>Ga0315306_10000322_pt1 | contig 22694 bp, 28 predicted proteins | sample TDP1_MG_FD_203803 | JGI IMG/M metagenome (GOLD analysis project Ga0315306, IMG submission 203803) | Freshwater sediment microbial communities from Lake Towuti, South Sulawesi, Indonesia - TDP1 | ecosystem: Environmental > Aquatic > Freshwater > Lake > Sediment | place: Indonesia: South Sulawesi... | reverse complement strand
CTAAGACGATGCGGTCTACGCCCTGAGCCACACCGACCGCTGGCGTGGACTCTCCGCCGAAAAGTTCGACTAGTTTGTCGTAGCGTCCGCCGCCTCCTAGGGCTATATCCAACTCTGGAGCGTACGGCTCAAATATCATCCCTGTGTAATACTCCAGCCCTCTAGCGTACCCCATCTCCATCAGGGTCTCAAACTTGGCACCGCTATTGCTAGTCAGATCAAGAATTTCTCTCAGATTTTCTAGGGCATCAACCGCATTCTCATAGCCTCGAACACATGTCTTCGCCTTCTCCAAAATCTGAGGGGCGTTTTTTCCCTTGGTTTCGAAAATCTCTTTCAGAGTTGTCACGCACCGGCTTGAAACGCCGAGTTCCCCTATTACCCTTAGAGCTTCTTCCCATCTCTTAGTGTCAAGCAGATGGAGGATTCGATTCTGCCGTTCTTCGGACACTTCCTCCTGACCAAGGATTCCACGCAGAACCCCCATGTGACCTATCTTGAACCAGTAGTTGCGAAGCCCCAAACGATGTAACAGGTTGTCGGTCACTGTCAAAATCTCGGCGTCGGCTTCGGGTTTACTCGAACCCATAAGCTCGTAGTTGGCTTGCCAGAACTCTCGAAAACGTCCCCGTTGTGGTTCATCGTAGCGATAGAGGCTTCCAGCGCAGAATAGTTTCAGCGGTTTTGGGGCATTTCTCAGCTTGGTCGCCACGAGTCTAGCTATTGAGGGCGTGAACTCGGGTCTGAGCGCCACCTTTCGACCACCCATATCGGTGAAGGCGTACATACGGAGGCGAATCTCCTCTCCGGCTTTCGCTGCCAAGAGGTCGTGTGACTCCAAAACGGGCGTTATCACTTCCTCATAGCCATAGAGTTGAGCGATTTCCCGTGACACATGCTCTACATGTCTCATTTTCAGCGCGTCTTCGGGCAGAAAGTCCCGCATCCCTCGAACTGGTTTGAAGGCTTTCATGTTTTCAGCCTCACTTCATGGTTAGTTGTGAGAGTGAGTAGTAGACGACCTCGCCTCTCCTGTTCAAGACCGCGAGCACCAGTCGCTTCTTCAGCCCTTGAACGTGCTTCATGGCTCTGACTAGTTCCTCCACTGACACTGGCTGACCTTCCTGAATGCCGAAGACTAGGTATGTGGCTGTCGCTGTGCCGTACTCGCCCCGCTCGTAGACTCGGAAGTCTATGCCCAAGCCGAATCCCTCTCTGGTCACGTATCCACGGCTTCTTAGGTCGCGGTAGATCAGGTATTTGACCCAGGCGTTTTCGTCAACCGACTGATACCGTTTTAGGAGCTGTTGAAAACTCACCCCTTTTCCTGTCTTCTCATCCTCAACTCCAGCTATTCCCTTGCCGAGCAAAAAGAGTGCTTCAAAAAAGGCGAGTGCAAGGTTTTTGTCTTCAGCCACACCGTAGCCTCGAGAAGAAAGCTCCTCTACATCGGCAGACGAGGAGACCAAAACGTCTTTCTCTCTTAAAAAAGCCTTTATCTTCTCCACTTCCGCGCTTCGACCTGTCTTCTCTTCAAGTCTCGATTCAGTCAAGTCTATGACCTTCCAACTACGCTATCATGCGCCTAGAAATTTAAACTCTCCCAACACATGAGCTATCAAAATATCAATCTTTCCAGAGAAAGTTGGCACGAGAAGGACCCAAGCAGATTTTCACTAATTGGAGAGCATATTTCGCTCTTATGGAATGGCATATCCCTCAATTATTGATGTTTTTAAAGGTTTTAATAAATAGACGGAAACATTATGCTAACGAGTTGGTCATCGTGAAAATAGTTGGAATTTGCGCTTCCCATAGAAAGGGCGGAAGCTCCTACCGTTTGCTCGAAGAAGCAATGAAGGGTGTAAGAGAGGTAAATTCCACGGCTGAAACTAAAATTATTGAATTGGCTAGGTTGAAAATCAATCCTTGCATGTCAACATGCCCAGAAGGTTGTTCAAGAGAAACCTTTGAATGTGCCATTAAAGATGACCTGCAAACAGTTTTTAACGAAATGAAATCTGCTGATGGTATCTTGATTGCGTCTCCAAGATACTTTATAGTGCCGTCAAAACTACAGGCGTTGATGGAAAGGATGTACTCGGTCAACTATTGCACAAAGTATGATAACCCAGAAGCGGTTCATCCACTTGCCAACAAACCCGTTGGCTTTCTCACTGTCTCAGCATCTGGCGGGTACAGCACTATACCCTTACTGGAGCATTTGGAAAAATTCGCTTTGTGGCTAAACATGAAACCCATAATGATAAAGACATTCCCTTTCCGAGGCGTGGTCGCCACAGACCCCGCTGAGAAAGACCCAAAGGCTTTACAATGCGCAAAAACGCTTGGACAAATAATAGCAAAAGCGATATAATAAAACGAGCATCGCAACGACGCTTCGAGAATCCTGCCAATGAAGAGGAAAAGCGTTTTCATCAGGCTATTGCGCGCATTGTTGATCTTCTCAACTCTTTCGGTTCCGTTCGCTTGATTTCGACTTCAGACACATCGTGGAATCGATAAAACCTATCGACTGCTTGGGCTAGTTCGCTGACTAATGCCTTTTCGATGTGCTTCTCTTCCAAAAGCAGGGAGTTTATTATCATCCTTCGGTTTTGTCTGTCAAGCTTTGGGTCGAGTCTTCCGATGAACCTTATGCCTCGCAGAATTGGCATGACGTAGTAGCCGTACTTTCTCTTCTCCGGAACCTTGTAGACCTCCCAAGCGTAGTCGAAGTTGAAGATTTCAGAAACCATTCTTCGGTTCCACAGCAGATTGTCCAAAGGAGCAATGAGATACACTCTCTCATCCGAGGGTTTTTCTCCCTCTTCCAGAGCGCTCAGACACTGCTCCAAAACATAGTAAACATGCTTCACGCCCTCTATTTTCACAGGGAAAATCCTTCCTTCTTTTAGCATTTCTTCAACTATCACCTTCCGCTCGAAAGCCTTCATGGGGAGCCAGCCGAACCTCCAGTCACGAGTGTCAACAAGCCCATAGGCTCTCATGTACTTCTCCATCATGAAACTCTCATACTCCTCACGGCTGACGGGCGCCACACTAGTTTTGGAAGGCAAAACGCGCTCAGTCAGGTCGAAGTATCGACGATTCTCCTCCACACGGTGAATCATCAGCCCGCCACAATCCCAGAGCAGATTCAAAACCCTTGTCGCCACCTTACCATCCACCTTCTTGCTCTGCTCAAAATCTCGTGCGGACAGAGGACCCTCCCGCTTTATCATCGACAAAACCTGTGAAATCTGGTTCTTCAGCTTCTCTCGTTCGGCTTTGATGCGCTCGTAGAAGGGTGAGTGAAACTCCGTTGGGTTTTTCATCCTATACCGAAAGTATGAAAAATCCTCGGTTGGAATAATGGACTTCTCGTTGCACCAGTACTCAAAAACCGCTCTGTCCTTGTAGAGCAAATCATCCAGATACGAAACCTTGTAGTCGACAACCCTGCTCTGCAAGACCAAGTGCTGATTGCGATGAACCACGCTTATTGGGTCTGTCTGGACACACTCCAACCGCCTAACAGCCTCTAACGCTCCACTCTTACCCTCCCAACTACCAAATCCTTGCCTCGAAACAAGAAAACTCCGAGCAGCCTCTCTGGAAATGGTCCTCAAACCGTACCCATCTCTCACAATCACTCTCTTGCGAGCTCTTGAAACTCTCTCACAGTCAACACGCCTCTTTCACAGATGACAGCGCTCACATATTGCAATGGAGTAATGTCGAACGCTGGGTTCAGCGCCCTTACGCCCTCTGGGGCGATTCTCTCGGAGCCAAAATGTGTAACTTCTTCCATTTTTCTCTCTTCAATCACCACATCCTTCGACGTATGTGTCAAGTCAAATGAGGAAGTCGGAGCTGCCACGTAGAAGGGAATTTCATGTTCATGAGCCAAAACGGCTATTGTGTACGTTCCGATCTTGTTAACGACAGCGTCTCTAACAACTCTGTCTGCTCCCACAACAACCTTGTTGACCAACCGCTTCGACATCAGGTAGCCAACAGCGCCGTCCGTGACTAACGTAACGGGAATGCCGTCGCGCTTCAGCTCATAGGCAGTGAGCCTCGCGCCCTGCAATCTGGGTCTGGTCTCAGTTACGTAGACTCTGATTCTCTTGTTTTGCGCCCACGCGGCGCGAATCACGGCTAGCGCAGTTCCGTATTCAACCGTGGCTAATGCGCCAGCGTTGCAGTGGGTGAGAATCGTGTCTCCGTTCTGGATTAGCTCTGACCCGTTCTCACCTATTCTCTTGTTGGTCTGGGCGTCTTCGTCGGCTATCCTCTGCGCCTCGTCAACTACAACCCTTGCGACAGCGTCAGCCGAACCCGATGTTTCTCGTGCCCTTTTCAAGATTCGGTCCACAGCCCAGAAGAGGTTTACCCCCGTTGGCCTTGTATTCTTTAAAACGCTAGCCGAAGCCTCAATCTGCTTCATCAGTTCTCTTTTGTTCGGTGCTTTCGAATGGTGGGCGGTTAGAGCTAAGCCGTAGGCTGCAGCCACGCCGATTAGGGGTGCTCCCCGAATCCTCATCTCTCTTATGGCAGAAGCTACTTCGCGGCAGTCTCTCATTTTTAGAGAAACGAGTTTGCTGGGGAGTTTCGTTTGATCTATCGTGATGACAGTGCCGTCCTTCCACTCTATGGTCCTCGTTGTGAAGCCTCCGTGTCAACCTCTTTTTTATATTAATCTTGTATCTATGAATTTCGTGTGGAGTTCACTCTAGAGCGGTGTGAAGGCTGATGGGAAGGGAAGAGTTGATTTCGCTGGTTGACAGCTTGGGTCAGAGATACTCAGAGTTTCTCGGCATTCATGTGGAGAGCGGCGAAGACAAGGAGATTTTTAAGTGGTTTTTGGCGGCGGTCTTGTTCGGTGCGCCCATAACCGAGACTTCGGTTGTGAAGACCTACAGGTGCTTCGAGAAGCACAGAGTGTTGACCCCAGAGAAGATTGTCGAGACTGGCTGGGACGGTCTAGTAGCCATACTGGATGAGGGGAGTTACACGCGCTATGACTACAAAACCGCCGACAAGCTGTTGGAGGTTATGGGGAATCTGAACGCGAAGTACGGCGGAAGCCTAAACCTTCTCCACGAAAAGGCTTCAGACAAAGTCGACCTAGAGAGATGTCTGAAAGAGTTGGGGAAGGGCATAGGAGACGTAACGGTCAGCATATTCCTACGCGAACTGAGAGGCGTGTGGAGCAAGGCAGACCCGAAACCCACTCCACTAGTGATTTTGGCAGCCAAAAAGCTGGGTATAGTTCGGGGAGAAAGCCCAGAAAGGGCACTGAAAGAACTAAAGGAGTTCTGGATAAAGAACGAGTTGGCTGGGAAGTCTTTCGTAAACTTTGAGACGGCGTTGCTGCGGTTTGGCAGAGACCTCCGCAGAAAGATGAGAAGCTAAGGCTGTTATGTTAAGGTGATCTTCGTCACGACCTCTAAGGGGCAGTCTTTGGGTAGGCTTATCTTCTTCTGCCACTCGTCGCCCACGGCTATGAGAGAGTAGAGGCCAGAAACCTCAGCCTTCGCCTTGTGAACCAGGTTGACGAGGGCGGCTTGGGTTTCGCCTGTCTTTATCATGTCGTCCACTATAAGTACGCTGTCCCTCTTTTTGAGAGCGTCTTTTGGCACGTAGAGGGTCATGGTCACGCCCGAGTCCCTCCAGACATAGGTTTCTTCTAGAAAGGATGGGACTCCGACCTCCTTTGTCCATTTGGCTATTATTAGGTTGACGCCTAGGTTGTTGGCTACCATTGTTGAGAGCGGTATGCCGTCTACGGCTGCTGTGAGCACTTTTGTTACTCGTCTGCCCGCGAACACGGCTAACGCGTGGTGTGCCGCCTGTCTGAGGATGTTGAAGTCGCCTATGATTGAGGTGTTGTCGAAGTATCCTTCGCTGTTGAACTGTATTCTTCGGCGGAGCTCAACTTGTAGCCCCACCAGTTTTGTTAGTGTTCGCCACAGTAGGCGGGCTCTCTCTGCGTTCGGTAACACGTGTCCCTTTGCGTATCTGCTTAGAACCGTTACTGGGAGGTTTGTTTTGCTGGATAGTTCTCGGTACGTGTACTGTTTTTTGGCTGTTCTGAGGAGCTCGATTGTCATGAGTCTGAGTTTGAGGTTTTCGGCGTGAGTGCTCATTTCACTTCATCTCTCCACATGCTTTTATACAATAATGTGGTAATTCTTAGACGTGGGCTATTGTATTTTGTTTTTGAGGATTTATAACTTTCCATTGCTGTTTGTAAAGGTCTATGGATGATGTCGTTTGCTTGCGCGTGTGAGACCTCTCTATACGGAGGAGGGGTCATGTTAGGCGAATGTTGTTTCGTGGAGTTTGGAGAGTGGAAAAATAAATTCTCGGCGTAGGGAGAGGGGGGGTCTAATAGGCGGGGTGAACAGGGGTTGTGATGGGCTCTGAATCTGGAAAGGACGTAGTTTCGGCGTCTGTTTGGGTGGCGCAAAATCGGCACGAAGAAGGTCGTTCGCCTCTGCCATAAGAATGTCTCTATGTTGCTCGCATGGTTTCGGGGCCAAGACTTGTGATGGAGGGCGGGAGGTATCATGGACTAGAAGGAGTCCTAAACGACGCAGAAGCACACACTGACATAGCCATCCAAATAATCACATACTATCTGTTTGTGAATAGCAACGGTTGAGGCGTTTGATAGTTGTTTTAGGGTTTTCTCCTTTCTTTGAGGAGTTCTTGTAGTTTTTGGAATACTGATTTTTCTTTGGACATTTTTTCGAGTTTTTTCATGTCTATTTTTTTGCATCTGATTAGTATGAGTTCTACGTCTTTTATGTCGTTCCATTCTAGTTTTTTGATGATGAGGTCTTCGACGCTGACGATTCTGCATTTGAGACCGTGATAGTTGATGGTTTTGCAGTCTTGGATGGATGATGTTTCATCCTTTTCGCATGCTATTTTGAAGTCGAAGTAAGGGACAGTTTTTTCTTTGTGAAAGACGGGAAAGTGGGAACACTCTTCAATTGCTCTGAGGACATCTTTTTCTGCTACATCGTAGCCAGATGATTGAAGTTGGTTGAGCAGCTTTAAGAGTTTGGTTTTGTTTTTTTCGATGAGGATGTCGATGTCTGTACTTAACCGGGGGAAGCCGTAGTAGCTTACCGCGAAGGCTCCTGTAAAGGCATAGTGTATTTTTTGTTTGTTTAATGTGGAGATTAGCTTCTTGATGTGATCTTTCTCCATGCGTCAAGCTCCTTAATCGTGCGCTGAATTTCTTCTTTGGTTATACTTCTGTTTTCTTGTTTTAGGCTAAGAAGGAATATGTCATACGCGATGTCGGCTAGGCTTAGCATGACGTCTAGGCTGGAGTGTTTGTTCAGGATTTTTTCCATGCATTTTGCTCTGTACACTGGATCTTTCATGCTCGTGTGTCTCTCGAGTTTCTTTCATGCCTTAACAGGTAGTTAATTTTTCTGGTAAAATGTTGTAAGGTGGAAGTGCCGCATAGTCGGCAAACTGATTATTTATGTTGCTGTGTCCTTATATGCCTCACTCTGACGCTCAAGCCAACCCTCATCCACAAGTGTCCTATTATACTCCTTAAATATGAGTTGTGTCGATTATGCTTCCGAGAGGCAAAGCCAAACCATGGGTTCAGGGTCAACACGAGGCGAATTCGCAGCGCGAAAGCTACGCGAGAAGAGGAAGCAGTTCCGCTGGAGCGACATGTACTACAAAAGACGCATGCTGAGACTCGACGTCAAATCCGACCCACTTATGGGCGCACCCATGGGTAGGGGCATAGTCCTAGAAAAGGTTGGCGTGGAGAGCAAGCAGCCCAACAGCGCCATACGCAAGTGCGTTCGCACACAACTCATCAAAAACGGCAAGCTCATAACCGCTTTTCTGCCAGGTGACGGAGCCCTAAACGTCGTCGACGAGCACGACGAGGTCATTGTCGAAGGGATTGGTGGTTCACGAGGCAGAAGCATGGGCGATATCCCAGGCGTGCGGTGGAGGGTCCTCACAGTGAATGGTGTCGCCCTCAAGGAGCTGGTGCTTGGACGCAAAGAGAAACCCATGCGCTAAATTTTATTGAGGTGAAAATGCTCTTGAGCAAGGAACAAGACGTCAAGCTTTTTGGAAAGTGGGGCTTCAAGGGAGTAGAGGTCAAGGACATAGGGCTGAAGCGCTATGTCTCGCTTTCACCCATTTACGTTCCACACAGCATGGGAAGACACGAGCACAGAAGGTTCCGAAAGGCAGAGGTCAACATCGCGGAGCGCCTGATAAACGACCTCATGCGCCCAGGAAAGAGCGCCGGAAAGAAGGCTAGAGCCATAAACACCGTCAGAAACGCCTTCGAAATCGTCCAGCTTCGCACGGGGCTAAACCCGGTTGAGGTGCTGGTCAGAGCCATAGAGAACTCGGCGCCTTGCGAGGATACCACGAGAATCAGCTATGGCGGCATTGTCTATCACCTTGCCGTTGACGTTGCGCCTCAGAGGCGTGTTGACTTGGCTCTGCGTCTGCTCACCGAGGGAGCTCGGAAGGCTTCGCTCAACAATCCTCGGTCTATGGACGAGTGCCTAGCCGAAGAACTGATTCAAGCTTCAAACAAGGACGTTAAGAGTTATGCTGTTTCAAAGCGTCACGAGATGGAGAGAATAGCCCGTTCATCACGCTAGCAAGCGGGCAAGTTGTTGCTTGTTTACGTGTGCGCATAGCAGACCTAGCCCCTCTAATATGATTCAAATAGGCTCCAAATATGAAATGTATCAGTTGATAGGCAGAGACAGACAGAGACGGGTAGATAGGGGTCTGGAGGAGAGGTCTAACAGGTTTATGGAACGGTTGGAGATTCTGGTTGCTGAGGCGGAACAGCGTCTGAAACGGGTTGCTTCTGAAAGGCGCAAAATCGGCACGAAAAAAGGCTACATTCTATGGTGCGTATATGTGCGCTGGGGCGCTGGAGCCCTTCTATTTGGCGCTGAATGGCATGTTAAGAATTTGAGCTTTGACTAACACTTAAAACTTAATTGGAGGGTAACGATAAGAGTTATTTGCAGTGGACATGAATGGCGGAAAGAAAAGTAGAGAGAGCAGTCAATTTGTTTCTTCAGGCAGGTTACAATGTAAGTCCAGAGATTGCAAAATTGTTATATGAGTCTGACGAGCCCGAAAGTTTTGCAAAAGAAGTTTTAGCAACAATTGAGCGGATGAAAGAAAAACCGCCAGTTCTTCTCCCTCAACATTTAAAGTTGTTACAAGATTCTCTTTGGCAATTTTCGTCATCACAAGGAGGAACGAAAGAAGACTGGGATTTTGCTGATGCAAATACCCAGTTTTTGACGCATGGTCTGCATCCATACCCTGCAAGAATGGTTCCGCAAATTGCAGAGAGACTTATCCGTCGATACTTAATTGAAAAATTTTCACCACCTCACAATAGGTATGCAGTTATGGACCCTTTTTGTGGCAGTGGGACAGTGCTGGTTGAAGCAAGGCGTCTTGGAGTGAGTTCTGTAGGTGTCGATATAAATCCCCTCGCCGTTTTGTTAGCAAGAGTAAAAAGCATGCCTCCAGACCCTCAGGAACTTGAATTTCAATCAACTCTTCTTCTAGATAGGATCACAAAGATGGGGAGTGAGACAGAGACTCATGAAGGGAAAATGCCAAACTATATACGATTTTGGTTTGCTCCGGAAACCATTAAAGTTCTTCAATGGATTAAATGTCAAATTGATAAGATAGAAGATGAAGGCATACAAGATTTCATGAAATTATGTTTTTCCAATGCTGCCTTTAAGCTTTCTTTTGCCGATATAAGCAACCATCAGGCTCACCCGGCAAAACTTCCAATAGAAAAAATCGAAAAAAGAAAAAAATTAGACGTTACGTCAGTTTTTACTCAAGTTCTGAAAAAGTCTCTTGAAAGCGTCAAGGAGTATCATAGTTTAGTGAATAAGGATGTGAAAGCTAAAGTCATATGGGGCGACGCAAGAGAACTGCCGTTTTCCGAGGAATTTGATCTCGTAGTTACTTCTCCTCCGTACGGCGAAGAGCATAACACAGTTGGATACATGCGGTGGGCAAAAATTTCGTTATTTTGGCTAGGATATACACCATACAGACTAAAACATGCTGAAAAGAAAACATTAGGCGGAAGCCCACGTTATCTTCTCAAAGTGCCATCAGAAACATGTAATGAAGTTATAAACCATGTTAGAACAAAGAAACCAGAAAGAGCACTCTTAGCTTCCTGTTTCTTCAATGATTATTACGAATCCCTAGTCAAAGTGAGTAAGGCTTTGAAGAGCGACCGGTACTGTTGTATAATAATTGGAAATCGGTTGCTCCTAGGTAGAAAAGTGCCAATAGACAAAATCACAATTGAACTTGCTGAGCCCATAGGTCTTGAATATGAAACCACGTATTATCGCAATATCCCAAAGAAAGTAATGCCATACAGGGTTCCGGAAGGCGAAACGATAAACAAAGAGAGTATCTTAATTCTCAAAAAATGATGGAGGGCGACATTTTGGCAGTTGTACCATTAGAAGAAGCATATTTACTTGGTTGTTTATACGCACGAGGGAGCATCGAAGAAACAAAATCGGGATACCGTTTGATTTTTCGCATACCGTATCATCGTTACTCTCCCTTAGGGCAGGCTATCATCGAGGCCATGTTAAAGAGTGAATCGGAGTTTACGCCTAAAGATCTTTTGTCAATCCCCAAAATGAGAGCAGGAAACATTCCAATAGAATCTATACAGCGAATTATTGCATCTTTAAAGAGGTATTACCCTCCGCATAAGCCAGTTAAGAAACCACTTTTGGTGAGAGATGAGAAGGGGTGGAAAATCAACAACCTTGACTTGGCCAACGAGTACATGGATTGGCAGAAGAAATACATGGAACGAGAAGTTAAGAGTATTAGTTTTGTCTTAAAACATCTCAGCGAGACAGCATCTGCCCTAACTACTAGTTTACGAGCATCCTACGAACCAAGCAGTTTCTACGTAACTTATGCGACGATAGAATGTGAAATTCCTTCTTTGTTCTTTGAAAGATTGAAGTCAGAATATGCATTAGACGTTGGAGACATCTATAGAATTGCCAGAGTCCCTAAGAAGATAATGAGTTTTCCTAAAGAGTCATTGGAAGATTTTATGAGGGGAATAGCAGATGCGGGGGTTCACTTCGATAGAGCACCACTTTGGAAGATGTATCCGCGGAGGTTGTGGCATGTAAGATTTGGTGTGGTCAATACAAATCCGGGACTGGCATTTGATATCTGCACAATCCTTCAAGGTAGATTGCATATTCCTGTATTTTGCATAAATTGGGCTGGAATCGGGAAGGGAAGGAAAAGGCACAAACGTGGCGGACGTGACCATTTTGCAGAAGTATGGGCTCTAAACTTGAGGAATTTCGCGCGCCCCTTACTTTACAACACTTGGAAACAAGAGGAATTTGAGAAGTGCCTTAAGGATGACGAGTTGACGCTTAAGGAGACAGGATTATCAGAGTCACTGATACCGCAATTGAAAACATGCCCCAGAGGTACGAAGTTCCTCAAATACATGGTAACATGCAGGAAATTTCAATGTTCAAGACTGCCACCCTCGCTTGATAAATTCTGAGAGTATCTTAAATGAAGGAATCTGAACTACGGCAAATAACTTTGGAGTGGTTAAAAAACAAGTTTCGAGACTTTGATTTTCATCTGCCATTTCTGCTTTTTCATGATTTGCATATATCAGTAAAGGAATACTTGATGAGCCATTTCTCTGGCAATGAATTAAAATGTATCCCCTACTACAACCTGCAGACAATTGAGCCGGATATAGTTGGGGTTCTTAAATTTTCCAATGGTACTAATGTGTCTTATTGCTGGGTTGTTGCGGAAGCAGAGGTTAAAAATGTTAGTATTAATGATTTTCGTCAAGCGATGTTCTTTGCTCAGATGACACATGCCTTTGAGGGTTACCTTTTCTATGATGGCGAATTGTCAAAGGACGTGAAAACTCTGCTAAAGAACGGAGGTCATTCTTATGATGGAATGAATAAATATGGTAAAAAGGTAACAAAGTATCTTATTGTAATGCAACACAGGAATGGTCGATTTTATAGAATCTTGTTCTCTTAAATTTGGACGGAAGCAACGTTCTCAACATAGACCCCCCTCCCGGTATAGGTAGGACTCACACACACGCGGGGCGCGTAACATAAGAGAGAATAGCGAGGTCTTCCCGCTAAAAAAAGACAAACCGCGCCTTCACTCGTTACTTTGCGTGCAGCTCCACTACATCCTTGTCTTCTAAGACGAAGGAGGAGCCGACTTTCTGGGGACTGAACCGAAGCCGCTGAGACCAGACTCTGGCGTAGGAGAAGCGCTCGGTGAAGTCGCTGTGAATCTGTCTGGCTAAGTCCATTACCGTAGCGCCCTTCCTCAGAACAAACGGGTTGGACGAAGGCTGTTTGTCACTAGGTTCCTTTGTGTAGACACGGATAATTCCCAAGGACTTGAAAAGTTCCTTTCCCAACTTTTCTAATCCTCGACGCTTCTCGCAGGAAACGGGAACAATGAGCATCTGGTTGCCTACGAATCGCTCGAGTTCTCTGAGGTTTTTTCTCGCTTCGGGCGCGTCGCTCTTGTTCGCTACGATGAGGGCTGGTCGGTAGACCGTGCTCTCGAATATGGCGTCTTCCACGTCGTCTAGCGTTGCTTCTCCGTAAACCTTTACGACGGCGTCTAGGATGCGGTAGCCCCTAAGCAAGCCTTCTACGTCTCGAAGCGTGCAGTCAACCAGACGCCCCAAGACAAGAATTCTGAGACCAGCGCCAACATGCTTTCGTTCGATTTCAACTCTCGCACGAGGCTTCTGAGTGACGATGCGCGCCTTCTCCAACTCGCTCAAAATCAGGGCTAGCTGCTTGTCTGCGTCTTGTGACAAGTCAACCATCAATACGAGTCCGTCTGCGTTGCGGGCTAGTCCCAGCGTCTGGAGTCCCCAAGCCTCGCCTTCCGCTGAACCCTCAATCAACGCTGGAGCCTCAACAAACTGAAACTGGAGGTCTTCGTACTGGAACATGCCTGGCACAGGCTCGCGGGTCGTGTAAGGATAATCTGAGACCTCAACTTTGGCGTTTGTGACAGAAGTCAAGAGGCTGCTTCGCCCCACTTTGGTTGGTCCGAGAATCACTACCTGAGCCGCACCCTCCTTCTCCAGGAAAAATCTGGGTCCCCCTCTTCCAGCCCGCCGCCTCTTCTTCTCCTCGATTTCTTTTCGCAGAAGAGAGATTTGGCGCTTGACTTGGGCGCACAAGCGTGCCGTTCCCTTGTGTTTTGGGACTAGGCTCAGAAACTCCTGCAGCCTCTGAACCTTCTCCTGCGGTGTCCTCGCTAACGAAGCCTCGTTCCATTTGTGCTTGGCTTCGGCTGGGAGGTTCGTGGGCATGCCGCAACCACAACCGATTTCATTATGGAAAACGATGGTGCTAATATCTGTTTTCAACGCATTGGATGATGCAAGGTCTTTCCAAAGTTATTTATTCCTACCTTAGGATAGTCTTTTGGAGTGAGTCTTATGGTTGAGAAAACGGTAGAATACTTTGAGCGCCCTGGCCTTCTTAATACGGAGAGGGTCATTAATTTGTGCAAGCAAAGAGCCATGGAACTTGGGATTCGCTATATTGTTGTGGCCTCATTAACTGGAGATAGCGCTGTCAAAGTTGCCAAGGCTTTCGAAGATTTGGGTGTGACCGTTGTAAGCGTCAGGTATCTTCCCGGTGCAGTTTGGACTGTGAGAGAAGAACCCTACGGAGCGTATGAGTCAATTCCGGAGCTCAAAAAGATACAACAAGAATGGATAAAAAAGGGACTAGAGAGGGTTCCAATAGAATACTCAAAGAAAAATTTGAAAGAGCTTGAAAAACTAGGCGTAAAGATAGTCGGCGGAACCCCGACATTGTGGAGCATTGACCGTTCTCTCATGGCTAAATACGGCGGTGTATCCATCCAAGAAATCATCAATGAAACGCTCCGACTCATATGCCCGGGCTTACGAGTATGCGTGGAAGTCGCATTAATGGCGGCTGACAATGGAGCGATTCCGGTGAATGAAGAAACTATCGTCACGGCTGGAACGGAGAGAGGGTTAGACACAGCTATCGTCGTGAAACCATCTTACTCTGTGAAGATGTTTGACCTTTACGAAGGAATGGAGATTAGGGAGATCATCTGCAAACCCCGAACCATGGTTAGCTCAAGAGGGCGATTCATAGGAAGATACAGACTTTTAGGATAACACGAGACTACGACGTCAAGCCCTCTAGCAGAGACCTGACGTTTTTGCCCAAGACAGAGTGGTTGTAGCCGCCCTCTAACAAGGCGTATCTTTTTCCGTTGCAGGCTTTCTCTGCGAACTCTTTTATCATCTTTCCAATGGTGTGGTAGTCTTCTGTTTTTAGCAGTCCTCCCCAGTCTTGCTCGTGTCGGTCAAACCCAGCCGAAACAGCGACAACGTCGAAACTCTCTTGTGTTGATAGTCGTCTCGAAAGGTTGTTTAAGTATTGCTCTCGGCTCCAGCCCTCAACGTGAAAATAGGCTACGTCAGACACGCCGGAGAATACGTTGGCTGTTCCGTCTCCGTAATGCAAGTCGATGTCAACTATCAGCGCCCTCCGAATCTTGCCCTCTCGCCGAAGCTTCTCGATAGATATGGCTATGTTGTTGAAGTAGCAGAAGCCCCAGCTCGAGTCTCGGCTGGCGTGGTGCCCAGGCGGACGTATCAACCCGAAGGCTGGTTCACACTCAACAGCTAGTTCAGAAGCCTTGATTGCGCCTCCAACGGCGAGAACGGCAATCTCATAGGTTAGTCTGTGCGCCCTAACATAGTCCACGTGGTCTTTACCGTGAACCAACAACAGGTCTTCTTCTCGCGCTGGCTCGGGCTCAACAAACTCGAAGCGTCCACGCAACTCCTCGTGTATGCTTTCTATTCTGCCAGGCTGCGCCGCTGGGTCAGAAGCATAAACCTCGCGGTATCTTTCATGATGCACAACCTTCACTTATCAGCCTCCTTTCAACGGTGAAAGAGTGGCTGGAGTTTCTATGGGCAGAATACACCTTGTCCTTTCTTCTTCTGCTCCGCAATCCACGCTTCGATTCCGATTTCTCTCATTCTTTTCGAGTTTTCTATGGTCCTCTTGTGGTGAGACATGCCGTCTGAGCTAAATTCGTTCACGCTTGTGCATGGGAAGTCTTCGCATTGAAAACAGTACTGAAGCCCCCTCTTTTTGGCGCAGAGCATCATCTTGCAGTCGGGGCTCCAGTGAACGTCAAGTGAGCCGCTGCACCCCTCGCATCTCATATGTTCTGGTTTAATCGTTTTATTGCGTTCTTTCTTAAACCAGTCTATTAGTTCATCTCGCAGCTTTTCATCGCCATGAGAAGCCAGGTGTATATCGCATTTTGCACAGTTCAAGCCACAAACTGAGATAAACCATTCTTCCGAGTTTTCAGCTCTCACATTTCCACCTTGTGCCAGTATTAATTCATTCTTTGGAAAAGTCAAACAGAGTGCTCTGGCGAAGCTCCACTCTCGCAGCCTTTTCAGTCACTTCAACTTTTTCGGGCTCTATGTCTTTCTTCTTTTCTGGCTTACTCTCTTCCGCTGTTGCCTCTTTGAGTTCTTGCTTCACGGTTTCCTCCTCTTCGGCACTCTCCTCTTTCTGCTGGTTCTTCTTGAGAACAGGGCTAACGTTAAGGTCGAGTTTGGACAGGACTCTCATGTAGTCTGCCCAAGCTGAGAAATATCCGCGGTCGTAGTCTGCGTGAACCCTGCTCCTCGCCTGCTTCAGGAACTCCCGCCGGTGACTCTGCAACTCCCCTTTTTCGCTCAGATTCGTGTTGGAGAGAAAGGCGTAGCGGTCGTCGTTGCTTCTCTGAGCTAAGAGCATGCCGTAGAGCGCCTGGAAATACCCTCTGTTCCACTCGGTGGTCTGAATCTTCTGCCTCAAGCGCTGAAGAATCCTCTCAGCCTCGGCAAACTGTCGGGCTGTGACCAACTGAAAGAAACGAGTCGCATAGACCGATGGGATGGGCATCTCTATCGTCTTCCCGGCGGCTGGTCCTCCTCACTCAAGTCTTCAACACCATTCTCAGTAATCTTGAAAACCCTCTCGCCCTCGGGCAGATAGGGACTAGAGACTAGGCGTGCAATGCGCGTCGGACCACGTGTCGACTTGCGCAGATAAACCCTAGTGTGGCTCGTGTGCGCAACGATGTGTCCACCCACCGGATGAACGGCGTCGCCGAAGAACACGTCGGGCTTAGCCATAACTTGGTTGGTCACCACGGCGACGGCGTTGAAAGCTCTAGCCAAACGAATGAGCCTGTGCATGTGCTTGTTCAGCTTCTGCTGACGCTCAGCCAGCATCTCTCTGCCCAGATACTCGCTCCTGAAATGAGAGGTTAGAGAATCCACAATTATTAGGCGAACGTTGTTCTCCTTGATTATCTTGTCAGCGTTCTCCAACAAAAACATCTGGTGGTCGGAAGTGTAGGCTTCGGCAAAGATTATGTTCTTGATGACTTCTTCGGGATTCAAGCCCAAGTGCTGAGCCATCTGAACTATTCGCTCCGTTCGAAACGTGTTCTCCGTGTCTATGTAAAGCGCTCCGCCACTCAGTCCTCCACGCTCCGGCGGCAGCTGCACGTTCACGCACATCTGGTGGCACAGCTGACTCTTGCCGCTTCCGTACTCTCCGTAAAACTCAGTTATGGTCTGGGTTTCCAACCCGCCGTCCAACAACTCGTCTATCGCCTTGCTGCCAGTCGTCAAGCGCAGAACGCTCTGGCGCATCTTCAATAGTTCATCCGCTCGAATGAAAGAGAGAGAAATCGACGACCTCGCGGCGCTGATAACCTCCAGAGCCTTCTTCTCACCGATGCCAGCAGGCTCGAGCTCCCGCGCTGTGGCGGTGGCTAAGGATTCAACCGTGTGAAAACCTAACTCGCGCAGCTTCTGCGCGGTGGCTGGACCCACCCCTGGAAGGTCTTCGAGCTGCTCATACTTTCTCTTCTCTTCAACAACTTCTTCTTCAACCATACCTATTTCCTTCAATTAATGCGATTTACTGCTCATTAGGAGACAGCGGTTATTTAAGTTACACGAAAGAAGGAATAAAACATTCTATAGAGTCCTAACTGAAACTAATGATAATTCTACACTTTTACGCAAAGATATAAGAGCCAGAGGCTTCCACTCCTATTTTCTCGCGGGGAACCATGTTGGAAAACGAAAAACTCGTAGAAGACGTAGCCGTCAACCTCCTGAGACTCGCCGTCGTAGAGTTGCCGCCAGACGTGAAAGAAGCGCTGCAGAGAGCGTACAGAGAAGAAGAGAGCGAAGCCGGAAAAACCCAGCTCGAAGCCATACTAGAAAACATCGAACTAGCCGAGAAAATGCGCACACCCCTGTGCCAAGACACAGGCGCCATAATCTTCTACGTGAGAGCAGGCGCCCAAGCAAAAAACCTAGACAAAATCGAGGCTGCGCTGCACAGAGCCACGCAGAGGGCGACAAAGGAGATACCACTACGCCCCAACGCGGTTGACCCGTTCACCCAAAAAAACAGCGGCGACAACACTGGAAGATTCATTCCCTACACACACTGGGAAATCGTTCCAGGCGACAACCTAGAAATCACAGCCTTCCCGAAGGGAGGAGGCTCAGAGAACGTCTGCACCGTAGGCATGATAACCCCAGGCGAGGGCGTCAAAGGCTTGAAGAAATTCGTGATAGACGCCGTCTTAAAGGCTGGAGCCATGCCCTGTCCACCAAACATCCTAGGCGTAGCCGCGGGCGGAGGAGCCGACATAGCAATGAAACTGGCGAAAGCAGCGCTGCTGAGACCACTCAATCAGCCCAACCCTAATCCAGACCTAGCCAAACTAGAGAAAGACCTGTATGAGGCAGCAAACTCAACTGGAATCGGACCAATGGGTTTGGGCGGCAAATTCACCGTTCTAGGCGTGAACGTGGAGTACGCACATCGACACCCCGCATCCTACCCCGTCGCGGTGGCGTTTCAATGCTGGGCTGCGAGAAGAGCCACAGCCCGCATCCACGCCGACGGAAAAATTGAGTGTTTAACCCACAGGGTGGTATCGTGACCAAAGAAGATTGCAAATTCTGCAAATTGGTTGAGAGAGAAGGCGTTGTAAGTTCTGTCTACGAGGATGAGAAGGTGATGGCGTTTTTAGATGTGAAGCCTCTGAATGAAGGACACACGCTAGTCATTCCGAAAGCTCACTATGAAAACATCTACGAGATTCCAGAAGACGAAATCGCACACGTGTACAAAGTTGTCAAGAGGGTTGCTTTGGCTGTCAAAAGAGGCGTTGCTGCCCAAGGAGTCAGCGTAACTCAACACAACGAGAGAGCAGCACTTCAAAGAGTCTTTCATCTACACGTTCACGTCATCCCGAGATATGAAGGAGACAGATTGGCTACGCGAGCACCCTACATAGTTTACGACCTTCAAGAAGTAAGCCGAGAGAGACTGGACGCCACCGCAAGTAAAATAAAAGCTTACATTTAACACGCATGAGGTGAGAAAAATGGCTGTTTTCAGACTCAAAACTCCCATATCTGAGGAAGAGATCCGCAAGCTAAAAGTGAACGACGTCCTCTATGTGACCGGCACGATAGTCACAGCCCGCGACGAAGCCCACAGGAGAGCACTAGAGTTCTTCAAGGAAGGAAAGAAACTCCCTATAGACCTGCAAGGACTCGCTGTCTTCCACTGCGGACCCATCGTGAAGAAAGAAGACGACAAATGGACAGTTGTCGCGGCAGGACCGACCACGAGCACGCGCATGGACCAATTCGAAGACGAGTTCATCAAGAATTTCAAGGTGCGCGTGGTGATCGGGAAGGGCGGAATGGGAAAGAGAACCACAGACGCCATGCAGAAATACGGGGCTGTCTACGGCGCCTTCACCGGCGGAGCGGGAGTCCTAGCTGCGAAAGCCATCAAGGGCGTGAAAACGGTTGAGTGGTTCGACCTCGGAATGCCCGAGGCGCTCTGGATTTTCGAGACAGAAGAGTTCGGACCACTAACGGTTGCGATTGACTCGCACGGAAACAACCTATTCGAAGAAGTCAAGAGAAAGGCGGAAGAAAGCAGAATGAAAGTTTATGAGAAGCTGGGTGCATAACCAAAGCTTCAAAGCAATGGAGAAGAGCGAAGCAAACTAGGAAAAAAGAGCTTTACTCCTAGAAAAAACTTGGCGGGCTCGTTCTAGTTAGTGTGTCGCGCGTATCATTGAGACGTATAGGTAGGCGAGGTAGATGATGGCGAATATTGTTAGACCCAGCTCGAACTGCCTTATGAACGGGTTGTGTTCGACGCCGAAGAAGTAGCCTTGCAGAACGATGTCCTTGAACACAAGGATTTGGAGGAAGACGGCTCCTCCTAGGCAGCTCAAGCCTAAGCTGTGAAAGAGTAGTCGAAGGGTCCCGTTGGTCCTTATTCTTGCCAATTTGCATCCAAAACTACTATGGCATTAGTCCTATAGTTATTCTTTATGAACATCCATTACGTATTCATGTTTCGGCTAAATCATACAGTTTGGTGCTCAAAAGGATGCGTCTTTATCTGTGTTATCTCAGAGAACGAATAAAAAGGTTAATTCCGAGGTGCGGCATGCTGTTATCTTCAGAAGGTGATGTGACCCTTGCAGAAGAAGGGTTTGGTCGTAGCGGTTTCGGGCAAGGGAGGCGTTGGAAAGACCACCACGACGGCGTTGATGGTTAAGATTCTGAGCGAGGCGAATCGGGGTAGCATCTTAGTCATAGACGCCAACCCAGACTCGAACCTGCCTGATGTGCTTGGGATGCCTGTGACTCGAACCGTGGGGATGGTCACGGAAGAGTTGAGGAGAGCGATGGAGAGGTCGGAGATTCCGCCCGAGATGACAAAGGAAGACATTCTTGAGACGCGCGTCTTTGGGATTTTGAAGGAGACGCCCGACTTTGACCTGTTGGTTATGGGTAGAGGCGAGGGTGAGGGCTGCTACTGTCCAGTGAACGCTCTGTTGGCTCGTATCGTTGACAGGCTCTCGAGGAATTATGACTTGACCATTATGGACATGGAGGCTGGCCTGGAGCATCTGAGTCGAAGGACTGACAGAGACGTCGACGTCATGGTGGTTGTCACGGACCCTAGCTCTATGGGTTTGCAGACAGCCAAGCGCATCAAGGAAGTCGCCAAGGAGGTTCACACAGAGTTCAGGAAGTTCTATCTCATCGGGAACAGGTTTGCTCCTGAGACGGAGCCTACGCTCAGAGACGAGGCGCAGAAGCTGGGGTATGAGTTTGCTGGGATTATCCCGAACGACGACAACGTATCTGCTCACAACTTGGGTGGGAAATCTCTGCTCAGTCTTCCGCCTGATAGCCCAGCGATTCCAGCGGTGAAGCATATTTTGACGCGCGTAGGCTTATTGGGTTAGGGTTGCTCTGCTGAGTTGTTTTTTGTATTTGTGTGCGCACAGCTGACCTAGCCCCTGTATTTGGCGCCAAATAGGCTGCGAATACGAAATTGTTTGAATAAAGTGTGTTGTGTGTAGTAAGTTATATCTGTGGAAATTGTGAAAGATAGTTCCTCTGGGTGGAGGAGTTATGGAGAAGATTCGTGTGGTTTTGTACGGTGTGGGCGCTGTGGGGAGCCGCATCGCTAGGTTCTTGCTGGAGAAGGAGGGATTAGAGATAGTGAGTGCGGTTGACGTTGCCAAGGAGAAGGTCGGTAGGGACTTGGGCGAGGTCTTGGAAGTGGGCAAACGGCTGGGCGTCGTGGTGTCTAGTGACCCGAGGGCTGTTTTGGAGAGGGCTTGCGCCGATGTGGTTGTTCACGCGACGAGTTCGTTCTTGCGTGATGTCTATCCTCAGATTGCTCAGGTGGCTGAGTACGGTGTCAATGTGGTCTCCACTTGCGAGGAGCTGTCGTATCCGTACTTGGCGGAGCCCGAGTTGTCTAAGAAATTGCACGCGTTGGGGTTGAAGTATGGGGTGAGTTTTCTTGGCACGGGCATAAACCCTGGTTTTCTGATGGACACTTTGGTTATCACTTTGACGGGCGTTTGCCAACGGGTTGACAGCATAACAGTGACTAGGGTGCAGAACGCCGCGGCTAGGCGGGTGCCTTTCCAGAAGAAGATAGGAGCAGGACTCACGGTTAGCGAGTTTAGGAAGAAGATGAGAGAGAAAGTCATTACTGGGCATGTTGGGCTGGAGCAGTCGATTGGAATGATTGCGGACGCGCTTGGGTGGGAGCTCGACAAGATTGAGGTTGACCAGGTTGAGCCAGTCATAGCCGAGAAGGACGTGAAGAGCGAAGCCATTCGGGTGAGGAAGGGTCAGGCTGCAGGCTTGAGACAACGAGCGAGAGGACTGCTCAAGAAGAAGGCGGTGGTTACTCTTGATTTTCAAGCGTATATCGGCGCTGAGGAAGAGTACGACTCAATAGTCATTGAAGGAGTGCCGAACATCAACCAGAAGATAACGCCCTGCGTGCACGGAGACCTCGGCACAGTAGCGGTTATTGTTAACTCCATTCCGAAGGTGATAAACGCTCCACCAGGCTTACTAACCATGAAAGACTTGCCCGTTCCTTCCGCTACTCTCGGAGACATGAGAAAGTACATATGACCCATGTGAAATCGGCGATTGACCAGAAAGCATACCTAATAGACCAAGTCATAGCCTTAGACCTTCCAATTCGCAAAGTTATCGACAACCTATACGAGGCGGCAGCAGCCAAAGTCAGCAAGCCCCTATGCCTCGCAGCAGCAGAAAAAATCGCAACCACATCCAGAAAAGGCGACACAGTCCTTTTGGCAACTGGATTTCCGATTCCTCCAAAAAACATAGGAGAAACAGACGGACCGCTTGGCACCGCAGTGTTGACACTAACTCTGCTGGCGGCTGGACTGAAACCCATTATTGTGACAGATGACTATTGTATCGATATAGTTAAAGCTGCAAGTCCCGATGCTCCAGTCACAAATTTTCCAATCGAAGACGAAGCAGCCAGCCACCTAGCCGACAAAATTCTCTCAGAGCAAAACCCTTCTGCACTAATCGCAGTCGAGCGTCCAGGATGGAACCAGAAGCACGAGTATCACAACATGCGAGGCTTAAACATCTCCAGCCTAGTCGGAAAGACCGACCACCTTTTCGAAACTGCACACAAAAGAGGAACAGCCACGATTGCGGTTGGAGACGGCGGAAACGAACTGGGATGCGGAACAATAATCGAAACCGTGCGCAAAAACGTGCAATACGGCGCTACTTGCCAATGCCCTTGCAAGGGCGGAATCGCCGCTTCGACACCAGCCGACGTGCTGGTCGTGAGCGCGATATCGAACTGGGGAGCCTACGGAATAGCAGCTTGTCTCAGTCTTCTCAAAGACCTAAAGTACACGCACAACAGAGAGAAGGAGCTGAGCTTACTCAACAGAGTCGTCGAGGCTGGAGCGATAGACAGCATAACACTCGAGAGTAAGCCCCATGTAGACGGTTTGCCACCATCCATCAACACACTAGTTGTGGGACTCATACACGCCATAGCAAACTTGTAGGGGCGCCCTTATCAAACAAAACACGTATCACACACGTGACTTGGGCAACAAAT
>Ga0315306_10000321_pt1 | contig 22699 bp, 19 predicted proteins | sample TDP1_MG_FD_203803 | JGI IMG/M metagenome (GOLD analysis project Ga0315306, IMG submission 203803) | Freshwater sediment microbial communities from Lake Towuti, South Sulawesi, Indonesia - TDP1 | ecosystem: Environmental > Aquatic > Freshwater > Lake > Sediment | place: Indonesia: South Sulawesi... | reverse complement strand
CACGCCAATAATTGACGTTTTCTCAGCCACATCACGAGGCTGGCCGCAATCAAGTTTGCAAGAGAACCGAGGATTATGTCGATGGGTCCTATGGTTCCGAATGCGTTAACAAGAACGCAACCGACGGTTACCCCCAGTATGACGGGTAATCCGAGCAAAGCGGCTAGTGAAATCAAGAAGTCTGAAACACGCAGTTGCACTGGTCCATAAATGGAAGGGTTCCCAATCGTGAAGGCTTGAACCAAGTTGATAACAGCGTACAGAGCCGCAAAAACCGCTGTTAGAGACACGTCTCTGCTGTCTAGTTTCAACTTTTCACCTCCCTACACCGGGGTTTGTTTTTGTGGCGGAACGGGTGGAGGTGAGCCCCCACTCACCCGCCAAGCGATTATGGTTTAGTTTTTAAGGTTAAAAATGTTCCGACTTTGTTACGCTCTTTAGCCTTGGCAAGCTGTTTTATTTACCTTCTACGAAATCTTATACTTCAAGCTTTTCTAACAATCGCCAAAAAGCCTATTAATTTACTCTGGCAAGTCTTTACTTCAAATTACCATGAGCGTATCAAAATTGGTTATTAGCGAATTCAAATACAAGCTTGAGAAGGTTAAGAGAGGCTACAACAACAGAACCCTCCACATAAATCTCTCAGACGTGAAAATCACCAGCAAACCAGTCTCTGAAACCATGAAGGAGAAGTTTACGGGCGGACGCGGCTTCAACTTGTGGCTGCTCTGGAACTCCTTGCCCAAAAACCGCATCGCGAAGTGGGACGACCCAGAAAATGAGGTCTGCATCGCCTCAGGTCCTTTAGGTGGGACTCCCGTTTATCCAGGCAGCGGCAAAAGCATCGCCGTAGCAATCTCTCCTTTGACAAACACGGTGATGGACTCAAACGTCGGCGGCTACTTTGGACCATACCTAAAATTTGCGGGCTGGGACGCGCTTGAGGTCCAAGGAAGAGCAAAGTCTGAGACGGTAATCTTCATCGATGGAGACGAGGGCAAGGTTCAAATCGAAGACGCATCCCAACTGCCCTCTGAATCACACCTCATTACAGAACTCTTAGCTAAGAAATACGGCAACAGCATCTCTGTGGTTTCTTCAGGTCCAGGAGCCGAACACACACGTTTTGGATGCCTAAACTCTTCATGGTACGACCCTGGTCGCAAAATGCACAGATACAAACAGGCGGGAAGAGGAGGAATCGGCACAGTTCTCCGCAACAAGAAGGTGAAGGCAATAGCCGTAAACTACTCTGGCAAGATAACTGTGGAAACCAACGGTCCCTCTGACGCTGAACTGGTCAAGGAAGTTGGCACAGCGCACAGCCAAGAAATAAGACAGCTTGACCCAAAACAGAACGAAATGTCAATAGTCGGCACAACACACCTCGTACCAATAATGAACGACTTCGACCTTCTGCCGATAAATAACTTCAGGTTTGGCAGCCACCCCGACGGGGAAAAGCTGGGCAGAGAAGTCTATCGAAAGAAGTTTCACAAGGGCTTCGACGGTTGTTGGATGGGCTGCGCCCTGTCGTGCGCTCACGGTGTCAAGGACTTCAAGCTTAAAACTGGACCATACAAAGGTCAGAAGGTTTTCGTGAACGGCCCAGAATACGAAACCATCGCTGGTGTAGGCAGCAACTGCGGAATCTTTGACGCGGACTATGTCATTGAAATAAACTATTACTGCGACGTTTACGGTTTGGACACTATTTCGCTCGGCACAGCCATGGCTTTCGCCATGGAATGCTACGAGATGGGATTAATAGATAAGAAAGCAACTGGTGGTTTAGACCTAAGGTTTGGCAATAAAGAGGCAGCACTTGAACTTGTTCATCAGATGGCAAGGGGTGAGGGCTTCGGAGCCATAGTGGGTCAAGGCATCAGGCGGATGAAGAAACTCTTCGCAGAAAAATACGGCGCCGATCCAAAAATCATGCAGGACATTGGCATGGAGGCTAAGGGACTGGAATTCTCCGAGTATGTGACTAAGGAATCTTTGGCGCAGCAAGGCGGCTACGGACTCGCCGTAAAGGGACCACAGCACGACGAGGCTTGGCTGATATTTTCGGACATGGTGCGCAACGAAATGCCCACCTTCAAGCAGAAAGCAGAGAACCTACACTGGTTCCCCATGTTCCGCACATGGTTTGGCTTGAACGGCTTGTGCAAACTCCCGTGGAACGACGTCATTCCCGAGGACAACAAAACAACAAAAGAGCCAGCGAAGATTATGGGTCACGTCAAAAACTATGTCAAATTCTTCCACGCTGTGACAGGCAAGAAGGTCACGGTGGATGACATCATCTTGATGAGTGAACGTGTTTACAACTTCCAGCGTATCTTTAACCTGAGGATGGGCTTCGGCACGCGCGAACACGACACAATACCCTACCGCTCTGTCGGACCTGTGACAAAGGAAGAATACAGAAGCCGTGCAAAACGCTACGCCAAACAGCTCAGAGAAAAACTCGGCTACGAGCCAAAGGGCAAATCAATCGAAAAAAAGATAGCTGTTCTAAGAAAACACCGCGAGGCGGAATACGAAAAACTAAAAGACGCAGTTTACAAGAGGCGCGGATGGAACGCAAATGGGGTTCCGACGCTCCAAAAGGTAAAAGAACTCGGTATAGACTTTCCCGACGTGGTGGCACTTCTAAAAACACACACATAAACCTCATCTTCTCGATTCTGTCTCGCCACTGATTTGCCTATATGATTGTGACTTTATTTATGAAAGACTTAATTGTCAGAGGCGCTTAATCCAAACTAAACAATGGAGATGAAACGGCTTGGGCAACCCCAAAAAAAGCACAAAAGTGCCTAGAGTTGCCATAATTGGCGCTGGCAAGATGGGTGAAGCCATCATCGCTGGGCTTCTTAAGTCCGGCGTTTACAAGCCCGAAGACATCCGAGCCTACGAAATCATCGAGAGCCGCGGCAAATACATAACTCAAACCTATGAGGTGACGTGTCTCAGAGACGTCAAAGAGGCTGTGGACTTCGCCGACATAAGCCTGATAGCGGTCAAGCCGGCTGATGTCAAAAAAGTTCTCGAGCAGATAGCCCCTGTCATGAAGCGTGGCAAACTGCTGGTTTCGATTGCCGCCGGCGTCACGTTGGACTTCTACCGCAAGCACTTGCCAAAGGACGTGTCCATCGTGAGGGTTATGCCCAACATGGCGGTCTTCGTTCGAGAGGGCATGATAACCGTCTGCCCATCCGAAAACACGAGCAAGGAAGAGTTGAGAATGGCTACAGACATGCTGAGCCTGCTCGGGCGAGTTGCACAGCTTGACGAGAAGTACATCAACCTTGCCACGGGCTTGGTGGGAAGCGGACCCGCCTACATCTACCTCTTCATAGACTCCCTAGCCGACGCCGGCGTTAGACTAGGCTTACCGAAGGATAAGTCCACGCTGCTCGCCGCCCAGACCACTCTAGGCGCCGCGAAGATGGTTGTAGAAACTGGAGAGCACCCGGCGAAGCTGAAGGACATGGTGGTCACGCCCGCTGGCACAACCATCGAGGGTCTCCTTGAACTCGAGAAGAGCGGTTTCAGAGCAGTTGTGATTTCGGCTGTTACGAAGGCAGCTGAGAGGGCGAAGGAGCTACAACCGGCATAAACTGAAGACAAGCGCGCCACATTGCTAGGTCATGTGGCTGAGAGAAAAACTTGAATAATAAGGCAAGCATTGATAGAGGGTCATTGCTGGGGGAAGCATGAGGCTGATTAGAAACACTCGTGGGATTTCGAGGCTCCTTCTCATTGTGCTTCTGCTGGTAGCCTTCGTTCTGGGAGTTGTTCTCTCCTACGTATGGACTATGAGCTACTACGCTCCACTAGAGTTCCAGCTCCCAACCAAAGGCACAGTGAGTATAGAGCGCGTTCAGTTTTCCCCTCAAGACACATCCCGCTTTAACGTGACGATTCTTAATCCGTCTTTCTCGCCCTCAAGCGTCAGCGTTAAGAGAGTTGCAGCGTTGACAACTGACCAAGTCGTTCATTACCCGTCACAGGTGACGCCTTCTCTTCCTCACCCTCTTGCACTGGGAGAGTCCCAAACCTTCGATTGTGATTGGGACTGGGCACGGTACACTGGACAAGCGATCACTGTTCTCGCTTGGGTGCAGGACGGCTCTGGCCCAACCCTTGAAGTTGAAACTCCTTTCGTCGGACTGGTTATTTCTAAGTTTGAATTTGACTCCGCAATAAGCGTCGACCGATTCAATCTTACCATTCAAAACTCGGAGTCTTCAGCCACGCATGTTAACATCACCTCTATAAGCATTGACTCAATCCTCATCTCCTCAGAAAAGGTTGTTCAGGGTCTCCCCTACGCCGTTGCCATGAGCGAGTCTGTCAAGTTCACGTGTCTGTTCAATTGGACCGACTACCAAGGGGAGAGCGTCACCGTGGTCGTGAGAACTCTCCAAGGCTATAGGGCTGAACGCACTGAGAGAACCCCTCACTGGCTGAGGATCACCGAACCTGTTTTCAATGTCACTTACTCTGATCACTTTAACATAACCATTTGGAACACGGCTACCTCGCTATCAAATGTCACAGTTACACAAGTATCGGTGGCTGCGGAGGGTGAGCCGACCTACACTGTCGCGATGACTGCTCCCTCTCTGCCCCAACCGCTTCCCAAAAACTCAACAATCCAACAACTCAAATGCTATTGGAACTGGAATGCCTCAAAAGGAAAAAGGGTAACGATCACGGCCTCCACTTCTGAAGGCTTCACGGCGTCTTACTCAACGGTTCTTCCTGCATGAATGCAAGCCAGAAAAGGCTTTTTACAATAGCTGCACACAAAACAATGGAGGCAAGAAGGATGTTTCAGCCCACAAAGCGTGTGCGCACAATTGAGTATGCCATCCGAGACGTTGTAGCCTTCGCAAGACAGTTGGAGAGGAAGGGGAAAAAAATCTTTTACCTAAACATAGGCGACCCTGTGAAATTTGACTTTGACACACCAACTCACATCAAAGAAGCGTTGATGAGTGCCGTGCAAGAAGGAAGCAACTGGTACGCGCCCTCTGAAGGATTGCCAGAACTCAGAGAAGCCATATGCAAAAAAGAGAAGAAAGTCAACAGAGTTGACATCACGCCTGACGATGTTGTTGTTACGCAGGGGATTTCGGAAGGCATACAAATGCTTATGGCAGCTATCGTCGAGAACGGAGACGAAATCCTTGTTCCCGGTCCAACCTATCCGCCATACACGTCATACGTGAAGTTCTTCGGCGGCAAACCCGTTTCCTACGAGACCGTGGAGGAGAACGGTTGGCAGCCAAACATTGGCGACTTGCGGTCGAAGATAACAGGAAAAACTCGTGCAATCGTTATCATAAATCCGAACAACCCCTGTGGCGCTCTATACAACGAGAAAACGGTGAAGAAAATTGTGGACTTGGCTGCCGAGCACAACCTTCTGCTGATCTCAGACGAAATCTATGACAGAATAGTCTATAGAGAAGAGTTCGTCAGCACCGCTCATATAGCCAAAGACGTGCCCGTAGTGGGAATGAACGGATTCTCAAAAACCTACCTTATGACTGGCTGGCGACTCGGCTACATATACTTCCATGAACCCGATGAGAAACTGAAGGAACTAAGAGAATGCGTAGAAAGAGAGTGCAGAATACGCCTCAGCGCTAACACTCCCGTTCAAAAAGCTGGTGTTGCTGCTCTCAAGGGTCCGCAAGGGCACATTACCGAGATGATGAAAAAACTTCGCGAAAGGCGAGACTACTCATGGAAGCGCCTCAACGAAATAAAGGAAATCAGCTGCACCAAGCCGGAAGGGGCTTTCTATGTCTTCCCAAAAGTTGAAGGAGTTGGGTCACGATGGAAAACCGACGAAGAGTTCGCGCGTCAACTTCTGGAGAAAACTGGAGTTCTTGTGGTTCATGGGTCTGGTTTTGACCCAACGTACGGTTCTGGACATTTTCGGGCTGTCATACTGCCCCCAACCGAGACTTTAGATAAGGCGTTTGACTTGTTGGAGCAGTTCATGTCTAGATAGGGATAACGCTGGGTCTTTAACGGATCGGCACCCCTTCTTTTGGGTCTTTCACCAGTTTAGTGAACTCTTGTATCAGCCGTTTTGTTATGGGTCCCGGTTTGCCATCGCCTATCGTGCGCTTGTTCACCTCTCTGATTGGTGCGATCTCCGCCGCTGTTCCTGTGAAGAAAACCTCATCCGCTGTGAACAGTTCGGTTGGTGTTATGTTTCTCTCTATCATGGGGTGCCCGTGCTTTTCGACGAGTCTGATGACCACGTTCCTTGTTATTCCATGAAGAGCGCCAGTCGCAGTAGGCGGCGTGATGACTTTTCCACCCTTAACAATAAAGATGTTCTCCCCCACTCCCTCGCAGACAAACCCTGACTTGTCGAGGCAGATGGCTTCGTCCACACCTGCAACGTTGGACTCAATCTTTCCCAAGATACTGTTTAGATAATTGAGCGATTTCACTTCGTGGGTTGTAGCGTCCACTGGATCCCTTTTAACCCATGTGATCATGGTGGTTATGCCGCGTTCTAACGTTTCTTTGGAGTGCAGCGTGATGGTAGGCTCTGTTATAACAATTATTGTTGGCTTTGAGCATTTCCTCGGGTCTAGTCCCAAGTCGCCTACTCCTCTGGTGACAACGAGGCGGATGTAGGCGTCTTTGAGCCCGTTCTTCTTTAGAGTGTCCAAGACAGCTTTTATCATCTGGTCCTTCGTCAAAGGTATCCGCAGCATGATTGCGTGCGCCGACCCGTACAGCCTGTCAATGTGCTCTCTCAGTTTGAAGACCACGCCACTGTAGGCGCGTATTCCTTCGAAAACCCCGTCTCCGTAGAGCAAGCCGTGGTCGTAAACCGAGACCTTAGCCTCCGATTTGGGGTAAAGCTTTCCGTCGATGTAGACGTTAAGCTCTTTCTTCTCCATGCCGTGTCCCTCAGTTTAGAATAGTGTATGGACGCTTCCCTCTGCTTTTATGTCTTTTGCAAACCAGAACTCAAACAATGATACAGGATGCACCTAAAGTTGGGCGTACTCCCGCCCACGAAACCAATCGTTTGCCATGTGCTAGAACTGTGGTCTCTGGGACAGACGCCTTGGCAAAGTCGAACTTCTGAACGGTTTGCCGTCCGTCTGTTTCTTAATCTCGCTTATCAACCTTGGAAGGCGCATTCTTCTAATCTTCCCAGCTCCTCTGTCTCGAACCGGAAGAATCCCTGAATCGATTTCCTTCTGCCCTACAACAAGCACGTAGTTTATCCACTCCATCTCGGCTTCTCTGACTCTCTTTGGCAGAGTTAATGGTCGGTCGTCCACGTCGACTCGCACACCTTTCTCTTCAATTTTATCCGCTATCTTCTCAGCCTCTTTGAGAAACTTGTCGGATAGCGGTATAACTCGCACCTGAATGGGAACCAGCCAAAGAGGTAAGTGAGGGGTTTTCTGCTTCAATGCTGCGTCGAACACCGTGTAGAGATAGCGCTCTATTCCACCCAACACTGCGGTGTGCAGGATGGGCGGATAGACTTCCCTCTTTTTCTCGTCCATGTATTTGATTCCAAATCTTTTTGCGTTGCCGACGTCGATTTGAACCGTGGCTATCTCCCTCGACCTCTTCAGCTCGTCAGTTACGTGATGCTCCACGTTTATTACCCAGTAGTATTTTCCCTCGGGAACAAAGTGCAACAAGACGGGTTTCCTCTCAATCTTAACCATCTTTTTTAGGAAACTCTTGTTCTCTTCAAAGAAGCTCTTGGTCAGGTTGTAGAGTGAGACAAACTCGTTTCCGAGTTCCCTGGCTTTCTCGTAAATCTTCCCATGAACCTTAACCGTCATCTCTTCGGCGTGTTCCAAATCTCTGCAGAAGACGTGGTAGTCGGGCATGTAGAACCTTCTCAGTCGGAAACCGAGCAGGCACTCACCCGACTGCTCAAGCCTGTAGCTGTCGGCGATTTCAAACATCCCGAATGGAATCTGCCTGTAACTTATCAGCCAGTCCTTCAGCATGGAGAACTGTTGGAAGCAGGCGGCGTACTTCAAAACGTACTCTTCGTTGTCAACCTTGACCGTGTAGAGTCTCTCGCCGAAGAGGTCTGCGTGTTCCCGAATGGCTGGAATGTTCAGGTTGAAGAGATTCGTTCCCTTGATGAAGAAGCTTGGTATGCCGATTTCGTTGACGCTCTGCCAAGAGTAGTCGCCGACCAAGTCAACCATCAAAGCGGCTTTGGGTCCGTAACGCATGTGCCCAGAGTCGGACTTTGGTTCCCACTCAAACCCGAACCTCTTTAATATCCCAATAAGTTTCGGCTCTCCGCCTGCGGCCTCTTTCTTGAACACCTCCTTCTCAACGAGTATTCGAAGGTCTTCCTCGTTCTTCTTGAACTCGTACTTTTCAGGTGGGACAGTCTTGCCATCGAGTGTCAATATCAAGTATTCTGGTTTGGGGGTCTTCCACTCGGGTTTCTTTTCCTCTTTGACTTCGGTTGGCAGCACGACCTTTGACTGCTCGGCGAGCGGGTGCCCCTTTATGGAAAGGCTGAACTGTTTGCACCAGCCGAAGGGAGTCCTGTAAGTTTCTATGCCAGCTTCTTTGGCGTGTTTCTCCATGGATTTTAGGACTTGGAGGGCTGCGGCTGGTTTGGCTAGGTTGCTGCTCAGGTGGGCGTACGGGTAAATCAGAACTCTGTTAGCCTTCAACACCTCTAGGGAAGACTTCACTTCCTCTACAGCCCGTTTGGCTACTGACTCGTTGTCTCCAGCCTCCACACAAGTGAAAAGCACCACAACCTCGTCTAGCCTGTGCGGCTTCTTGTCGGTTTCTTCGGCTATGGCAACTTCCTTCTCTATGGCTCTGTACTCTATGAAGTCTGAGTGCAATTGAAGGATTCTCAACTTGGGTCACTTCTTTAACAGTTTCCAGAAGGCTGCGGTTCAGCGCAGCCTTACAAATAAGAACAAGCCTGTTAAGATTAGTCTTGCGTTTCCTAAGGAGCGCCCAGCCTCCACTTCTCCAGCATGCGGTCCTTCTTCGTCTCTCTCTTGAACTCCTTGTAGTGTTGCTTGCACAGATAGGCTCGCCTCGACTCGCTGACCTTCAAACCCGCAGCCGTCACCTTCTCGGTTGGCAGCGAGCGCACCGCGTCATTGCCGCAACCCGTCACGCTGCACTTCACACCTTTGGCAACACGTCCCAAAGAAACACCTCCAAACTATCATACTTTAGCCATCGACCGCTTAATTCCTTTTTCATAAATCTCTCTTGCTCTGGCGCAGGTCTCTTCTCTATCCCCGAAAACTGTTGGTCCGACGCCTTCCACCACGAAGGAAGCCATTGCCGCTCCAACACAGGCACACCATAGAGGCTCTTTACCCCTCACATATTCTGCGAGGAAAGCGCCGATGTAGGCGTCGCCAGCGCCAGTTGGGTCCGAAACAACCCTAGACCTGCAAGCTGGAACGTCATAAAACGCCCTTTCAAACAGCAAAACTGAGCCTCTCACGCCCCTCGTCACCACGACCGCTCTAACGCCCAAATCGTGAACCCGCTTCATGGCTTTCCGTGGATTTTTCAGCCCAGTCATCATCTCAATTTCTTCACTTGACGACTTGTACACGTCTATGTGCTCGAGCACTCTCTGCCCTTCCCATCGCTTCAGGCGCACGTTTCCTTGCTCGTCAAAGGAGCGCACGAAACCCTGTGGGTCGAGTGACAGGAGCGTTGTTCGTCTCCTCAGTTCGTTGATGACGTCTTGGTTTATTTCGTTGGCTATGGGTGCTACATGGATGGCTCTGGCTCGCACAGAAGCGGGTATGTCTTCTTGGCAGATGTCGGGTGCGCGGCTCTTTAATTGAAGCTTTCTTTTGAAGTCTCTGTAATCCAGAATGAATTGCGTGGTAGAGACATCTATAACTCGTATCAGCCAAGACAAGCCTACCTCCTGAGCCTTGAGCCACTTGACATAGCGGTCAGGGAAGTCCTCGCCCACCTTCGAAATCACGGACACGCTGGCGCCGAGTCTAGCCGCAGCCAAAGAGACATAGGTTGGAGAGCCCCCCAACACCCGCCTCGAAGAAGTCGTGCGTGGTGCAGTTATGGTGTCGATGGAGAAGTGACCGACGGTTACCAAGTCGAACATTTCGAGTTTTCGCATCCAACACAATCTTAGTCTATGCCCACGTTATTAAGAAAAGACATATAAGAGCGATGTCAATCGCTTTACAATAACCAATATTATGGATGCGAAAGCGTGCCGGTCAAGAGGAAGAGCAGAGGAAGGTCGAAGGGAGGCAAGGGAAGAGGCGACCTAGTTCAGTGCAGCGCGTGCGGCGCCTTGGTTCCAGTTGACAAGGCGAAGAAGATTTCGCGCCCAGTCACGCTGGTTGAGCCCACTTTGGCGAGGGAGCTTCGTCAGAGGGGCGCCTACATTCCGAGTCACTTCCAGACCAAATACTTCTGTGTGTCTTGTGCTGTTCATCGAGGTGTCGTGAAGGTTAGGGCTCGAGACGAGCGGAGACGGCCCTGGAGAAGACACAGCTTCTAAACTATCCCCACGGTTTTCTTCTTCGTCGAAGCCTTCTTGAAATAATATATACGCTGAAGCACGGTCAAGTTTGTGAGAAAGGCTAGGACAACAACACCCCAGAACAGTCCGTCCACCCAGGAGAGGTTGAGGAAACTGGCGAAGGCTAGGATGATTATGCGCTCGGCTCGCTCGGCTAAGCCAACAGTCTCCATCTTGACTCCAGCAGCCTCCGCCCTCGCTCGAGTGTAGCTCACCATTATTGAGCCTATTATGGCTACGATTCCCCAAAAAGAGTCATAGAGCAGTCCCCCGGCGATAATGCCCACCAACACAACGGCATCAGCGTAGCGGTCGAGAAGAGAGTCCAAGAACCCGCCAAAAACCGTGGATGTTCCGTAGAGTCTCGCGAGGGCTCCATCTAAGGCGTCGCAGAAGCCAGAGGCTAGAAGTAGAAGAGGAGCGGCTATCTGAAATAGAACATCTTGAGACTGCCACTTCCAGTAAGTCAGTGCCGACAGTAGCGCCAAGATTATTCCAAGTGTGCTAACTTGGTTCGGTGTCAACCCGAGTCCGTGGGCTAGTCTGGCTTCACCATTCAGCCAAAGTTGAATCTTCTCTTTGAGTTTGGTCAACAAGTTCTTTTATTCCACTTGCTGTTTAATGGTCGCAATCTTTATTTAAAAACGCTCTCAGACTAATACGCAAAAAAAGGGATAGCCCATGATTGAAGTGTCTCCTGTAAGCATTGAAGACAAGACGACTTTGGGCTTACGAGTACAGCTGCCCAACTCACCGCCCCTAGTCATGATAATAGGGCAGAAGGGCTTCGTTTCCTGCGGCTTCATCAACATGGACGCCGCTGAAAAGTTCAATGTCGCAGCCGCCATGGTCAGCGGAGTGAAAAGCTTTGACGACGTGCTCAACGCCGAAGTGAAAGTGGCGACGGCGAAGGCTCAAAACCTAGGCGTCAAAGCTGGGATAAAAGGAAAGGAAGCGCTGAGGCTCCTTCTTTAGAGCATAAACGAGCCTTTTCACTGAGACCGCCCTCCTCGAAGGACTGTGGAAGCTGTCGGAGAGGCAAAACAAGCTGTGACGCCAAAAAAAGGAGAAGAGGTTTTGCATTTATTTGCCATTATGTCTCTGGCTTTACGACTACCTCTAAAGTTTTCTTTCTTCTACGTATTAGAAAGACCGCTGTCACTCCGCCTACCGCTATCACTATCACCGCTGCTATCAAGATGTATAGAGTTGTTGGTTCGATGCCGCCGAACAGTTGAGGTTGCCACATGTTTGTCTCTGTCACTTTGGCAGTGACGGTCATACCAGCCGAAGTTCCAGACACCTCCATTATGACCCCTGTCGCTTTGTCCCAATAGTAGGTTAGTTGAGAACCCTGCTGCGAAACACTCGCGTAAACGACAGCCCTGTCTGCCCCCGCATAGGATCTCGTAGTCTCGCCGCCAATTGCTATCGTGCCAAGTCCACTCATGGTTATGGAATCTCCAGTCTTTGAGTTCCGAGGAATCATCATCCCCGAAAATCCAGAAGTCTGACCACCAACCGTGACATCCACAGTGACTGTTTGAGTTTGCTCAGTGCCGTCAGTCATGTGCATCGTGGTCCGTATATTAGCCGTTGTTCCCGTGACGCTCAGAACCTCCAGCTTCATCCATTGGGGCAATTGCGTTCCCGTAGGTGCACCTGCTACTGTGAACTCAATTTTTATGTAGTCGCCAGCCTTCAGTTCTCCTTGCACTGCAGGAAGGACTAAGGCTATAAGGAAAATCACGATCATTAGCATTCCAAAGGTAATTGCCTTTTTCACCCTCTCACCTCCACTCTCCTCAATCACTCCTTGCGGTTTCACCATGAATGTGGCTTGTTTTTTGCTTTTAGAGTTTACGCCCAGAGACTTTTTCCATTCCTAGAAACTGACCAAATCACCAAGATTATGGCAAAATTAGGATGAATAGAACCGTCAATCAGCAGAGAAACCCTTGTGGTCCAGTCTGGGAGTTGAGTACGCCAGTTAATTGAAGGTTATGCGAAATCTATCAAGCATGGGGATTCTCTTCACACTCAATGTGACGCGTGTTCAATAGGCTATGGCAACTCTGACTATAGTTTCGGCTCCGTCTCCACAAACCACACAGTTTCCAGTAACCCTCTCTCTTTTGTCTTCTGGCGTGCCGAGCACTCGAGCGTTGACTTCTTCCTCGAGTTTGCGCCCACACTCCTCACGACCGCACCAACAGACCTCGACTATGCCCGCTCGCCGCTTGAGCAGCCTTTTCGCTTCGTCTAGGCTAGAAACCTTGTGAACGTGCTCATTCATCCACTCCCAGGCTCTCCGCCGCATATCCTCACTCATTGTTTTTGCAATCTTCTCGAGTGCTTTCTTCAGCTCGTCAACCTTCACCGTCTGCTTTTCCAAAGTGTCTCTCCTCACAACAGTGACCTCGCCCTGTTTCACGTCTCGCGGACCTATCTCGATGCGGATTGGCACGCCTCGCAACTCCCAGTAATAGAACTTCGCCCCAGGAGTCAAGTCCGCCCGAAGGTCAAGCTCAACGCGAATGTTCGCCTTCTTTAACACGGTTGCAACTTTTTCGCACGCTTCATCGATTTTCTTCTCCAATCCCTTGTAGGGTATGGGAATGACCACAACTTGAATTGGCGCCACGGCTGGTGGCAAAACGGCTCCGTTGTCGTCGCCGTGTGCGGTAAGCATGGCCACTAGAGGTCTGCCTGAGAGCCCGTAGCAAGTTTGCCAGATGTGTTCTCTATCGCCTTTCTCGGTTTCGTAGGTGATGTCGAAGGCCTTTGAGAAGTTTTGTCCCAGATTGTGCACCGTTCCAGCCTGTATGGTTCTTCCATCAGGCGCTAAGAAATCAAAAGCTATCGAATAAACCGCGCCAGCGAACTTGTCCCACTCTGGGCGTCTCGATATCTTGTAAGGAACACCCAGAGTGTCAAAGAACTTCTTGTAGACCTCAACTCCCTCTCTGACTTGCGCTTCCGCTTCCTCTAATGTGGCGTGAGCGGTGTGCGCCTCCTTGAAGTTGTCGACCTCCCGCATTCTTATGAGAGGACGTGTCGCTCTGGTTTCGTAGCGGAAGATGTTTGCCACCTGATACATTTTGATGGGCAGGTCGGCGTGGGAACGAATCCAGAGCTTAAGCATAGGCGCCACCGCGGTTTCACTTGTGGGTCTCAGCGCGCACTTGATTTGGAGCGGTGTCAGACCGCCTCTTGTGACCCAGAACACCTCGCCCTCAAGTTTCTTTATGTGCTCGGATTCCTTAGCTATCGACGTCTCGGGTATGAGAAGTGGAAAAAGCACCTCTTGATGCCCAGTTTTGTCGAGCAACTCACGTATCACTTGAAGAAGGTTCTGACGCAGTTTGAACCCGTATGGCACCCAGACAGCCATGCCCTTGATTGGATAGCGATAGTCCATTATGCCAGCGTCTATCAGGACGTGGCGAAACCACTTGCCGAAGTGGCGACTCCACTGTTTGCGACTGATTGTGGGCATTGTTGCTCCCAGCAATTCTTGATTGTTAAATATGGGATTATGGAATCTCCCACATAAGATTAGCGAACCTGCCTATTCGAAGCAGTAATGAATTTCCTGAAAGTCTTTCATGAACTTTACGACTTCTCTCTTGACTTCGCTGGGTCTCTCTCCCTCTTTATGTGCTCTGACGATGAAATCTGCTATTTGGAGCATCTCTTCCCTCCGCATTCCCCTACGAGTTGCTTCACAAACTCCCAATCTAACCTCACAGTCCACTATAACATTGGCTCTCTCGAGTTTCTTCGCAACAGCTCTGCCCCGCTTATAACTGCCAAAGTCTAAGAAGACCTGATGAGATCTAGTGTATCCCAAACTTGGGCACGCAACGGGAAAGCCATCTTCCGCCAGCGCCTTGGCTAACGCCTGAGCATTCTGCACCACTTGTCTCGCATAGGCTCTTCCAAACTCTTTCATTTCAGCAAGCGCCAAACTCAAAGCAGCTATACGGTGCCAATGCGCGTTGTCCACAAACGCTGGGTGAATTCGCTGCTGGATGACTTCGCCGTGTTCTTTATCAGCCAGAATGATTCCGCCCTGCGGTCCGAAGAAGCTCTTGTGCGTTGATCCAAAGAGGGTGGAAGCCCCCTCGCGCAGGGGGTCTTGAAACTCTCTTCCAGCGATCAAGCCCAACACGTGGGATCCGTCGTATCCAACGTGAGCTTCAACCTCTTCCGCTGCCCCAGCGAGTTCGCGAATGGGGTGAGGGAACAGGAAGAGGCTAGCTCCGAAAACAATGACCCTGGGTTTCACTCGCAGTAGGAAATCCTTGGCTTCAGATACCTTGATGCTCATCTCCGCCCTCGAAAAGGGGAAATAGAGGATTTTTAGCTTGAGAAAATTTGGAGCTCCTTGCTCTGATATCCCCGGGTATCCTCCGTTTTTTGGTGAGACGCAGACCACCTTGTCGTTGGGATTTGCGAAGCAGGCTAAGAAGGTCAAGTCCGCCACGTGTCCAGACAATGGACGCAGGTCGGCTGTTTCGGATTTAAAGACATCTTTTGCGAGTCTCACCCCGTACTGTTCGATCTCGTCGATGAACCTGGTGCCCATGTAGAACCTGTCAGGTGAGGTGTACCTGTGCCCGAGGTCGGTGGAGAGGAGCGCCCTAACCGCGGGGCTCATCACGTTTTCCGAAGGAATGAGGTTGATGCACTCTCGCCCACGCCACCGCTCATGCTTCTCAGTTAGAGACATTATTTCGCTTATCATTCAGGGTCGCCTACAAGCATTCAGATATACAACCGAGAACTTGTTTGAGAGTTATGGTATATCTAGGTTGTCGAAGCTAACTATGACCCAGATTTCTTCCCGCTTCTCTATGTTGGCTGTTATGTGGTCTCCAGTTTTCGTGGACAGGAGTTCGTACCATTGTTGGCTTGGCAAGTCGTTGGGTGTGGCTTCTATCCAAGGGTAGGTGCTGTTGGCAACGTGTAAGACTATGTGGGTTGTTCCGTCCCTAACGTATTCTTGCTTGTTTATGACAGTTGTCTCTAACGTCACGTAGGTCACTGCTCCAAAGAGCCTTGTGAAATCGAGTCTGGTCTCTCTCACGAGTTGTTCGCTTGTGAGCCCGCCTCCAGCCATGTTGATTGCCACGTTGTTTATGTCTCGGGCGTCAATGACGGCGAAGCCCGCCAAGTATATGGTTTCATCTGGCGCTCTTGTGCCCTCTCGCCAATAGATGGGCACGTACCAAGCCAATCGGAAGACTCCGCTAGAGACCTCGACGGGGTATAGAAGGGGCATTTCGGCATCGTACAAGCCAGTGGCGGGTTTGGGCAGTTTTCCCTCCACAATGTCTTCAGCGGTGATGCCGGAAATATACTCTTCCTTAGAATAATCGTAGAAAAATATGCCTTGCCGCGTGGCTTTGAAGACTCCGGCAAGTGTTCTCTCATTGGCAACTGGGTGAACCATAACCATTGCGGTGATGTCATCTGTCTCGGGGTCAACGATGTAGCGCGTGTCTTCAGACATTTCGACCCGTTCGCGACTGGGTGGAATGATCCATAAGAAGCCGCCTGACCAGTAGTCGAAAACAGCGCCTCTTCGGAAGTCGCCCCACTCGTTAATCATATTTTCCATCCAGTTCTCGTCATAGACTTGCGTAACCCAGTTGGGAACGCTGGCCAAAGTGGTGTAGTCAGAGATGACGTTACCTTTCGAGTCATAGGCTATCAGCCCTTTATACCTCCGAATCAAGTCGAACCCAACTTCGTATCTGGCGACTATGTAGACCAGTTCACCAGTCGTGGGGTTCCATGAGGGGTAAGCTACGCCGTAACTGTCTGTGTTTTCGGATAGGTAAGAGCGAAATACAATGTTGCGGTCCCACCACAAGCTGTCTCCTACAGCGAATTCTTTGTGCACAATCTCGGGAATAGCAACGGGGTCTGTAGCATCAATTAAGATGAAGCCCTTAACATAGTTTTCAGCCAACACGTTGGTTGACCCTATGACAGCGACCCATACCAGCTTTCCGTCAAGTGTTTTGGTGACGTGTCTGTCCAGCACTCTCATGTTGCTTCCAAACTCCGACATGTGCCGCCTAGCCACCGAAACAGCCAATTCCTCGGTGACCAAGCGCACTTGACTGTCATTGATTGGGCGGTTGAAAGGCAATCCTGAACGTGGCTGGATGAACCCATCGAAGTAATAGGCGTTGCTCACGCGCTGAACTTGAGTGAAAACTGCACCGACTACACCGAACAGCAGAAACAGAACGAAGAGTAGGGCAACGACTCTGCCGCCCACACGAAACCTTATTCTCGGTCCTCTCCAACGCCGCAGGTAAGGGTAACGAGACCTCTCCTCTCCCTCCTCTTTCCTCCTCATCTGAAAGGCGTATTCGAGAAAGGCGAAGAACAACCGCAGATAAACCATCCAATAAACAAAAAGGCTTAACGGAGTAAGGACAACCATCAGAATCAGGAACACCAACAGCCCAAAACCGAAAGTTACCAATCGCGGCAAAACACGCAAACGAGACCTTGAGGGCGGAATTGGCGCAAGAAAAACTGCTGTCCAAACCAAGAAGAAGGCAAACAGGTTCAAGTCTAGTCACCGAACCCTTAATGATTCTCGACAGCTTATATAAGATTACCAGAAGAAAGGCGTTCACCTTGTCCAAGAAAGAGATTCGAATCCGCGTCTGGCAACTTATGGAAGAGAAAGAGATTGCAGCCTTTCCGAAACCAATTTTGAACAGGATACCCAACTTTGTGGGTGCCGAGAAGGCGGCTCAAAACCTCAGAGAGTTGCCTGAGTACAAGGCAGCCAAAGTTGTTTTTTGCAATCCCGACTCTCCTCAGAGGCCAGTTCGTGAGATGGCTCTGAGAGACGGCAAAACAGTTGTAATGGCGACGCCCAAGCTAAGAGAGGGATTCCTCCTCCTCGACCCCGACAAGATTCCATTGAGCCGCATTCCAGAAGCGTCCACGATACGGGGAGCATTCAAGCACGGTCGCCCTGTCGAGTCATCCGAGGTTAGGGTGGACCTCTTCGTGGCCGGTTCGGTTGCAGTCTCTCCAGACGGAGGAAGATTGGGCAAGGGAACGGGGTATTCGGACCAAGAATACATGATTTTGAAAAGTTCTAGGGGTCTTGCTTCTCAAGCGACTGTGGTAACCACAGTTCATGACGTACAAATCGTTGAGAACATCCCTAGGGACCAATGGGACATCCCAGTCGATGTGATATCAACACCTACAAGAGTCATCAGAACCACCAAACCTCGCCCTTCTGTCTAGTGTCCAACGTATTCCTCAGAAACAAGTCCCTTTTCTGCTCACCGTTTATAGGAATTCTTATCTCTCAAACCCCTTCATATATGCTCTCTTCACCAAAGGTGACACGCGTTGCAAAAAAACCAGATTTCCCTTCCGATTGATGAACTCCCGAAAGAATGGTATAACATTCAGCCCGACTTGCCTGAGCCCTTGCCGCCTCCAAGGGAACCTGAGACTGGTCCGCCACGGATGGAATACTTGGGTCGAACCATGATACACGAGTGTCTGAGACAGGAGGCATCTGATCAACATTGGATACCCATACCCGAAGAGGTGCGCGAACTCTACATTCAGGTTGGGCGTCCTCGACCCTTGTACCGAGCCCTAAAGCTTGAGCAACATCTGAGGTTGAAGAAGACGAGAATCTACTACAAGAGGGAAGACCTGTCGCCCACCGGTTCGCACAAGACCAACACAGCCATAGCGCAGGCGTATTTTGCTGCGAAAGAAGGGAAACACGCATTGACAACTGAAACTGGCGCTGGACAGTGGGGCACCGCGCTCACTCACGCTGCACGCTTAATGGGCTTAGACTGTGTGGTGTTTTGGGTTCGCTCGGTCTACAACTGGAAGGTTGACAGGCGCACTTTTATGCACCTCTTAGGCGCCACTGTGCACGCTTCACCCAGCAAGGAGACCGAGATAGGGAGACAGATACTGTCGAAAGACGCTAGTCACCACGGTTCGCTTGGAATAGCCGTTTCTGAAGGTTTGGAGTACACGGAAAAGCACGAAGGAACGGTTTACAGTCTGGGCTCGGTGTTAAACCACGTCCTCATGCACCAGTCAATAATCGGATTAGAAGCCATCAAGCAGTTTGAGATAGCCGACGACCAACCCGACCTCATAGTTGGTTGCTTGGGAGGAGGCTCCAACTTCGGTGGCATCGCCCTGCCCTTCGCAGGAGAAGTCCTAAAGAAGAAACGAGAGTGCGAGTTTTTGGCGGCTCAGTCTCTGGCAGCACCCAACCTGGTTGAGGGCAGGTATGAATACGACTTCGGAGACGTAGCCGAACACACTCCGCTGCTCAAAATGTACACAATAGGGCACAAAACCGAGATGCAGCCCATTAAGGCTGATGGCTTACGATACCACGCAGCCGCTCCAATAATGAGCGCACTTAGACACCACGGAATAGTCAAGGCTGTCGCCTACCCAGCCGACGAGAAGGCAATATTCGAGGCAGCGAGAACATTTCTCCAGTGCGAGGGATGGCTAATCGCACCCGAATCAAGCTACGCCGTACGAGCAACCATAGACGAAGCGTTGAAGAACGAGAAAACGGGCGAAGAGAAAGTCATCTGCATGAACATAAGCGGACACGGATTCCTAGACATACCAGCCTACAGAGAAAAACTCGGAATATAGTCGCGGCTATATTCTCAAACATCACCCCCCTCCCGGTAGGTAGAGGTCTCACACACGCACGCGCCGGAGAGAGAGCAACGAGACCTAAGCTGGCTACTTCTTCTCCTTCTCTACCTCTTTCACAACGTCTTCAATAATGTCTAGTGCCGAGTCAACCAGCTCTTTGGTGATTGTTAACGGCGGCGCAATCCGAACAGTTGATGCCCCACACGTGATAACCGCAACACCCCGTTTCCAAGCTCTTATCATGATTTCACTCGCCTCCTCTTTCCCCGGCTTCTTGGTTCGCTTGTCCTTCACGATTTCGAAGCCAATCATCAAGCCCTTCCCACGCACATCGCCAACGATTTCGCTCCTCTCCTTCAACTCCTCCAAGCGCTTCAGTATATAGTTGCCCTGCTTCTGAGCGTTTTCCCACAGCTTCTCCTCCTTAATCACGTCTATCACTGCTATTGCTGCGGCGCAGGCAACTGGGTTTCCACCGTAGGTTGTGGCGTGCGAGCCCCCTTCCCAGTCCATTAGTCGTGCTCGAGCAACCATAGCGCCTAGAGGCAACCCAGAAGCTATCGCTTTGGCAAAGCAGACGATGTCTGGCTCCACTTTCCAGTGCTCTATGGCGCACCAGCGCCCAGTCCTAGCCATGCCAGACTGAACTTCATCGTCGATAAGAAGGAGCCCATACTTGTCGGCTAGCTTCTTCAGGTGTTGGAAGTACTCCGGCGGCGGAACCACGTATCCTCCCTCGCCTTGAATCGGCTCGATAACTATGGCTGCAACCTCTTCGGGCGGCACATACTTCTGGAGAACCATCTCGTCAATGTAGTGAACGCACCAGTAGTCACATTCGGGATACGACAACTTGAAGGCGCAGCGATAACAATACGCATAGGGCACATGAGTGACGCCTGGCATCAACGGGAAGAAGTACCGCTTCTGAACAGGCTTGCTCGCTGTGAGACTGAGAGAACCCAAAGTTCGTCCGTGAAAGGCGCTAATAAAGGCGATAAACTGCGGCTTACGCGTGTGCCACTTTGCAAGCTTCACCGCAGCCTCCATGGCTTCTGTCCCACTGTTTCCAAAGAAGACTTTCTTATCAAATCGGCCAGGCGTGATTTCGCCAAGTCTCTCGGCTAAGTCAACAACTTCTCCGTAGTAGAAATCCGTGTTTGAATAGTGCAGATACCTCTCGCACTGACGCTTTATGGCACCGACAACCCTTGGGTGGTTGTGCCCCACGTTGAGGCAGACCAAGCCAGAGTTAAGGTCTATGTACTCGTTTCCGTCAACGTCCCTAACGATGCAGCCCTCTCCAGACTCAATAACAAGTGGATAAAAGCGCACGTAAGAGGGTGATATCAACTCCTCATCTCTCTTGATGAGCCCCCTAGCCTTAGGCCCCGGAGGACGGACCACTATTTTTGGATAATCTCCCATAGCGGTTTCACCTTGGAAGAGAGTATCTCTTAATGCTCTATTTCTTTTATAGGCGTTTCTCCGCCTAAAAGAAGGGAAATACAGTTTTTCAATCATAAGGGAAAAGGAAAGGACGCTTTCTAGACCGCAAACGGCCAGCTGGGTTAGGTCACTTAGACTCAGATTTCGCCACTGTTATCTCGATGGTGGAGACGTTGGATTTTCGGCCTCCTTCCCTCGTCAATTCCTCGGTTCCAAGCTGGATTTCTTTCACTCCCAAGTCCTTCACGAAGGCTCGACGAAGCAGCTCAATGGTGTCAACCGCTCTGCTGATTGCCCGTCCCCTCGCCTTAACGCAGACCTCTTTTTCTCCGGCGTTGAAGAAGGTGACGCAGGCAATCACGTAATTCATGACCGGTTTTCTGCCTATGAGGACAACGTTCTCTCCTAGTTTCTTCGCCGTTTCTTTCGGCGCCTCTGCCTTTTCGGTTTTCTCAGACTTCTCGGGTTTTTCTTCCGCCAAGTTTCTACCTCCTTTGGGTTGACGCTGGAAACATTTTAGTGATTATACATTGAGCTGTAGCCTCTTATAGTTTTCCCACGTGTCATCGATCCAACGCTTGATTTCCTCAACACCCTCGGGAGTTAATTGGTCAAAGCGCCCTTGTTCCTTCAGGTATTCCTCGAGCGGTTTGCGCTTTGTCTTGTCAATGAGCGCTGTGCTTGGTAGGTTCAACTTGAACTGCCCGTGTTCCACTTCGAAAAGCGCCCAAATGCCGGTCTGCACCGCCAAGCGCCCCATCTCGATTGTTTTTTCGGTGGAGAAGCGCCATCCGGGCGAGCAAGGCGTTAGTACCTGAATGTATTTTGTGCCAACGATCTCTTTCGCCTTCCTCAGCTTAGTCACGAAGTCGAGGGGGTAGGAAATGCAAGCCGTGGCAACGTAGGGTATCCCGTGAGCCGCCATTATCATCGGAACGTCTTTCTTGTGCTCCTTCTTGCCAGTGGGGGTTGTTGTGGTTCGAGAACCGTAGGGTGAGGAGCCACTCCTCTGAAAACCCGTGTTTCCGTAAGCCTCGTTGTCGTAGCAAACGTAGATGAAGTTGGTGCCCCTTTCAGCCGCGCCCGAGAGAGCCTGAATGCCTATATCAACGGTTCCACCATCTCCAGCCCAAGCCAGCACGGTTACATCTTTCAGACCTCTGGTTTGGTACGCCGCGACCACTCCGGAGGCGGCTGCAGCGGCGGCTTCGAAGGCGATGTTGAGGCATGGAGTGGCGAAGGCGGTGAAAGGAAAAGCGCTCTGAATCACGGATGTGCAACAGGCGGGGACGACAAACACTGTTCGGGGACCAAGCGCCTTCTGAGCTAGTCTCACGGCGACTGCGGCTCCACATCCACCACACGTGGCGTTACCCGGAAGCCAGTATTCCTCTTTTGGGAGTTCTTTCAGCGTGATCATCTTCTCACTCCCTTAAGCCTATCCACTCGACCTCCCTCTCCACTTTCCCAGCTCGGAGATACTGGAGAGACTTGTTGACCATCTTTTCAATGTCGCGAACCGCTACGTCGCGACCGCCTATGCCTGCTATGAAACCCGCCGTCAATGGCGAGTCTCTCTCGGAGTATAGAGAGGCTTTGACCTCGGTGTGGAGTGGTCCTTCCATGCCATAGGAGATTTGACGGTCTATGATAGTCAACATCTGCGCGTTCTTTGCTACGTTGAGGATCTCGTCTTTTGGGAAAGGTCTGAAAACTCGGACACGGGCTGCCCCCACTTTGTGACCCTGCTCTCTTAGATTGTCGACTGCCAGTTTTGCCTCGCTTCCAATCGTTCCCATTGATAGAATGATGAGGTCGGCGTCGTCGCACATGTACTTCTCAACGTGACCTCCATGCTCAAAACCAAACCTCCTCCCATATTCCTTGTCGATCTCGGGAATCAGTTTCCGAGCGTTTTCCATGGCTTCGTACATGAAGTATCGAAACTCCATGTACCAATCG
>Ga0315306_10000320_pt1 | contig 22816 bp, 15 predicted proteins | sample TDP1_MG_FD_203803 | JGI IMG/M metagenome (GOLD analysis project Ga0315306, IMG submission 203803) | Freshwater sediment microbial communities from Lake Towuti, South Sulawesi, Indonesia - TDP1 | ecosystem: Environmental > Aquatic > Freshwater > Lake > Sediment | place: Indonesia: South Sulawesi... | reverse complement strand
ATTCACCTTGGAATTCATTTCACTATCGGCCACAAGCATACTCATATTGTTCTTGAGTATCGTTGTTCCCTTCTTCGCTCCGGCCCTTAATGTACCAAGGTTCTATCACATCACGCTATTCTTGTTGGCGCCCTTTTGTGTGCTCGGAATCGAGACCTTTTTCTCATCGATAATAAAGGTTATGACAACCACAGTTAAGATTAAGCATGTGTTAAGTTTTGAGAAATACATTAAGGTTCTGACCCCTCTGATACTGACAGCATTCCTGCTCTTTGAAACTGGATTTCTCTACGAGGTCATCGGAGATAATCCAACATCAATACCGTTAAGTGGAACCAAAGTTAACCCATTGCAATTCCACAACGCGGTTACATCAGATCAAGAAGTTCTTAGTGCTGAATGGCTTTCGAAACATTCGAACAGATCTTTTGAATTGTATGCCGATGAATTGGCGAAGAGGCAGGTTCTGATTAGTTATGGCGATACTTTGAGCGCAAGAGAAAACATATTATCTAACGGTACCATTCTTAACAAGGGAGCATACGTTTACTTAACCCCTTTGAATGTAGTTGAAGGAAAAATTCTAGGTCGAAAGGGTCAAAGCTGGAACACTTCAGACTTTTCGCTTCTGGCAATGAAAAACAAAATATATTCGAATGGCGCAAGCGACATTTACTTCTCTCCTAATCAAGCTGCCCCCTAAAAGCATCTAAAGTGTGCCTCGAGTGAACACTTCAAAGTGGCGTAAGAAATGGTATCTGATGGGAAAAAGAAGTTAGAACTGCTGGTGATTGGACTTGATGGTGCTACTTTCAATGTAGTTTTATCTTTGATTAAGAAAAATAAACTCAATACGCTCAAGAAAATTATGGAAGAAGGTGTTTATGGAGAACTAGAATCAACAATTCCACCAATATCGGGACCAGCATGGGCATCCTTCATGACCGGCAAGAACTGCGGCAAACACGGTTTGTTTGGTTTTATAGATTACGACCCACAAAGGTATGATGGCTTTTTGAGAGGTAGTATAGTAACGTCCAGTTCATTTGCCGGTTCAACATTTTTTGACATTCTTAGCTCTCAAGGATATAAATTAGGTGTAATAACTACCCCGATAACCTACCCTCCTTGGATGATTAATGGAGTGATGATATCTGGATATCCGTGTCCGCGCACAGAGGGAACCTATTGTTGTTCCGAGAATACACAAATTGAGATCAAGGAAAGGCTTCTCCATGGCCGTGAAAAGTATGCGTCGACAGAAGAAGAGATATCTGATGCCTTTGAGATCACGAAAAGAATAACAAAAATTGCAATTGAATTGACAGAGAAGATGAGCCTCAATTCTTTGATCATAGTTTTTGGATCCATCGATCGGATGCAACATTTTTTCGGTATTAGTGACAGATCTGAAGGTGTCACTGCTAAATGCTACCAACTTGTAGATGACCAAATCGCCCAGCTTTTGGAACTCGCAGAAAAAGACGCGAGGATCTTCATAATGTCAGATCACGGAGCAGATCCTTATCCGAGAACAGTGTTTAATACGAATCGTTGGCTCAGACAACAAGGGTACCTGACTTTAAATGAACATAGATCAAAAGCCTTTACCGTTTTTAGGAATTTCTATTACAAATACGTTGATCTTCTTAATATAACAAGCAAAAGATTTGAGAGATTTTTGCTTGTGTTCGACAAGTTTAAGGAGAAAGCCTCAAAGGCAAGCGGCATTTACATCGAGAGTATTAATTGGAAAAAGACAAGGGCTTTTAGATATCCTATGCCAGCCACTCAGACTGAGGGTATAGTGATCAACGTCAAAGGAAGGCAGGAGAAAGGGTTCGTGGAGGCTGGCGAAAGATACGAAGAATTAAAAGAAGAGATTATCGAAAAGTTAAAACTTCTAAGAGACCCAAACACGGGGAAAAATGTTGTTGAAACATGTTACAAGAGAGAAGACATATACGCTGGAGAGTTTATTGAAAAGGGACCTGACATTGTTTTTCAGCTCACTAAACCATATGTTGCAGGAGATGGGCTCTCGGAAATCTTGACCCGCATGCCTTCTTCAAATCCAAAAAATCTTCAGATAGTTCATTCCATGAAAGGCATCTTAATATCAAAGAGTCCTGTAATGAAACGCGGAGCAAAAATTGAAGGCGCTAGAATAATTGATCTAGCTCCCACCATTCTCTACTCAATGGGGGCCTCCATCCCGAAAAGTATGGATGGTCGCATCCTTTATAATATTTTTACTGACGACTTCAGGGGTGGAAGATCTCCAAAATACCATTTCGAGGAAATTGAGAAACGAAAAAACAATCTTCAGCTAGGTAGGAGAGAAGAAGAAGAGATCAAGGATAGGCTGAGGGAACTCGGGTACATATAGCAAAATAACACAAGCTGAATGTCAGAACCCATATCGCGAAATTACGCGCATGTTCCAAGGAGCAAGTGATTTGGATTCAAATGGAAAGCATAGTGATTGAAAGAACATATAACGGAATACAACATGCAGTCGAAAATGCATTTCAAACGCTCGAAATCTCACTTGAGCCTGACCGACCAGTAATTATAAAGCCAAACCTCAACTGCATAAAAACCTGTGAAACTGGCGCAACAACCGATCCGCGTCTGGTAGAAACTATAGTTCAATACTTGAGAAAGCATTATGGCGTTAGACAATTTTACATAGTCGAGTCAGATGCAACCGCACTAAACGCAAACATAGCTTTTCAGCTTCTCGGATACAATGAACTAGCTAGAAAACTCAACATAAACGTTGTAAATCTCTCCAGAATACCATATGAGAAACGTAGGTTCCCTCAGAACTTGAATGTGAGCTTAATAAAAGTTCCTAAGATATTTAGAAAACCACATTTTCTCATATCAGTCGCAAAGATGAAAACGCACGATCAGTGTCACTTTACCTCCACGCTAAAAAATGTCTACGGATGCAATCCAGAGCCTTATAAGAAAAGGTATCATGGGAAACTCCATGAGAACATAGTGGATTTCGCCTCAGCTTTCAAGCCGCACATATCAATAGTGGATGCAATGATAGCAATGGAAGGTAATGGACCAGCTAATGGAATACCAATAAAACTTAATACTTTAATCTTTGGAAAAGACCCTCTAGCAACGGACTATGTTGTTGCGGAAATAATGGGAATAAATTCAAACAAAGTAAAATATCTTAAGCTTGGCAAGAAGCAACAACTTGGTACCGCTAGATGTGATGTTGACAGAACAGTTCTTCGTGAGATTCAAAGAAAATTCAAGGTAGGGTCCTCCTTCACGACAAAACTGGAGCGACAAATTGGATCATTGCTTGGATCTGTGCGCCATATTTACGCGCGTTCATGATTGCATAATTCACCAAGTCTAAACGATTTCTGAGAAGGTTTAGCTCCATATGAATCATAAAGATGTGGCAAAAGTGGCCATTGTAGGTTCAGGAGCCATTGCTACTAGAGCTCATTTACCATGTTTTGCTCGTAATAGAAATGCAAGGATTGAAGCCATAGTTGATGTCGATCTGAAAAAAGCAAAGAAAGTAGCAGAAAAGTTTGGTGTCAAACAATTTTTTCCATCGGTGGATGAGCTCTTGGATTCTGTTGAGGTCGATGCTATGAGTATTTGCACGCCTCCCAACCTACACGCCCAGATGGCGACTAAAGCATTTGAATGTGGGGTTAACGTTTTATGCGAAAAACCTCTCGCTGACAAGTTTGAAGATGGCCTAAGAATTGTCAAAGCTGCCGAGAAGTCAGGTAAACTCCTAATGACGGGTTTCAATCGTCGATTCTGGCCCAACTATCTTAGAATCAAAGATGTTATTGAAGAAGGACAAATGGGAGCTGTCTATATGGTTGAGTATCACTCATTGCAAAGAAGCCCATTAATGGGGTGGAGCAAATCCCCATGGTATTATCATCCAGGAATTGGAGGAAGCTTACATGACCAAGGGCCTCACGTATTTGACATACTCAATTGGCTTCTGGGAGTTCCTCATTCGGTTTACGCCTACAGTGGCAAACACTCAAATTCTCTGGTGGACGAGTTTTGCGTGGTCCTTATACGATATAATGAAAACAAAATTGGCATTGGCATAATGAGCTGGTTGGCAAGTGTTCGAATCGAACAACTTTTTGTCAACGGCACAGCTAAATCTATCTACGTTTCTCCTGACTTCCTTTTAGATGTTAATCCCACAGATTTTAATGAAACCTCCTTGCTGAGAGCTGCTTTTTCTAAGCTCACAGGAAAGATATTCACTGAAAGATTGGACCCTTATCAACTGGAAATCAACCACTTTATAGATTGCGTACGAACAGGGAGGAAACCGTCCCCCGACGGTTGGGACGGTTTAAAGACTCTGGCAGTAGCAGACGCCGCAGTTGAGTCCTTGAGAACCAGGAAGGAAGTCGATGTTTCTAATTTCAAGATTCAGTGTTCTCTGCAGGAATGAGGTCCGCCCCATCTTTGGCTTCTGGACTAATCTTTGACATAACAATACGTATAAAGAAAACCATGTTAATCAATACTAAGCAATGTGGGCTAATGCTAAGCAGCAAAGTAAGATCAGAGCAAAATGCTTTGTCCAAAAATCGAAAAAACGTTATTGAAACATACTACAGAAGAGAGAACAATAACGCGGGGCGCTTGTTTTATTCGATACAACCCTTTTCTATAAAACGTGGGCATATTATACATTCGATATCTTAAGAACTTATGTGGGATTGTGGCGCACTCACAAAATTGAACTCTTACTATTCGCTGTGTTCACTATCCCTCAACATTGTTACTTTGTAATACTCCTGTCCTTTGGATAACGTAGTTTCCATAGTTTTGACTGTTTACGTTATAGATATTGTTTCCTGAAGCATAATTGTTGACCGCCACAATTGTATTGCCTAGGTCTGGATATTTGTTATCGGGCGTAATAACTAAGCCTGCCCTGTTATTATATCTCATGACATTTCCGTCGACAATTACATTGTAACTACCTGTTCCGGGTAGATCACTTCCCATGATCCAAATGCCAGTGCCTTTCCATGGTTCAGTAGAATCTGAAGCATTGTGACCCTCAGCGATGTTATTTCTGAATACAATATCATGAGAGTCTACAGGTGTTGCGTTCCCTCCACCATGATTTTCTAATGCAAGTCCCCAGTTTGCATCATTGAAGCCCAGTCTATCATGTATTCCCCCAACTGCAAAATTGTTGGCCACAACAATATTGTGAGAACCCCATGTGGAATAGCCAACGTCTCGAGCGTCTTGTAAATAGTTACCAATGGCAGCTCCCCAACTAACCCGAATATGTTCCATATTGTTCCATCCACTATTAAGGACAACATCATTTATGAAGTAAACATAGTTTCCTTCACGAGTGACTATTCCCATTCTTCTAGCGTTGACAACCTTGACGTTTTCTATTAGAATATTTCTTGGAGTGCCACCTGTGAAATCTATACCGTAAGTATACGTTACATCTGGATTGCCTGCCATATTCATGTCAATCATTAGGTCTCTCACAATTATCCTTTGACATCCTGAGGTCCCTCGGATAGGTGTCCAGTTTACACTATCAGCGAGTTGAAAAGTAGTGTTCCAGCCTTCACCAGCGATAATCAAATTCGTCCTAGTACTAAAAACAATTAGCGAATTGGAATCAATTCTATATGTTCCAGCTTTTATGAAAACTATGCCTCCGTTTGGAGTCAGACTTATGGCGGTACTAATTTCGTTAGGAATTGTGTCTCCGCCTCCATAAGTGACTCCCAATGAGTCTTTGTAATATACGTAGCCGCTTTGGTCTTGATACACAACGTAATTGGCTCTAGATTCCAACGAACTCTCATTAACTAAGATGGGGTCACCAGCGTTATAGGTTGGAGAACCGTAATTCAAAGATGGTCTCTGGTATCCAACTCCGTATACTGTTGTCTCTAGTTCCTGAAGGAATCTAGTGTATAGATTTTCAAAAAACCCGGTGAAATTAAAGGCTAGGCCAGTAAAGTAGTCAGGGAAATCTGTGTCAACTCTGTAGCGAGTCTCCCATATGCTGTAGTAGTCTTGTGAAGGTGGCTGCGGATACTGAATTTCTCCGGAGGAACTTAGGGTCTTGAAAGAATTTTGAGAACTAACGCTCTGAATCGAAAGGAGTGTAAAGAGCACTAACAAAAGGCTCACAGAGAATCCTGTTGTTGCCAATAGGGTGACCGGCTTCACTGAGATATCACCGTTGTGGTTTTGGCGTCCGGGATTATCTATGGTATCGTGATATTTAATAAACCTTCTGTGCAATTGTGGCACACCTGTACAATTAAACTAGTTTGATTGCGCGCGCGTACTGAGGTTGTATAGAACATTTTTCTGTCTTTTTCTATGATTTATCTTCACAATGCTCTTATTATGAGATGATAAATGATTTCATCAAACTAATGAAGATTGGAAGTGCAGGTCAATGAGGATTTTGTTCGTTGATGTCAAATGTCGAAAGTTGCTCCGTGTTTGTTTGTTACTCATATTTGGATTAGGCTTAGCTGGAAACTTTAGCCAGCTAGAGGCTCAAGCTCAAGCCTCCTATTTTTTTGGCGATGGTTTCGAAAGTGGGAATTTTTCAGCTTGGAGTGGAGTGGTCACTCGCGGTGGGAACATGATGAGCGTTGTTACAGAGCAAGCCCACAGCGGCACCTATAGTAGCAAATCTGTTTATGCAGGGGGACTCTGGGCTGAGTGTGAGAAGGGGGGTCTCGGTACAAATAACTTTCTTTATGCGAGAGGATATTTTAGAATCGCCTCGGGATGGAGCGTAGCTGCAGCGGGAAGAATGTTTGAGGTTCTAATGGTTGTAAGCGGAGCTTCGATAAGGGCGAGGGCGGTCATTTATTTTTTTGGAGGGAATCTTCAATGGAAGTTGATAGCTTGGTTCGGAAGTGGAAGTCGAGAAAGTGGCAATTTGCAGGTGGTTAACGTTGACCAATGGTATAGTATTGAGCTCTATTACGCCAGAAATGCTACATCAGAGCAGGCAAGAATGTGGATTGATGGTGTGCCAAAAAGTACGCTTACCGGTGTGTCACCTTCACAGGAAACAATAAATGGGGTTTATGTGGGCTTTCACAATGTAAATTTGGCAGCAGGGGACGCTGTCACAGTTTTTGGTGATGATATAGTTGTTGATGATGAGTACATTGGACCATCAACACCAGTTACCAACGCACCGCCAGTTGCCAACAATCTGGCTATTACTCCCTTGTCACCAGAAACAACAGATGACTTAGTTGGAAGCTACATCTACAGCGACGCTGATGGAGATCCTGAATCTGGAACGGAGATCCGATGGTACAAGAACAGCGTTCTTCAACCACTCTATAACGATACGTTAATTGTTTCCGCCTCATCGACGGAGCCAGGCCATGTGTGGTACTTCACAGTCAGACCTAAAGACGGTAAAGACTTTGGAGCCCTGCAAATTTCGCCCCCTGTCACAATCAGAGTTCCTTCCCCTTACATTTTAAGCGACGGGTTTGAGACAGGCGATTTTTCATCGTGGGATGGAACTGCTGCAGGCCTTGATGACAGTTTTTCTGTAGTTTCTGAAGACTGGTATGCAGGGTCTTACAGCGCAAAATCAGTCATCAACAGCAAGGGACATGCTTTTAGCTATAAAGGTTTTACAGAGAAGACAACAGTTTATGTGCGTTGGTATTTCAAATTCACCGCAGACATGCCAGACGCTCTTGGCGAGGTGGTTTGGCTCTCCGTTCTGCTAGGACCGAGTGCTACTGAGATTTGTCGCGTAGGAGTTTCTTATTTTGGCGGTGTAGCTCGAATCGCTCTCTATGACGTAGGCGCAGGCACTTATTACGGTTTGACGACGCTCAGCGTAAACACTTGGTATAGTGTAGAGTACAAGTATTATAGGGCATCTGCCGGAGAATACAAAGTTTGGTTAAATGGCGCACAAGAAATCAGTTTAAGCTTAAATCTGTCGAGTAAACCTGCCGCTAGCCAAGTGAGGATAGGAGTAGCACGTTACACCAGCCTCTCTCCAACAGTTTATAGCGACGGTGTTGTTGTAGCTGACACATACATAGGAACGTAAGAACAGCCTTGGCATCTCAGGTTTTATCTTGACACATAAAAATCTTTTAAGATGTTTTTCAGCGCAGTTGCCGAGAATATTCAAAAGATATAGTGATGAATCAAGATGAAACACCATCGGTTATCAGTTTTCGTTTGTCTGTTGCTGATGCTCGGGTTAGGGTTGACTGAAATCTTTGACGAGACACGAGCTCAGGCCGCGCCATCGACATTATTTGTTCCCTCTGAAATCCGACTGCTGGTGGTTAGCGCGAGCGGAAACGAGAAAGCAGGAAACATACTGATGGATTTGGCGACTTATGGGTTTAATACGACGTGGCATGGTGTTACAAGCGGAACAGACTACACTACAGACCCGACTACCTCGAACATTAATCAATACGACGTAGTCATCCTGCAAGACACACAAGATGGGCAACCAACTCAAGTGACAGAGAAGGAAGTCGAACATTTCACAAATACTTTCAAAGGAGTCTTAATTCACACTCATAGGGCTCTGTTTCTGAATGAAACCTCAGGCAGATTATGGGGTTGGACAAGCAACACGATGGCCAAAATCGAACGGAGACTGGGTGTAGATTTTACTGGCTGGGCGCCTATTAGCATGCAAAATGGAACATTTCATCGCAAAAGCTCGCTGATCAATGGATTAGAATACTTCATGCCGTTCAAAGTTGCAAGATCATTGACAACTCCAAACATCAACCTAAATGGAGCTACGCAACTGTACAATTTTACAAATGACGGTGGAGGTGGCGGAATCGGAATCACATATTACCGAAATACGACTGGCACAGTAGGCATTCACATTGCAGGTTTCTATTCTCATTATGGCGAACCCCAGACAGATGTTCCCTATCATCTGGGTCTCTACGGTGGAAAATACCAAGATGTCAACGCAGACTATTTGCAAAAGCGGTCCAGATTCATGGCGCAGCTAATCGCTTACGCGCTCGACAAAGATTTTGATATGAAAATTAGGTTCCAACCTATGGCAATTTTCAGGGTTGACGATTACATTATGGATGGCATGAGTGATCAAGCTGAAAATACAAGTCTAGCCTATCTTTATCAATTCGGGAATTCGCGTAACGTTCCAGTGAGTATGGCAATCCCTCTCATCGACGCTGCAAATAGACCCACAGTGATCCAAAGCCTGATAGATCTGGAACTGTCAAGCAAAGGTTGGGGATTAGAGTCGCATATGAGGCACATAGATTATAGGACATACACGATTGCGCAGCTTGAGTCGCTGATAGAAACACAGTTCAATGACTTCAGAGCTCACAACTTTGAAAAATTCACATCGATTATTGCCCCTAGCGGCTACTATAGCAACAATCTTTTCACGGCTATGTCCAACAAAGGCGTTTATCTAGTAGATGTTGGTGCAGGCTCTCCTCCCATCGACTGGGATGACATATCTGTAAACAACACGGTAATAGTTAAAGGCGGAAAGCAACCTGCAGGCGTCAACGCACGCACAGAGAATTTCACTGAAGTAGGAAAGGACAGGATTCACATGGAATCATATGTGAGACTGAAGTCTAGATTTGCCCAAGCTATTTTCAATTCTGCACCAACAATTTATGTTCACAGACACAATTTCCTGAGAAATGAAGTTGGAACATGGGCTTTCAAAACCTTTTATGACAACATGACTTCACAGATTCCAGATGTTGAATTTGTCAGCAACGAACTATTTTGTCAGTATTTCGGGAAAAAATGGGCAAAAATGTCAAGCGCGTCCAGAAGTGGTTCTACGGTGACATTTACTGTCAACACTGATGACACTCCGAATGTCGTTACAATAGGTAAAGGAATGTTGTGGCTTAGGATTGACGCTGGCAACACGATAAAGGAGGTAAAAATAAATGGCTCAAACTGGTACGTTTTCGACGACCATACCATAAGAATCCCAGCTGAAAACAGCCAAATACAGGTCACACTAGGAACGCCCAGCACGCCGTACATCAAAAACTCTAACAGAAAAATAACTGCCTCAAGTTATGACAGTGATAAACTAACTTTTACGGTCGATTCTCTTTCTGGAACGGTTAGCAGAACTAAGGTTTACGCGGGCAACAAGGGAGAACCCGCAAGAATTCTGGGAGCCCGATCCTACTCTTTTAATGTATCATCCAATATCTTAACTATAATTGCATCACACAGCAGTCCCGCGACTATCACTGTTGATTGGACAACTGGAATTCCAAACACACCTCCGGTCGCGAGCGCTCTTGCAATCACCCCATCCACACCACACACAGCAGATGACCTAGTTGGAAGCTACACTTATTTTGATGCAGAGGGCGATCTTGAATTTGGCACCGAGGTTCGATGGTACAAGGACAATGTTCTGCAACCACTTTATGATGATACCTTGATTGTTTCTTCGTCATCCACAGAGATAGGAGAGGTTTGGCATTTCACGGTTAGACCCAAGGATGGAAAGGACTTCGGAACCCTACAAACCTCGCCCACAGTTACCATACGGGGTCTTCCAAACACACCCCCTGTTGCAGGTGCTCTGATCATAGCTCCCTCTTTACCATACACCACAGATGACTTGGTTGGAAGCTACGCTTACAATGACGCTGATGGCGACCCAGAGTTCGGAACTGAGATACGATGGTACAAAGACAGCATTCTGCAATCAATCTACAATGACACGTTAATTGTTTTGTCCTCATCGACTGAGCCAGGACAAGAGTGGTACTTTACGGTTAGACCTAAGGATGGAAAGGACTTCGGAGTGTTGCAGACTTCGCCTTCCGTCACCATCTTAAATACAGCATCCTACATTTTCTTCGATGGATTTGAAACCGGCGACTTTTCAATGTGGGATGGAACTGCAATTGGTGGTTCAGATAGCGTATATGTTGCGTCTGAAAGTTCTCATGACGGAGCTTTCAGCGCGAAATCAGTCATAATCGGCAAGGGACATGCATACTTCCAAAAAAGCTTCACCAGCCAAGCCACGATTTACGTGCAGTGGTACATCAAGTTCGCAGCAGATATGCCAGATGCGCCTGGCGAACAAGTTTGGCTTTCTGTTTTGCTTGGAGCGAATGGTGTAACAGAGATTTGTCGTGTGGGAGTTTCTTACTACGACGGTGGAGCTAGAATCACTCTGTACAACGTGGGCGGGAGCACATACTACGGTTTGACACTACTCAGCCCAAACACTTGGTACAGCCTCGAATATAGGTTCGGCAAGTCGTCCAATGGAGATTACAAGGTATGGATGAACGGCTCACAGGAAATTAGTGTTAACTTGAATTTGTCAGGCAAACCTGACGCCAATCAGGTCAGGATCGGCGTGGCGCGTTACACTGAGCTTTCCCCAACAGTTTACACCGATAGTGTTGTCGTGGATGATAGTTACATAGCGCCCTGAGAACAACCATAAAGACTCGGCGGGACGCTCAAAACATGTCTTGAAAGATATCTGTTCGGGTCAAAATCATAACGGAATGTTGTGGATCTCGCCATTGAGGTGTCTGGCATGTGTTGTCTAGTCACCACTAGCTGGGACGATGATTCCTTGTCTAATAGGAAGACCGCAAGCATTCTTAACAAGTTTGGCATCCTCGGAACGTTCTATATTTCTGGATCCGACCTTGCCGGCAGCTTTGAAGATGAAAGGATAAGACGCATGGTGTTAGAGCTATATCGCAGTGGACATGAGATAGGAGCACACACCAAAAATCACTCCAATCTGACAGAGTGCCAATGCGCTGTGACGGAGATACGGGACTTTAAGAAGGAACTAGAAGATTTCCTGACGAACGAAGTGATCTCGTTTGCATATCCTTACGGAAAGTACAATGCAGAATCAAAAGAATATGTTAAGATTTCTGGGTTTAAATATGCTAGGTCAACGAACAAGTGGTCAATTAGCCTTCCACAAGACGTCTACGAAGCTGGAGTAACAACCTTTGCATCCAAGCACTTAGTACTCAGGGATAGAATAGAATTTATCTGCAATTTTTTCCCAAGAGGCATTAGCAGATTCATGCGATGGATCGATATTGCTAAGTTCTTGTTTGACTTAGCCTGTGAACATTCTGGGGTTTTTCATCTATATGGACATTCGTGGGAACTAGAAGCTCAAGGACAATGGGATATGCTCGTTGAACTCTTCAGATACATGAAGAGAAAAAAAGGGGTAACGTACGTTACTAACGGAGGGCTTCTCGAATTTTTGTAGACTGAACGCGGTGTCAAAGATGAAAGAATGGAAGGTACGAATGTATCAAGAAGGCGATGAAGAAAGTATAATACAGCTTATGAAATTAGTGTGGCCGCAATTTGAACATACCATTGAACATTGGCGATGGAAGTACCAGAATAATCCTTTGGGCTATCTTCTAGTTGTAGCCGAATGCAAGAATGAAATAGTAGGTCAGACGGCTTCACTTGGGGTTGATTTGATGATTGATAACAGTATCATAAGAGGTTCGCAGGGATGTGAATCCGCTGTTCATCCGGAATTCAGACGCCAAGGAATGCTTGAGACAATGGAGAAATTCATGAGAAAGAAATCCGCGGAAGAGGGTATTCCAATTTCATATGGCTTTCCTAATGAACCTCTGTACTATGGTCTCATAAAATCTGGGTGGTTTGATGTCTGCATGGTTCCAGAGTTGATCTTTTGCATAGATACGTACAATGTTATTAAACGCAGATACAGGAGACTTGGAAAGTTCCAAGTGGTGAGTTACTTTTCCAAATTCGCTGATGAGCTCTTCTCCCTAAGAAGAGATGAAGGTTCCAAGGCACTGAACCGCGACCATCTCAAGACTCAGGAAGTTGTCTCCTTTGACGAGCACATCGACAAATTTTGGGAAAAAGTCTCTAGTAAATTCACTTTAGGCGTGGTGAAAACATCGAAGTACTTGAATTGGAGATACCTAAAGAAACCAAGATCAGACTACAAAGCCTTCATTGTCGAAGACGATAGTCAAATTGAAGGATACGTAGTACTGTCCATCAGGAAAGTCAAACATGGAAAAGAGGGATATATTGCTGATGCGCACGCAAGTTGTGATGGCACTGGTCGGCATCTGCTCCATGCAGCCATGGAATATTTCATTAAGCAAAAAGTGGACATAATAAAATGCTGGATGCTGAAAGATTTTTTCTGGCATAAGATTCTGAAACAAAATGGTTTTGTAAATAACTTTTTTAACTCACCTCGCGAGCAAACAAGACTCGTAGCACGCATTAACACCCCCAACTTTCTTGAATCATATAAAAACTCTTTGAGAAAATGGTATGTTACTTACGGCGACTGGGATGTGGCTTAGCGCTGGCACAACTCTCTGTGGAACATGCGCAAATGCGCCACTCTCTCCAAAATTCATGAAACGCTCATCTAGCACGAAAAAGGATTAGACGCAGAATGATAATCGGTGTGTATTCATTCTTTTCCTTTCCAAAACCTCCTTTTGGACAGAATTTAAGAATGATAAAAATCCTGAAACAATTTTCAAAGTCTAACAAAGTCGTAGTGTACAGTCCAGCTGTCCACAAGAACAATACGCCTAACCCATATGAAGAGGAGATCCGTTCTATTGGAATTGAGTATTTTGATTTCAACTTAGAGCAAGAGTACGCCTTTTTGAACGATGTTAGGGTGCATCGCTTTCTAAAAAGGGAATACAAACGCGGTAATTTTGATGTTTTGCAGCTGGAAAACTCTTTAGGAACTTTTTCCTTAATGAGAAAATGTAACGTGCCAAAAGTAGGCGTATTTCAGACTAGAGGAGCGGATGAAATTTCTTTCTGGACTAGAGGTCAACTTCTGCAGGGCAATGTGAAAAATTTTTTACGCGGTCGCTACCTAATGTTTTATTCCACCTTGTGCGAAAGGACACTGGCATGCAAATCGAGTTTTGTAATTACTACATCACAGCAAGTCAAAGAGTATACCGTAAACTTAGGAGCAAATCCCAAAAAAATTGTAATAGCAAGGAATGGTGTTGATTTAGAAGAATACCAACGCTATTCACGTTCAGCGGACAAGCTCACTTTGCGCAGAAAACTCGGGATACCTGAAAATGCTTTTGTGTTTATTTTTCATGGTTCATTTGATTTTCCTCAAAATGTAGAGGCTGTGAGAAACATCCTTGAGATTAGAAATTGCCTCAAAAAGTCCGAGTTGGCTGAAGACTATAGATTCCTAATTGTTGGAGGACCCGTAGAAAGACTGAACACGAGAGTTTTATATACAGATGCAAGAGATAATGATGTCTATTTCACAGGGTATGTGGAGGACGTTAAACCATACTTGTTTTCTGCAGACTGTGGTTTAGCACCATTTCCAGAAGATGCGTTGTCAGGCGGACGCATTAAGATTGTGGAGTTTTTAGCCGCCGGGTTACCAGTCATAGCCACGAAAACAGGCATTTATGGACTTGAAGAGCTGGTCTATGATGAACCAGTTTACATAATCAGAGATCCTAAGGATACACGAAACTTGTTACCAGTTCCTAAAGTTGATGTTAACAAATCAAAACTCAAAAATTTCGATTGGTCAAAAACAGCCTCAACAAATGAGAAAATTCTAAGAGAAGCCTTCGAAAATCAGTTTAGTTGATTAGAAAAGAGTTAAAAATGAGTTTAGGGAGAAAGCATGAACCCCTTGGAAGAACTTACATAAACGTGGCTTGCAACGGAGGCATTTAACATGAATGAAAACAAGAAAATTACGCATTTTTACGACAAACGGTATTTTGAAGTTTTGACCGAAGAATACAGCCACATAAGTTACCACTATGTCTTCAATATTCTTTACTCAATCCTAAAGAAATATACCGGAAAAAAAGATAGCGTTCTTGACCTGGGTTGTGGAGTCGGCTGGCTTTTGAAAAAGGCCAAAGACATAGGATGTAATGTATATGGCATTGACTTCGCGAAGTCAGCGATCAAGATTGCAAAAGCAGAGATAGGGGAAGCAAATCTACTCACTTCTGATGCCGCTCACATCCCATTCAGAAATGAAACGTTCAATTTGGTTGCTTCTATTTGGCTCTTAGAGCATGTCGAAAACCCTGAAAAAATCTTAGCTGAGATAGCCCGCACATTAAAAATTGGTGGCTTGGCAATTGTCATGTCTCCATCCGGGGAACTAAGATACACAAAGAAGAAATCACCCGACGTGACCTCATTCAAAGAATTCGGGAAAGAGCATTTCTGGGAATTCTCGCCTCTTGGAATGCAAACCTTGCTTCAAGAGAGTGGATTTCTAATACGGGAACGAAGAGGAATCTACAGATTCCACGGACTCAATATTTTTACGTTTCCCATATTCAAACTGATGTCATCAATCGCTCCACCACAGAACTCAAGTGCTAGGATTCCAACATTAATTAATGGGGACAAGAAAGAAAGTCTTGAAAAGTTTACTCGAGTTTTTGAAAGACTATTTCCATCCTCAGTTGTAGAAATTCTGCTAAATTGGAGCTTCAATTTCTTCCTAAAGATTGAAGGTTTCTGGGGCAATAAACCACCGTTTAACTCTTTTGGAATCGAAACACTCTTAATCGGTCAGAAGCTCAATTGAATCGCCCTATTGAAACACGGACACGATAGATTCTCTCTTCAGAAACAGAGCACTCTTATCAAGAGTGTATCTTTGCCTTTCGCTGATCCTGAGCAAAAAAGTCGTAGAAGTGAGCAAATGGCAGAGAAAAAACTAAGATTAGCATATGTTATCGCTTCTCAGGGGCATCGTCGAAGATTTCTTTCTGAGCACGATTTTCAACCGTGGGTTGAGAACGTAAACAAGCTCCTAAATGCAAGCGACTTCAGAACTGTCTTGTTCAGTGCTGGAGACCACAGTGGAATCTACTTTTCAGATTATAGAAGGTTGAAAATAATCATTCACAAGAAGATTAGGCTGCTCGACGATTACTTCTCAATCTTTTTAAGCTTTAAGATGCTGGTCGCAAGAAGACCCGCATTTGTTGTAATACATGGACTTCAGCATTATTTAACACTCATATCGCTTATCGTTTACGGGCTCCTCAAAAGGGCACCACTTCTAATATTAGTACATGGAATGTATGCAACTAACGGTCCGGTGGAATCGGTCAGAGACAAAATCATTAAGCTTTTACTCGAGCTGCTTAAGAAAACTAATTCTCAGTGTTTTCTACTTTCTTTAACACACTATGACAAAGGCAAACTGATGAAAAAGTGGGGAATCATCGATAGTCGCGTGTTTGTTTCACTTTTCCCTTTGTTCATGAGCTTCGATGAAATCAGAACGCTTTCGAATGTCGAAAGGGTTGTAAAGAGAGAGTGTGGAAACCAATGCACTTTCCTGTACGTAGGGAGATTAGCAGAGGAAAAGGAAATTCACAAGATAATACTGGCATTTTACAAATTACTGAAAACGGGATACAAGGTACGGCTAATAATTGTTGGCGGCGGTCCTCTAGAGCAGCAAATAAGTTCACTAGTACAACGCCTGAGGTTGAGCAATGAAATTAACATACAAGGTATCGTGTGGGGTGACAAGAAGTGGAACTTCTTCGTAGAAAGCGATGCTCTAATTTTGGCCTCAAGACATGAAGGCTTACCAAGGGTTATCATCGAGGCGTTTGCTGCTGGCAAGTCCGTTGTGGTGCCCCGCATTAGTGGAATTCCTGAGATTGTCGTGCATGATATCAATGGTGTTTTGTTTGAAGGTGAAGAAGAATTAGTGGAATGTGTAGCGGAATTTGTTGAAAAAATAGATCTGTTCAGAGAAATCGGTATGGCAAATAAGAAAATCGTTATGGAACGGATGATTCTCGAAACAACTGGGCTGGAAGACTTCAAACGAATAATAGGTCGGATTGGGATATGCGCATATTGAATACCTCTATATGACTGAGGGGGTTGTAGAAATCAAAAGAGAAAAGCTTCTAGTATTTGCTTCCACATTGCTGCTTTTAGAAGTGTTGGTAAGCAATTTACCTGTCTTGGTTTCAGAATGTCAACTCCCATTTTATCGATTTGATGCGGACTCTTTATCATCTAATGTGTTTTATCAAGATTGGAGAGAGAACAAACGGGTTGAACCTGACTTTCATAACTATTTCAATAGCTCGGGACTGTACTTTAAGGACTATTTCCAGCACCTCTATCAACAGTTTGCAATCGAAATAGATTCAGCTAGTTTCGACGAGAAATATAGAACCCCGGTGTGGCGCTGGAGTCACCCAATGTACGCTCCAGGATGTGCACCCTTAAATTTGGAACCTTTGGCCAACTTCGTGGTTTGGAAGAATCCTATGGGAATTATCTTCGAAATGGACACATCCACTTCACAAAACTTTACGGACGGAGATACCGACGCCACAAACGAAATCAACTGGGCTTTAGGCAACGTGACATCCTCAGGAGGAATTGTCTTCATCAAAGCTGGAACTTATAGAATACACAAAACTCTGGAGGAAGCGCTTAGGGTATTCAGAAACAATACAATATTAGCGGGCGAAGGGTGGGCCACGGCGCTCTCACTTACAGATAACTCCAACACATCACTTATAATCTCGAAACAAGTGTACAATATCATTATTCGTGATTTAATGCTAAATGCCAATCGCTGGGGAAACCTCGACGCCGTGGAAACCAATGCCATTAATATGCGATCATTTGATGACGGAAATATTTTTCAAAACGCGTCAGTTGAAAATGTCTACGTAGTTGGTGCCAGAAGATTCGGCTTGTTTTCACGAAGAGGTTGGAATGTTCATTTTCTAAACAACGTCATCATCGACTCTGGATGGAATGGAATAGAGCATTGCTGGTCGTCCTACTCCTCTGCAGTTGCCAATTTTGTCACAGAATTTAGTGATGTGGGCATCTCCACGTGGGCTTCTCACCACTTAGTCCTAAGAAACAATTATGCAATAAACGCAAGAAACATAGGACTTGGCTACAACAACGCCGGCTGGGCGTTAGGTTTTGAATCCTCCCATGTCCCCCCATGGGATACGCGGCCAACGCACCACATTTTAGCAATCAACAACGTTTTTAGCAACAACACAAACGTTGTGTCCGCCTTCAAGGGAAACGGCGTGTGGTTCATGAGACAGTCCTATGCTATTGCCCTCGATAATAATAAAATCAATAGAAACAACCGCTGGGGAATACATTTCGAACGAAGTTCGTTTGAATATCCTGATGACACAATAATTGTGCAAAACAATGACGTTCGCGACAATAACATAGGAGGAGCCGGCGAAAACATTTCGATCGACAATAGACCAGGCATTGTCATAAGAAACAATCTATCTGGCCAGACGTGGCACATATCGTGGAGCCTATTAGATGAAGATGATAACGATGTGGCTGCGGCTGTCACATATGAATTGTGGAATTATACGCAGCAACTATCTTACGATCCCGGAGAATGCTCTCTCCTCATGGGAAACTATACGCTCAAAATCTTCTATTTGGGCGAGTTGATAAGTGCAACAAACATTCCAACGTGGATGAATGGTAACGCCACAACCACGGTCAGGTTGCACATGGTGCCCCATAGTTCTATTTCGAACGGTTATATTGCCTTTAATGATACTGTATCTGCCATTATGATATATTCTCAAACTTCGCGGAACCTTGTTTTCGGAGCAGTCGCAGGTGCGCCCGCATACAAAATCGTTATCAACGTGCCAGAAAATGCAACCTCAATCAAGAAAGATGGGGCTAATCTGGCGTATGGAACAGAGGCTAACCAGTGGAACTATGCCAATCAAGCCATACGAATTAGGATAACAAGTCTTGGTCTATTCGAAATCAGTTTTTCAGACGAAGAGAGCGCGCATTCAATAGTCCCAACTGATGTCGTCTTGGCAATTATGCTCAGTCTAACATTGTTGTCTCTTTTTTCCCTGACTATGCGCAGCAGAAGGTCGAAAACTCATGGTCGCAATGGATGCAACAGTGGCATGACAACAAGGTTAAAAGAATTCTTTAGACTTGAGGTAAATTTCATCTTCTCGGAAGGGTTGCGTCAAAGCGGTCAAAGAGATCGAAAAATGGGAGGATATGTTTCGATTTTGCGTAGTCCAATTGTTTAGGAGTGATTCCATTAGAAAAAAACAGACATTCAGGATGCTGCTGGATTGAAGATATTATGCTCAGGTTTTGACGGAGCTTCACCTTACTTAATCCACAAATGGGTAGACTGTTTACCGACTTTTAGGAGGTTCATGGAAAGCGGGATTTTCGGACAAACGATTCCCCCTGTTCCAGCCCAAACGCCTGTTGCATGGTCAACATTTATGACTGGAAAGAACCCAGGAAAACATGGGATTTTCAGTTTCGCATCTAGACAGATTGGAACATACGAAAGAAAAATCGCAGATCCGAGAATGCTAAAGTCTGAAACATTGTGGCGTCTCTTAAGCAATGCTGGAAAACGAGTTGGAGCAATCAATGTTCCAATGTGCGATGTTGAAAACGTCAACGGTTTCATAGTTCCCGGCTTCATGTCAGAAAGCGAGGGCATTCCTCACCCCTCACCATTAGAACAGAAAGTTAAACGCAAATTCAGCATCGATAAATTAAAGGGAGACTTGGAGATAGACACTTTAGAAAAAGCCCAAAGCGATCCTGAGCTGTTTTTCGACCGGGTAAATCAAATGACAGATGAGATGGTTGAAGCCTGCATTTTCCTCATGCAAGAAGAGACATGGGATTTTTTCATAACTGTCTTCATGGGCATGGATAGAATTCAACACTTCTTTTGGAAACACATCGATTCAACTCATCCAAAGTTTGAAGAAAACGCGTTGAGCGGCTTTGTCAAGGATTTTTACATAAAGGCGGACAGAATTGTAGGTCGTTTCCTAGAATCTGCAGATGAAGACACCCTACTCATCGTCCTATCTGATCATGGATTCTGCCCAGTTTACAGGGAAGTTATGGTCAATAATTATCTTGAAGAATCCGGATTTCTTAGCGTGAACTCGAGGAGGGTAGATTTGGAGAAGAGCACGGCCATTTCCTACGGATACGGAGACATTTGGCTAAACGTTAAAGGAAGAGAGCCGAAGGGATTCATCGACCCAGTAGAAGACTACGAAAACGTAAGAACTGAAATCTCGAATGAGCTTAAGAAAATTCGTATTGATGATGAAAAACCAATTAAAGATGTCAAGAAGAGAGAGCAGTTGTGGTGGGGATCCTACCTAGACCAAGCCCCGGACCTCAACATAATATTTAACATAGGCTACCAAGCAGCGAGGCAACCAGAAATAACACAAAAGAACGAGAACAGAAGATACGTGAATGACAATCCGAGGTGGAGCGGAGGACACGACGGCACGCATGATCCATTAGAAGTTCCAGGAATAATAGGGATTCTTGCACCCGAAATTAAAGGTGGAAAGGAAATACAAATTCATTTATGGGACCTTGCTCCAACGGTACTAAACTGGATGAAGGTTCCAATCCCACAAGATATGGATGGAAAACCCTTCCTTGTCCGAAACTTAGAATAGTATGACTTTTAAGCGTACACAACTGATTATTTCTTGACAAGTCATGGCTAAATACGTAAACATATCAATCCCTAAACCCCTGTATGATCGGCTCACAAAGGCTTTAGAAGGAAGCGGCTACCGTAGCCCAACCGAATACCTCATCTTCTTAATCCGAAAATACCTGCCCGAGTTGGAGTCAACAGATGCTGACAAAAGGCTAGAGGCTCTAGGATACAAGTAAGCATATTATATCTAGGTTAAGCATACGTGAAGCAACACTTAAATACCACAACCCATGTAACTCTATCACCGACTAGAGAGAGGATCCTGATTGGCAATCCAAAGTACGAACGCAGCATATCTAGAAGAACTAGAGAAAAAGAGCATTGCAATAATAAGAGAAGCCAATGCTCAATTCGAAAATCCAGCAGCACTGTGGAGCACTGGGAAAGACTCCACAGCCACTATCTGGCTCTGCAAAAAAGCATTCTTTGGCAAAATCCCATTTCCTGTCATACACATCGACACCGGATGCAAATTTCCGGAAATCTATGATTTCAGAGACAAACTAGCCAACGAATGGAATCTTAACCTACTCGTTGCCAAGAACGAGGAAGCTATGAACAAAGGGGTGTCACCTCACAAAGACAGATTCGAATGCTGCACTCTTCTAAAAACTCAAGCTCTGAAAGATCTTTTGGAGAAGAAAAAGTTCGATGCCCTAATTTTGGCAATCCGACGCGACGAGCACGGGATAAGAGCCAAAGAAAGATACTATTCTCCAAGAGATGACAATTTCAAATGGAATTATGAAGATCAGCCAGCTGAAATGTGGGACCTATACATAAAACCCTCAGAAGACTTCTCCCACATGAGAATCCACCCGATCCTACATTGGACAGAACTGAACGTCTGGCAATACGTACAAAAAGAGAAACTGCCAGTAAATCCTCTATACTTTGCAAATAACGGAAAAAGATACCGAAGCCTCGGCTGCCAACCATGCACCGTACCAATACCATCATACGCCAAAACAATAGACGAAATTGTCCAAGAATTAGAAACATCCAAGATTCCGGAGAGGGCTGGAAGGGCGCAAGACAAAGAAAAGGCCTACATGATGCAAAAGCTGCGAAGCCTAGGCTACATGTAACGGGTCCTCTGAACGCTTTTATTGCATGATTAGACTGTGACCATAATGAGCCTATCTAAGGTCAACCTCGTGATAATCGGTCACAAAGACCACGGGAAGTCGACTTTGATAGGGCGATTACTCTATGATTCTAACGCTATCCCTGAACAAAAGCTGCAAGAAGTCGAAGCCGAACTGAAAAAAGCAGGGGACGAGGGTTTCAGATTTGCGTTTTTGCTTGACACTTTTGAAGAGGAGAGAAGAGGAGGCCTGACAATAGACATAATGCAGACTCCCTTCCATACCCAGAAGCATCTCTATACAATTATTGATTGCCCAGGTCACAGAGAGTTCATTAAGAAAATGTTTACAGGGGCTTCCCAAGCCGACGCTGCAGTGCTTGTTGTCTCAGCAAAAGAAGGCATACAAGACCAGACCAAACAACATGCTTTTTTGATCAGAACCTTGGGGATTCAACAGCTAGTTGTGGCTGTAAACAAAATGGACGACTCAAACTATCAAGAAGCAAAATTCAAGCAAATATGTCAGGATTTGCAACCGATTTTAAGATCGCTCGGGTATACGAATCCTCCAGTCGTCCCTCTCTCGGCTTTGAATGGAGAAAACGTATTCAACCAATCTCAGAAAATGCCATGGTATAAAGGGTCAAGTTTTGTGGAAACCCTTGACGAAAAGGTAACCCCCATTCTACCGTCAGTTGACAAACCACTGAGAGCCTGCGTTCAAGACGTATATGAAATTGAGGGAAAGAGAATTGTTGTCTGTAAAATACTAAGTGGAATACTCAAAGAGGGAAAAATCGTCAACCTCGATCCGTCAGGAGAAAAAGGGCTCGTCAAGAAAATACAGATGTTTGGAAAAGACATGGAAAAAGCTGGTCCAGGAGACTCGGTTGGTCTTATCGTTAACAATCTCGAAAAAGTCAGAAGAGGCGAAGTAATAAGCTATCCAGAAAACAGGGCAAAAGTGGCAAGAAGCTTCGTTGCTGAAATAATTCTCTTCTCTGATATCGATGTAAGAAACAACGACACACTAGTTGTCAGACACGCGACTTCGGAAA
>Ga0315306_10000319_pt1 | contig 22821 bp, 17 predicted proteins | sample TDP1_MG_FD_203803 | JGI IMG/M metagenome (GOLD analysis project Ga0315306, IMG submission 203803) | Freshwater sediment microbial communities from Lake Towuti, South Sulawesi, Indonesia - TDP1 | ecosystem: Environmental > Aquatic > Freshwater > Lake > Sediment | place: Indonesia: South Sulawesi... | reverse complement strand
CGCCGGCGGACTGGTTCAAGGTCGGCGCGAAGCTTTGGCTCGACCTTGGCGACGTGAAGAACATCGCCGAGGTCTCGGTCAACGGCAGGCCATTCGGCATTTTCTGGAAGACGCCGTTCCGCATAGACGTGACCTCCGCGCTTAAAGCGGGTGCCAACACTCTGGAAATCAAAGTGACCAACCTCTGGGTCAACCGCTTGATTGGCGACCAACAACCCAACGTTACGAAGAAGTACACTTACACAGCGCTCCAGTTCTACCGCGCCGAACCGCCCCTGCTTCCTTCAGGCCTCATCGGTCCCGTGCTCATCCTGAGATCCGAGTAGGTAAAGGGGGACACAATACCTAGGTCCGCGAGTTGCGAGTGATCTCGCGGACTTCGGCTCTTATGTTCAAGAACGCCTAGAAAACGGCCAAAGAGGTCCCCCGCTAAAGTGATAAATCCCTATTTTGGACAACACGAGTTGTGTCATATTCCTTAGGGCCGTCAACGACTGTTGACTATCTGAAGGAAAGAGGCTGGTTCTCCCCCGGCATCTTTCAGGCTGATATGCGAAGAGAGTTTGCTTTGTGCAATCTGGCCTGTTTCTTGATGAAAAGCTCCTGCTGTGGCAGGAGTCCGGCTGTCCTTGACATCTTTTTGAGCCGTAAATTATACTCTCTCACCATGGCTAGATGGGAAAATGGGTGCTAAGATGTTCGTTCGGTCAGATCAGCTGAAAAGCAAATTCTTATATTTAAGAAATTCCATAGCCAAGGAGGCAGATCATGAAAAATAAGATGATACCCATATTTCTCTGTTTTCTTCTTGGATTATTCCTTCCCTGGCATGCCCATCCAGAGCTAAAGAAATCTCCTGACCGGCGATGGGCTAGCGAATCTTGCGATATGAACAGTGCCGATGATCAATTCGATAAGGTTCGAACCTTCATTAATGAAATAATGGAGAAGAACAGGATTGTCTCTATAGCCGTGGCTGTGGCCAAAGATGGAAAAATCATTTGGGAAGAAGCTTTTGGCTGGGCCAATAAAGAAAAGGAACTCAAGGCAACGCCTCAAACCATCTATGCCCTTGCTTCCATTTCAAAGCCGATCACAGCCACCGGATTGATGGTTCTCGTTGAACGCGGCTTGGTGAATCTCGATAAACCCGTTAATGATTATCTAGGTGCAGCTAAACTGCATGTTTATGTCGGCAATCCATCTGAAGTCACCGTAAGAAGAGTGCTCCAGCATACGGCCGGCCTCCCCATGCACGGGAACATCTTTTTCGATACGAACACAAGCCATCCTCCGGGCATGGAGGAATCCATCAGGCGTTATGGATTTATTGTCAATGACCCTGGCTCAGAATTCTATTATTCAAACTTTGGCTACGGGATCATCGATCATATCATTTCAACTGTCTCTCGAAAGCCCTATGTCGATTTCATGAAGTCTGAAGTTTTTGAGCCTTTGGGTCTGACTCACACTTCAGTCCTCGTCGATCCGAGTCTCAAGGAATATGCCGCTCAGAACTACGATGAACGGGGAATGGCTATCAATCCTCTGGATTATGATCATCGGGGAGCGTCCGCTGTTTGCTCTAGCGCTCATGATCTTGTCCGCTTCGGAATGTTCCACTTGAAGAATCACCTGCCTGACCAGAAACGCATTCTCAGCGATAAGAGTCTCAATCTCATGCAGGCTTCTTCCCTGGTCAAAATACCGAATACCGGACTCGGGGAAGTTTGGTATGGGCTGGGCTGGACCGTCATTGATCTTGCTGGATACAGATTTTTGAATCACACCGGAGGAATGCCTGGAGCTACCACCCGTCTGACTATGATTCCTTCAGAAAATATTGCTGTGGCTGTCTTAAGCAATATCGGAATGTTAGAATCTTACGATCTTTGGGATATCGAATGGAGAATATTTGAAGCTTTGATTCCCGAATTCCCTAGTCAACCTGAGATCCCGCCAAATAAGGCTGAGGAATTCTCTCCACCAGAATCGATAAGAGGGGAATGGGCCGGCACCATAAAAACTTTTCAGGGCACTCTTCCTGCGAAATTGACGATCATTGATAGCCGTAATATAAGAATTGAAATCGATGGGAAAGTCACGCGGCCTGTGCCCATCCAGACACCACTCGGACCTCTGAGCTTCAAAGATGGAATATTCCAGGGAGCGTTTTTGGGCACAATCCCCACTGACGATTCCAAACGCTCTTCACATGTTCTTTTTTTACGCCTGAAGCTTCGTGGTAATAAGCTCAATGGATTTGCTGCAACCGTCGCCATCAACAGAAAATTTGTTCTTCCTCATTGGATCGAACTGCAGAAGTAAATCCGCGATCGGCATTTGCCTTTTTGCTTATGGCACATTTCGTTTATTTTACTTCAGGAGTAAGAGATTCCTTTTCTGTTGCGCCGGCTGAATGAGCGCGCATCTGCCCAGCTTCTGTTATTTTTTGAGTCTAGCTATTCTTGACATTTTTTTGAGTCGCAAGCTATACTCTCTCACGACGGTTAGATGGGAAAATGGGAACAAATTAAAACAATGGAACCTTCAATTCAATCTCAATTAATTCAATTCTCTAATAAACATCTGCCTGGATATTTAGCTTGGTGTTTAGATTATCCTCTTGTTTTAAAAATCATTGGCAAACTACTGTGTGTTGAGGAAGTACTCAAATTAAAGGATAAGTACAAGGATATTAGTAATTTCGATTTGGTGAATACAATTATCGATTATGTCGGACTTACCGGTATTTATGAAAATATAAAAAAAATACCCCCTTATGGCAGGTTATTGGTTGTTGCCAATCATCCATTGGGCGGAGCTGATTGGCTTTTATTATTGCAATGTTTGAAAACCGTTCGCGAAGATATCAAAGTCGTAATTAATAAAGATGTACACACTTTAATTATTAATATGAGGGATCTGTTTATTCCTGTCGATAGCTATGCAACATTTAATGAGTTGGCAAGAAAACAAATCGGTGAAAGCCTGGAAAAAGAAGAAGCGGTGATAATATTTCCTTCGGGAGGAATTTCAATTATGACCATTAAAGGAGTCAGGGATAGAAAATGGAAATGTGGAGTGGCATTCTTTTCAAGAGAACATCATTCTGATATATTACCGGTTTTCATTGGAGGAAGATTCAATTTGTCCTTTTATTTTTACCCAATGAGATTACGTCGTTTTTTACTGCTACGAAATTTATTATATCCACCAGTACAAAAGGTTAAACTCGTGATTGGCGATGTGATATCGCATGAAGAATTATTGAAAGAAAACGATTTATGGAAAATTTCTTCTCAACTAAAAATAGCTGTCTATAAATTAGGTGCACAAGCAAAGCATTCTAAATAATGACTCCTTTATCCCTCTAAAAGAAATTTACTATTTCCTCGATGATTGATGGGAAAACCGAGTCAAAGCCGTCCACTCGACCAGCGCAACCAAAAAGCAAATTGCTCGGGAGAAAGCGGCCTGTATAAGGCGTCCCCGATTGCTTCTCTCAGGGCCACTTTTATTTATTGCATTTGCTATTGTAAATGCATACACAATTGCATTTTCTAAGAAGCGGCCCGCACGGGTATTCTGTATTATTAAGAACATAATCCAAAATGTGTTTGGCTCTGGGTGAAGAAAATTCATACGGACAGAAAAAAGCAGCTACACTCCCGTTCGGGAGATCAAGTTCGTAGGGCTCCCATGGCGAACCTGGCCCCGTTACGGGTACGCCAAGCTCATTCGCGTCAACGTTTGGCACAGATACGATATCCCGAAATATATCCATGTAGGATGTCCAGCTGTGTTTATACAAAAGAGCAAAGTGGACGTGGGGGTAACCCCCGATTCCTTCTCCGACCACCAGATAGCCAATTTCATCACCCTTTTTCATCTGCTGCCCGGCTTTGACAGTGATCGAGCGTACCTGCTCCTTCACGGGAAGACCAGGGCTGGATTTCGGTTCAAACATAAGAATAACACTCCAGAAACTGTTTATTTCGAGAATTACAGAAATGTCCTTGTTGCCTGGAGCCTCAGTACTGTCGAAAGCGAAAATAGCCCAAACAGTACCTGCGGTGGGAGCCACGACTTTTACTTTATGGATGGATCTTCGCAAGGGAAAAGAGGGAGATTTGTAATCGGGAATAAGATCAATACCAAAATGTTCTTCCTCCGGCGGTCCCCATTGGGGGACTCCGAAACTTCTCAATTCTTCGATGACTCTAGGAGGGTCAAAAGGAAAGCCAAGCCCAGGTTCATCCGGGAGGAACTTAATTGCGTTATCATGCAATACTATATCGGAGGGATACCGCGTCTGTCCAAGAAGTTCACCAGCTCGAGAATTGAAAATAATACCAAAAGCAGAAATGAGGATTAAGATCATCAATAATTGGATAATCAAATGTGATTTACCATTGAAGCTATTCATGTCAAATCCTCCTCTTTTAATTTCACAACGGACTGCGCGGCTCAATAAGAGCCGGATTTATTGGCGATGCGGCTCAGCCGTTTGATACTTATTAAGGCCTGCCTTAGGATACCGCAAGGCAGTATGATTAACAACATAAAAAAATCTAATAAAGGAGGCCTATATGAATTTCTACGCGAAACAACACCAATACTCCTGCGGAATCAATCTCTTCTCAAAAACTGTGGTGATAAATTCCTATTACGGACAACACGAGTTGACTCATTTGCCTTTGGCCGTCAACTCCTGTTGACTCTCTGAAAAAAAGAGGCTGGTTCTCCGCCCGGCATCTTTCAGGCGGATATGCGAAGAATATTTTTTATGATCTTCTCTTTATTTGGCACAGGAGGTCTGGTCGATTTTCAGCTCTTTTGGCGCTTCGAACGGCCTCAGGCCTATGTTCCGGCGTTTTCAAGATGTCCTTGACATCTTTTTCAATCTCGTTTTACAAATCCCCTCGATGATTGATGCAAAAGTCGAGTCAAAGCCGTCCACTCGGCCAGCTCAGCTAAAAACCAGATTATTATTCCTCCGTCTGTATCGTCGGTTTCAGGAAATTTCTGTTCACCACGAGCCTCCAAGAAATGGATAAGATAAATTCATTTTGCTTTGCTTACCAGGTCCAGAGCGAATTCCATGACCGTATCCTTGTTCTGGAGAAGGTCTTCAATCGTCGGCTCGACCGGATATTCCGGGATAATCCCCCGGTCAGCGGGATAGCCGTCTACGGCCATGGTATAACGGATGAGGGGAATCACCACCCGGATCTTGGTATTGGGCAAAGTCACTGTCGGCATAAACCCGGAGTTGTTTCCATAGTAGCCGGCGCCGCACTCTTCTCCTATGAAGACAGCCTTCTTGTGGTAGTGCATGGGTGATGTTGTCTCGCCGGAGGCCGAGAAGCTCCTCCCGTTGATGAGGACAAAGACTTTCCCCTTAAACATCGGGCCGATGGGCTGCTGGATTCCGACATTGGGATGAAATAGAACATCATACCAGCCGCGGCCGTTCTTTTGGAAGCGGCCGCCGGCCTGCGACCGCCGCTCCGCAGGGACATTTGTGTATTTGAGAAAATCAAACTCCATTTTTTTGATTTCCAGCGCAGCATAATACTGGAAGGGCTTGTCGGTCAGGTGAGCAAAGAGAATTTTCCCGAAAGCGTCTTCCCCGCCGCCGTTATCCCGAAGGTCAATGATCAAACTTGCCATGTTCTTGTCGTTCAGTTCCTGGAAGGTTTTTTCTAGAAACTCGGGATAAGAAATCTTAGCCCGCAGGTAAGCGCCGCTGCCGAAGGTCCTGATGCTAAGGACCGGAATGCCTCTTCTATAGTCTAAAGAAATCGGCGGCAGGCTCTTGGCGGTCTCTGGGTAGCGCTCCTCGAGGAGGCGAAAGATCTCGGCTCGTGTCTTGCCCGGGACTGTCAGATTTTTCATAGCGTTATCCTGAGGCGATCTAAATTCTAAAGTAAATTGGTCGGTCAAGCCGAAAACGATCGTGTAAAACATGTTGAATGACCTGAGGTTTTCCATCCTCCGGAACTTGGCGGTTTGGATGCGGCCATCCGAAGGGATGATGAGCAGCATTCTGTCGATGATATCGGACATTGCGCGTCCGTTGATCGAGAGGAGCTCGTCCCCCATCGGCAGGTCCGGCCTGTCACTGAAATTTTGCAACAGGTAGGCCTTGCGGCCGATGAACTTCAGCCCGAACGGAAGACAGGCTGGCAGTTTTTCAACGTAGGCCGAAAACCCGGGTGAAAACTGGTATCCTGTATGGCCGCAGCCGAGGGCTGCAACCAGCGGAGCGAGCAGGCGCATGAACTCCAGCTCTGTCAGGGGTTTTGTCAGGATTGAAAAGGCATCGTCGAAACGCCGGTCCATTTCCTCCTTGGTTGAATAGCGGTAAAGCCCGGCATGCCCCTCCTCGATAGAGCTGCGTAGAACGGAGAAATCCTCCTTGAGCTCCTCGACCGGCCAGGCTTTCTGGGGATCGAAGGAAGTCTCGGACTCGTCTTTTCTCTCCTGGGGGAGGCCCCTTGTCAGCCAAAGGGCAAGGAAAAGAACACAGGCAAAGACGGCGGCTTTTCTCATCTTTATTCTCCTTCCTTCATGCTCTTGCGGTAAACAAAGAATTTCTAGAAAATCACTCGGTGTCATCATTTTTATATACGGACGGCGCAGGACCTGGTTTCAAGCCGAAGACGGCAAGAATATCTTCAGGCATTCGAAAAAATCCTGAATTCAAAGGCTGAAGCACAAGGTGAGGATGGTCCGGACGTTCTACTCTGAAGCGATGCTGATTGAACTGCGCCATCATCAAAGATGATTTAAAACAAAAAGAGTTTTTTCTTCTCTTTCAAGAACTCATCTAACGATCAGCTTTCCTCTTAACATTCCCATGCCGCAGGTAAATTCATATTCGCCTTCTTTATCAGGCGTGAAATCGATGGCTGTTGTCTTGTAAGCAGGAAGAGGCTTTCGTATATTGAAATCCCCAAAGACAATGGTATCAGAACAGTCAGCCGTCTCGTCACGGTAGAAATTCAAGCGCACAGGAGTTCCTTTCTTGACAACGATGACATCAGGCGTGTATCCGCCTTTGACTACGATTCGGACTTCCTGAAGCCCGCTTCTTTCCATCGAGGCAGAGACCTTTTTCCTCCGAGAGAAAAAGAAATACCAGTTGACCACAATGATGAGCAAGACTCCGACCGCTGTTATAATTAATTTTATAACCATCGAATTTCTCCTTTATGAGAGAGCATTTGCGAATCTATGATGAAAAGGGATCAGGCTGGGTATTTCGAAAACCGTTTGAAGGCTGAGCGGGCATGGTTCCTCGACCGAAGGGAGAGGAGAGCGAAGCCTGAAACCGAGCAGGCTTTGCCTCGCTGGGGCAAAGCCTGCGTGTTTTCGAAATACCCAGCCTGATCCGCAACGTGGTTCTCCTTTTAAGAACCCAGCTTGGCTCGTCTCAAGCGGAGGGAATTGGAAACGACCGAGACCGAGCTGAAAGCCATGGCTGCTGAGGCAATGATCGGGTTGAGCAGAATCTTGAAAAAAGGATAGAGGATACCGGCTGCAATAGGAATACCAAGCGTGTTGTAGAAAAAAGCCCAAAAGAGGTTTTGCTTTATAACTCTTATTGTTCGCCTGCTGAGCTCGATGGCTGAGACGACACCCCGAAGGTCGCCCCTAATCAGCGTTATATCCGAAGCTTCCATGGCAATATCTGTGCCCGAGCCGATGGCAATTCCGATATCGGCCTGGGCCAAGGCGGGGGCATCATTTATCCCATCGCCGACCATCCCCACCCTTTTTCCCTCGGATTGAAGCCTCTTTATCTCATGGACCTTATCCTCAGGGAGGACTTCGGAGAGAACCCTGTCTATCCCGGCTTTTCTGGCGATGGCTTCGGCTGTGCGGCGATTATCTCCAGTGAGCATGACCACTTCCAAGCCCATCTTCTTCAGCCTTTCCACAGCCTGAGTTGAATTCTCCTTCAAGGTATCAGCCACAGCAATAATGCCGGCCATCTTGCCTTCGATAGAGACGTAAATCGGCGTTTTTCCTTCCTGGGATAACTCTTTAGCCCGAGCTTCCAATTCCTCAGTTCCAATCTTTCGCCCTTGCATCAATTTTGCATTGCCCAAAAGAATTTTTTTGCCTTTGACTTCTGCTTCAATCCCATACCCTTCTATGGCCTTGAAATTTTCCGAAGCCTGAATCTCCACTCCCTGCTCAGCAGCTTTCTTGACTATAGCTTCACCCAGGGGATGCTCAGAAGCCTTCTCGGCGCTGGCAGCAAAGGTCAATACCTCTTCCTGGCCGAAAGAGCCAAGAGTAACAAGGTCCGTCACCTCTGGCTCTCCCTTGGTCAGAGTCCCTGTCTTGTCGAGGACGATGGTCTCAAGCTTATGGGCAGTTTCCAAGCTCTCGCCACCTTTAATTAATATGCCGCTCTCCGCGCCTTTGCCTGTTCCGACCATGACTGCTGTCGGTGTCGCCAGGCCCAGGGCGCAAGGGCAGGCGATGATCAAAACCGCCACAAAATTCAAGAGGGCAAAAGTCAAAGCAGAGGATGGTGCAAAATTGAACCAGATGACAAAGGTGGCAATGGCAATGGAAATCACGATTGGGACAAAATAGCCGGCAATCTTATCAGCCAGCCTCTGGATGGGCGCTTTCGACCCCTGGGCATCCTGGACGAGCTTGATGATTTGAGCCAGAGCCGTATCTTTCCCGACTTTTGTCGCTTTGAATCGAAAGCTTCCAGTCTTGTTGATGGTGGCGCCGATGACTTCATCGCCTGCTTCTTTCTTTGCCGGCATGCTCTCTCCAGTGATCATCGATTCATCCACAGCGGATTTGCCGGAGATGACAACCCCATCCACTGGAATCTTCTCCCCGGGTCTGACAACAACTTCATCCCCAACCATAACCTCTTCCACTGGGATGTCTGTTTCCTTTGAATCTCTGACTACCCTGGCAGTCTTTGGCTGCAGCCCGGCGAGCTTCTTTATCGCCTCTGAAGTCTGACCTTTGGCTCTTGCCTCAAGAAGCCTCCCGAGCAGAATGAGAACGATGATCGCGGCCGAGGTGTCGAAATAGACTTCAGGCATTACGCCACCGGCTTTAAAGAAAGAGGGGAAAATTGTAGCTGCAACGCTGTAAAGATAGGCGGCTGTGGTGCCGACTGCAATCAAAGTGTTCATCTCAGCATTCCTGTGCCGCAAAGCGTTCCAAGCGCCTCTATAGAACTGCCAGCCGATCCAGAATTGAACTGGCGTGGCCAGAGCCCAGAGCACGAAGAAATTGTTCAGAAAATCAGGAATCCAGGGAAACCAGCGCGGAGAGCTGCCCAGGAAAATGAGAATCCCGAGGGCCAGGCCGATGAAGAACTTGAGCTTGAGCTTTTTGTATTCTTTTTCACGCACAATTCTCTCGATATCCGCAAGCTCCTCTTCTGGCGGAACCTCAAGGACTCTGTAGCCTGCTTGCTCGATGACTTCTTTGATCTCTTTCAGGCTCATTTCAGAAGGAATATATTCAACTCTGGCTTTCTCAGTCGCCAAGTTTACCGCAGCCTTTGTCACACCCCTTGTCCGCAACAGGGCCTTCTCGATATTCTGGACACAGGAAGCACAGTGCATCCCCTGGATAGGAATCTCAACCGAAGCCACACCCACTTCATAGCCGCTTTTCCTTATGGAGGAAATAAAATCTTGAGGCTTAACCAACTGTGGCTGGTAGAAGATAGTGGCTTTGGAAGTGGCAAAGTTCACGTTTGCCTTCTCAACTCCCTTCAAGCCGAAAAGATTTTTTTGGATTGCCGCAGCGCAACTGGCGCAGCTCATGCCGACGATGGGAAGGTCAATCCTCTCTGTTTTTGCCTCCTTATCCTTAACCATTTTCCTTTCTCCTTTTAACATTTCTAAAAATTCTTAGAGATTCAATCAGCTCGTCAATCTTTTTTTCTCTGTTCTTCTTTCTCTCCAGCGGCATCCTTAATGCATGCTAAAAAGTTATTTTCTCTTCTTATCTATTCTACTGTCAATCCCTAGCTATTTTCTCGGGATTGTGAAATATGGGGATACCTTAATTTGAATTAAATATTGTACCCCAAAAATTCTTCCCGAGATTGAAGTTATATGCTACCTTCCTTAAAAGCATCAGCAAATCCATGGTATGAAGTGGATCAGGCTGGGTGTCGAGAAGACCGTATGGAAGGCTGAGCGGGCACGGTTCCTCGACCGAAGGGAGAGGAGAGCGAAGCCTAGAATCGAGCCGCTTTTGACTCGCTGGGGCAAAAGCGGCGTGTCTTCGAGACACCCAGCCTGATCCATAACGAGGCTTTTCACCACGGAAAAAAGATGCTTACCTATTCAGCTATTTGCATCATTCTTGTATTTTGTGTTAGAATTTTTTCGATTTAATTCATAAGGAGAAAAATATGTCAGGGCATTCAAAATGGCATTCTATAAAACATAAAAAAGCTGCCGCGGACGCAAAAAGGGGCAAGCTCTTCACAAAAATCATCCGCGAAATATCCGTGGCTGCTCGCTCCGCGGGCGGAGATCCGGAAACAAACCCGCGCTTGAGAAAAGCTATCACGGAGGCCAAAGCCGTCAACATGCCTTCGGATAACATCAAAAGAGCGATCATGAAGGGCACAGGTCAGCTGGAAGGGACAAGCTACGAAGAGGTCAGCTATGAAGGCTACGGTCCTGGCGGTGTGGCGATCTATGTCGAAGCTCTATCAGACAACAAGAACCGCACCGTCTCAGAATTAAGGCACATCTTCACCAAGAACAGCGGCCGCATCGGCGAGCACGGATGCGTGGCCTGGATGTTCGAGCGCAAAGGCTATATCGTTGTCGAAAGAGCAAAAGCCTCCGAAGACAAGCTTCTGGAGATTGCCTTGGAAGCCGGAGCAGAGGACCTCAGAGAGGACGGAAGCAACTACGAGATTTTTACTCCACCGGATAAGTATGAAACAGTCATCAATTCTCTGAAAAATAGCAACATAGAATTGGCAGCCACAAATCTGGCCTACGTTCCCAAGAATTATATCAAGCTGGAAGGAAAGCAGGCCCAACAGCTCTTGCGCTTGATGGACGAGCTGGAGGACCATGACGATGTCCAGCATGTCTGGGCAAATTTTGACATTGATGAAGAGGAAATTGCCCAATACTCCGCTGCCTGAAAAATAGCTTAATGAGGGTTCTTGGAATCGATCCCAGTATCCAATCCACAGGGTTCGGCATCATCGAATACTCCAATAACGCTTACTCAGTTTTGAGCTACGGAGTCATCAAGCCATCCCGGCGCAAACTCTTCCACCACAAGATAAACGAAATAAGGTCACGCCTTGAGGCTTTGATCGAGACCTACAAGCCGGATGAAGTGGCCATCGAAAATCCGTTTTACGCTCAGAACATCAAGACAGCTCTTGTCCTGGGCCAGGTGAGAGGGGCGACGCTGGTGGCTGTCGCCTCTCATGGCTGCGCCCTCTTCGAATACTCTCCGCTGGAGATCAAGAAGGCAGTCACAGGCTACGGCCAGGCCGATAAGAACCAAGTCAAGGCCATGGTCAAAACTCTTCTCGATTTCAAGGACGAAAAGCTGGAGACAGACGCTTCTGATGCCCTGGCAACAGCCTACTGCCATCTCAACTCAAGAATCTTCCAGCAAAGGATTATGGAATCCGAAGGGAAAGAAAAATTATGATTGCCTATCTCAAAGGAAACCTGATTCAAAAAAAGCCCAACCAGGTCATCGTCGATGTTGCCGGAGTCGGTTACTGTGCTTCGATTCCCCTTTCCACCTATCTCAAGCTGGGAGAGATCAACGAGCCGGTGGCGCTTCATGTCTACAGCTACCTCACCGACAATTCTCTTTGTCTCTGTGCTTTTTCGACTCAAGAAGAAAAAGATATCTTCTTGAAATTGATCAGCATCTCAGGCATTGGTCCGAAGATAGCCCTGAACATTCTCTCCGGAATCGAGGCCTCTGACCTCGAAGAGGCTATCCGCAAGAGTGACATCGCCCGCCTGACCCTCATCCCTGGCGTGGGGAAAAAAACAGCCCTGCGCATCGCTTTAGAGCTCCAGGAAAAGCTGGAGAAGAAAGAAAAGGTTCTTGAAGCCAAAGGCCTGGAAGAAAAAGATGATTTGATCTCAGCCCTCCAGAACCTCGGCTTCAGAAGGAAAGAGGTGGAAAGAATAGTCGAGGAGACCATAAAGGCCTTCTCAGTCGATGCGGGATTTGACAAACTTCTCCGAGAATGCTTAAGAAGAATGGCGAGAATGTAAGAAGATGGAAGCCGTCCTCACTCCAGTCAGAACAAAAGAAGACCTTCTCTTCGAAGACAGCCTCAGGCCAAGAAACTTTGATGAGTTCGTCGGGCAGGAGACGATCAAGTCAAACTTGAAGGTCTTCATCGAAGCTGCCAAAAAAAGAGACGAGCAGCTCGACCATGTCCTCCTCTACGGGCCGCCTGGATTGGGCAAGACAAGCCTTGCCTACCTCATCGCCAAGGAAATGGGCGTGGGCATCAAGCCCACCTCAGGGCCGGTGATTGAGAGAGTGGGCGACCTTTCGGCCATCATCTCCAACCTCCAGTCCAAAGAAGTCTTTTTCATCGACGAAATCCACCGCCTTCAGCCTTCCGTGGAAGAAATTCTCTACTCGGCCATGGAGGATTTCAGGCTGGATATCATCATCGGACAGGGGCCGAGCGCCCGGAGCCACAAACTCCAGCTGAAAAAATTCACCCTGATCGGCGCCACAACCCGAGCAGGACGCATCACGCCGCCTTTGAGGGGAAGGTTTGGCATCATCCACCGCCTCGATTATTACACCAAGGAAGACCTGGGAAAGATTATCCTCAGGTCAGCCTCCATCCTCGATGTTTCTGTCGACGATGGCGGAGCAGAACAAATCGCGCTCCGCTCCCGGGGCACGCCGAGAGTGGCCAACAGGCTGTTGAGACGGGTCAGAGATTATGCCGATGTCAAAGGCGAGGGAAAGATTACAGCCAAGCAGGCGAAAAAAGCCCTGGACATGATGGAGGTCGATTCAGTCGGCCTGGACGAGGTTGACCGAAAAATTCTCTTGACCATCATCGAAAATTTTAACGGAGGGCCGGTGGGAATCAACACCATCTCCGCCTCCATCGATGAAGAGAAGGATACGATTGAATCGATTTACGAGCCTTTCCTGATGCGCATCGGCTTTTTGGAAAGGACAATCCGCGGCCGGAAGGTCACAGCCAAGGCTTACGAGCACCTGGGTTTAAAGCCCCCCTCTCCTCAGGGAAGTCTATTTGAGAAATAGGACCGAATTTCAATAATCAGTAGCTATGCTTACCTCTGACTTCGATTACGAACTTCCCAAGAATCTCATCGCTCAGGCTCCTCTTCCTCGAAGAGAGGATTCACGAATGATGGTCCTCGACCGAAGGCGCGGCGATATCATCCATTCTCGCTTCAAAGATTTTCCATACTATCTCCATAAAGGGAATGTGCTTGTCCTCAACACGGCCAAGGTCATTCCTGCCAGAGTTTGGGGAAAGAAAAAGGATAGGGAGATAGAATTTCTTTTCATCAAGGAGCGAGAGAGAGGAATCTGGGAAGTTCTCTGCCGTCCGGCAAGCAAAGTCAGGATGAATGACGTCATCTCCTTTTCACCAAGATTCGAAGCCAGGGTGGTAAGAGTCGAGCCTGAGGGAAAAAGAGTGATTCAATTTTCTTCGGCAGAAGTCCTTTCCTGGCTTAAGAAAAAAGGCTATGCGCCTCTACCCCCTTACATCAAACGCAGCAAGAACGATGCTGAGCTTAGGGCCCAGGATTTGAAAAGATACCAGACTGTCTTTGCCCAAAAAGAAGGTTCGATCGCTGCCCCAACAGCCGGCTTTCATTTCACTCCTCATATTCTGAAAACAATAAGAGCCAAAGGTGTGAGAACCGTCGAGGTCTCGCTCGATGTCGGCCAGGCAACTTTCCAGCCGGTGAGAGCAGAGAAGGTTGAAAATCATAAGATGCTCGAGGAGACATACTCTGTCAGCCGGGCAGCAGCGCAGGAAATAGGTGAGGCAAAAAAAGAATCAAGACCTGTTACCGCTGTCGGGACGACCTCAGTCCGGGCGCTGGAAAGCGCAGCGAGCAGTGGAAATATTCAAGCAGGAGCCAGCTCGACAAACCTCTTCATCTACCCTGGATACGAGTTTAAGGTCGTGGACAGGCTCTTGACCAATTTCCACCTTCCTCAATCAACCTTGCTGATGCTGGTCTCAGCTTTTGCCGGGCTTGACTTCATCAAAAAAGCCTACAAGGAAGCGGTCAAGCAAAAATACAGGTTCTACAGCTACGGCGACTGCATGCTCATCATATAAATTTTTGCGACAAAGAATGCTCTAACGGCATTCATTTCTGCAATTAGGGGCGATTTTTTCTTGAAATAAGTATTGTGTCCCTGAATGAGATGTGATAGCTTTTTGTCTTTGAAGAGGCCAGGATGATAAGAGTCGGGATCGATACTGGGGGCACATTCACCGATTTTGTCTTGATGAGCCCTGACAAGATGTGGATCTACAAAGTCCTCTCCACGCCTCATAATCCCGGCGAGGCCATCATGCGTGGCTTGCGCGACACGGCGGTCATCGATGAAGCCTTGGATATCATCCACGGCTCGACCGTGGCTACCAACGCTCTTCTTGAAAGAAAAGGCGCCAGGCTGGCCTTGCTCACCACAGCCGGTTTCGAAGACCTGCTCGGAATCGGCCGCCAGACACGGCGCGAGCTCTACAACATCATGGTGGAAAAAAGGAATCCGCTCATTCACCGCTCACTCTGCTTCGGGCTGAGGGAAAGGACGCTTTTCGACGGAAAAGTGGCTGCGGAAGCCAACCTCTCTGAAGTGGAGCGCATTATTCAAAGGCTGCGAAAGGCCAAAGTTGAGTCCGTGGCCATCTGTTTCCTGCATTCTTATGCCAATCCTGCCAATGAGGAAAAAGTTTACAAAAGGCTGAAGCCTCTCGGCTTCTCCCTTTCTGTCTCTCACCGCGTGCTCTGCGAATATCGTGAGTTCGAGCGGGCCAGCACAACGGCCATCAATGCCTATGTCGCGCCGCTTATGGAGCGTTATCTCGACCGTCTGGAGAAAGAGCTAGGAGGAAATTTAGTCCGCATCATGCAATCCAACGGCGGCTGCATTTCGGCCCGGAGCGCCAAGGAAAACACAATCTGCACCATTCTTTCCGGACCTGCCGGCGGTGTTGTCGGCGCCAAGGAGGTGGCTGCTGTTGCCGGCTTCAGCAAGATCATCTCTTTTGACATGGGCGGGACATCGACAGATGTCTCGTTGTGCGACGGAGACATCGCCACCACCACCGATTCGACCATAAGCGACCTGCCGCTGCGCATGCCGATTATCGATATCCATACTGTCGGCTCGGGCGGCGGCTCGATTGCCTTCATCGACCAGGGAGGAGCTCTCCGCGTCGGGCCGCAGAGCGCAGGCGCCGACCCCGGTCCGAGCTGCTACGGCAAGGGCAAAGATGTTACGGTGACCGATGCCAACCTCTTGCTGGGCAGGCTCGACCCGGAAAGGTTTCTCGGCGGAGCCATGAAGCTCTATCCCGAGAGAGCCAGGAAGTCGCTCGATGAGCTGGCCTCCCGCTTGAAGATGGGCGTCCAGGAGCTCGCCGAGGGCGTTATCCGGGTCGTCGATGCCACGATGGAGCGGGCTATCAGGGTCATCTCTGTCGAACGCGGATTTGACCCGCGCGATTTTGCTCTTCTTTCTTTCGGAGGAGCGGGAGGAATGCACGCCTGCAGCCTGGCCCAGAAGCTCCGCATCCCGACCGTCATCGTTCCCAAGAACGCTGGTGTCCTGTCTGCCTTAGGAATGCTTCTCTCTGATACAATAAAAGATTATTCCCAATCTGTGTTGAAAGCGGGCGAAGAGGTCTCTATCCAAGAGCTCGGCCGCCTCTTCAGGCCGCTCCTTGAAACCGCCTATCAAGACTTGAAAAAAGAAGGTTTTGTCAGGCAGAGGATGCGGCTCCTCAGGCTTCTCGACGTCCGCTATATCGGCCAATCCTACGAGCTGACCGTACCTTTCACAGCCTCATACCGGAATGAATTCAACCGGCTCCACCTGCAGAGGTACAGTTATGCCGACCCCAAGCGGCCGGTCGAGGTCGTCAACTTGCGTCTGAAGGCTATTGGTCTCACAGAAAAACCTCTCCTGGCTGAGGTCGAGCCCGGAAGAAAAGATGCCAGGGCTGCCCGAATTGAAAGGCGCTTCATGCGCTTCAACGGAAAAAATTGGGAAGCCGATGTCTTTTCGAGAGAAAAGCTTCGCGCCGGAAATCAAATCAGCGGACCCGCCCTGGTTTTGGATTACGAATCGACTGCTGTCGTTCCGCCGAATTTTGACTGTCATGTCGACCGCTATGGAAATTTAATCATTACAAGTCGGAGATTTTAAAACGGTCAAATGAAGAAAGTTGACCCCATCGAGCTTGAGATTTTCAAGAGCATCTTCATCTCCATTGCCGAGGAGATGGGGGTGGCGCTCTGCCGATCCTCCTTCTCTCCCAACATCAAGGAGCGGAAGGATTTTTCCTGCGCGGTCTTCGATGAGATGGGGAGGACGGTTGCCCAAGGCGACCATCTGCCAGTCCATCTCGGCGCCATGCCGCTTTCAGTGCGGAGCGCCATTGAAAATGTCGAGCTCAAAGCTGGCGACACAGTCGCCCTCAACGACCCCTTCCGCGGCGGCACCCATCTTCCGGACATCACTCTCGTCTCGCCGGTTTACGTCAAAGGCCGAAGCCGTCCGGCTTATTTTGTCGCTAACCGGGCTCACCATTCTGATGTCGGCGGCATTTCCCCCGGCTCGATGCCGCTGGCCACCGAGATTTATCAAGAGGGAGTTATTATCCCGCCGGTCAAGCTCGTCCGCCAAGGGAAAATCGACAACGACATCCTGAGCTTCATCTTAGCCAACGTGCGGACAGCCGAGGAGAGGGAAGGCGACCTGACCGCTCAGCTCGCTGCAAACAGAATCGGCGAGAAACGCCTCCTCGAGATCACCGGCAAGTACGGCTACAAAAAAACCCGGACCTACATGAGGCATCTCCAGGATTACTCCGAAAGGATCATGCGCCAAACCATCGGCAATATCCCGGACGGAGATTATAGCTGCACCGATTATCTCGATGATGACGGGGTGAGCGACAGGCCGGTCAAAATCCGGGTCACAATCCGAATCCGGGGCGATTCAGCAGAAGTGGATTTTACAGGTTCTGATCCGCAAACAGCCGGAAGCATTAACGCCAACTCTGCCATCGCTCTCTCGGCCACGATGTACGTTTTCCGCTGCATCATCCGCGGCGATGTTCCTTACAATTCAGGGTTGTTGAGGCCGATCAGGCTCATCGCGCCAGAAGGCAGCGTTGTCAATGCCAGGCCGCCGGCAGCCGTGGCCGGAGGGAACGTCGAAACTTCGCAGCGGATCACCGATGTTTTGCTCGGGGCTCTGGCCAAAGCTATCCCGACGGCAATTCCGGCCGCTTCAAGCGGCACGATGAACAACGTGACCTTTGGCGGGATGAATCCAGCGACGTCGCGAAACTTTGCCTATTATGAGACTATCGGCGGAGGAATGGGAGCCAGCCCGGAGCGCGATGGGCTGAGCGGCGTCCATACCCACATGACGAATACCCGCAATACTCCAGTCGAGGCTCTCGAGCACTACCTTCCGATCCAGGTCAGACGTTATTCGCTCAGAAAGCATTCCGGAGGAAAAGGAAAATTCACAGGAGGCGACGGCATCGTGCGCGAGTATGAATTTCTTGCCCAGGCTCAAGTCAACATCCTTTCCGAGAGGCGGCGGTATTCGCCTTACGGACTGGCCGGAGGAGCTCCAGGAAAGAAGGGGAGCAACATTCTGCTTCGGAAGGGAAAAAGAAGAACCCTCGGCTCCAAGGCCTCCTTCCGGGTCAATCGAGGAGACAAGGTCATCATCGAAACGCCGGGAGGCGGCGGTTACGGGAGAAAGCATCCGTAAATACATGATATGAAGAGGATCAGGCTGGGTGTCGAGAAGACCGTATGGAAGGCGAAGGCAGAGTGGTTCGAAAGCACGCAGCTTTTGCCCCAGCGAGGCAAAAGCTGCTCGGTTCAAGGCTTCGCTCTCCTCTCTCTTCGAGAGAGGAGCCTTGCCCGCTCAGCCTTTCACACGGCTTTCTCACCACTCTGCCTTCGCCAAGTGGGGCAAAAGCGGCGCGTCTTCGAGACACCCAACCTGATCCATAACAAAGTTTAAGGAACGCTGGCAAAAAGTGAACGGCTCCTCACAACCTTGGCATAAATCGATAACCTCTTCCCAAAAGAAAGCGCTCCTCTCTGCATCTCTTGGCTGGATGCTGGACAGCATGGACATCATGCTCTATGCCATGGTCCTGACGCATCTCATGAAGGAGTTTGGGATGTCGACGGCCACAGGCGGGTTGATGGGTTCGCTGACGCTTCTCGCTTCGGCCGCGGGAGGCATCCTTTTTGGTCTCATTGCCGACAGGTTCGGCCGGGTCAAAGCCCTCATGGGCAGCATCCTGATCTATTCTCTTTTTACCGGAGCCTGTGGACTCTCTCAGAGCATCATGCAGCTTGCCATTTTCCGCGTTCTTCTGGGACTGGGCATGGGCGGAGAATGGGCAACCGGCGCAGCGCTCGTTGCTGAGACCTGGCCTTCTGAGCATCGAGGCAAAGCTTTGGGACTCATGCAAAGCTCGTGGGCCATCGGATATGCCCTGGCCGCAGCAGTCACCGCTCTCATCCTTCCCCGTCTGGGGTGGCGGGGTGTATTCTTCGTCGGCGTTCTACCCGCGCTTTTGACTTTGTGGATCAGGCGGCATGTCGAGGAGCCGGAGATCTGGAAGAAAATCGCTGCGCAGAAGAAGAGCACCACAGCCAGAGCGAATCTTTCAGAAATCTTCCGCCGACCCCTTCTGAGAAATACGGTCATCACCAGCCTGATGAACGCCGGCACAATGTTCGCCTGGTGGGGGCTTTTCACCTGGATTCCAGCTTACCTTGGCCTTGCTCCTGACCAGGGCGGCATGGGGTTGAGCATTGCCAAGACATCCTCCTGGATCATTGTCATGCAAACAGGAATGTGGCTGGGATATGTGAGTTTCGGATTTATCTGCGACAAGGTCGGCCGGAAAAAAACCTATATCATCTATCTTTTTGCGGCAGCTGCCTTAGTTCTCCTTTACAGCAACGTGAGAGACAACACTGCTCTGCTTCTGCTCGGCCCGTTCCTGGCCTTCTTCGGCACAGGCTACTACTCCGGGTTCGGCACGATCACGGCTGAGATCTTCCCCACGCACATCCGGGCTTCAGCCCAAGGATTTACTTATAACATCGGCCGAGGGCTGAGCGCCCTGGCGCCTTTCACCATCGGGGCTCTGGCCAAAACATACGGCCTTTCCCTGGCTTTTTACCTCACCGCTGCTTTCTTTCTCTTTTCTGCTGCCGTCGCCTTTGCTCTTCCTGAGACAAAAGGAAGGTCACTCGAATAACGTGGGAACGTTTGCCAAGATGTTGCCGTAATTATCATTCAGGGTGAGGGAAAAAAGAAAAAGCATGCGAGATGAGAAGGAAAATTTCTCCTATTCCATGCCCAAAACCTCACGATAACCGACAATGTCCAGAAATCCATGGCCGCTGACGTTGAAGGCGATGGTTTTTTTCTCGCCGGATTCGCGGCATTTTATGGCCTCATCAATCGCACAGCAGACTGAATAGGCAGATTCCGGCGCCGGAAGCCAGCCTTCTGTCTCCATGAAGAGCTTCGCCTTCTCGAAGACGTATTTCTCATCGCTGGGATAGGCGATGGTATCAATGTATCCTTTGTGCCGCAAAAGGCTGATGATCGGCGAACATCCATGATACCTCAGGCCATCGCCTTTGATCGGGGCCATGTCCGTCTTGTGTCCCAGAGTATACATCTTCAGCATCGGAGTTATCTCGGCATAATCGGCGAAGTCATATTCATATTTTCCCTGTAGGTTCGGTGCGACCTGATTCTGGGCAGCGATGAATTTTATCTTCTTCCCCTTCTTCAATACGTCTCCGACAAATGGAAGAGCGAACCCGCCAAAGTTTGACCCGCCGCCAAGGCAGGAGATAACAATATCAGGATAATCATTGAAGTATTCAAACTGCTTTTGTGATTCGAGCCCGATGATAGTTTGATGCATCAGGACATGATTCAAAACCGAGCCTAGGCTGTATGTTGCCTTGGGGTCTTTTTGCGAGTCTTCCAGGCCTTCAGAGATGGCGATGCCAAGAGAGCCGACATGCTCAGGATTTTTATCATAGAGCTTCTTGCCAAAATCAGTCATCGGGCTCGGCGAGGCATAGACATCTGCTCCCAAAAGCTTCATGAAACTTAATCTGTCTTTCTTCCAGTTGTAGACGCTTCGCACCCAGAAGACTGTGCATTTCAAGCCGGTCACAGCTGCAGCATAAGCGAGCGCTGTCCCCCATTGCCCGGCGCCGGTTTCGGTTGTCACCCTGTTAAAGCCCTGATTTTTGGCGTACCAGCATTGGGCCAGGGCGGTATTAACTTTATGGCTGCCGGTTGGGCTGAAAAATTCACCTTTGTAATAGAGCCTGGCCGGAGTATCGAGTTTCTTCTCCAAGTTCGTCGCCCGGAAAAGGGGCCTTGGCCGGCCGGCTTTGGCATATAAATCCAAAATTCCTCCAGGAATATCAATCCAGTTTTTATTTGAGAATTCCTGGTTTAGGCATTCACCGATCATAAGGTTAGGCAAATTTTTTATGCGTGAAGGCCCTTCTTTAGGGTCTGCAGGTGGAGGCAACGGCTCAGGCAGGTCAGGCAAAATGTTATACCACTGAGTCGGCATTTCATCGAATTTTAAGATGGCAATTGTTTTCATTTATTTCTCCTTATTATTTGTTATTATTAGTAGAACTTTTTTTATGAGATCGCCATGTCGCTTCGCTCCGCGCGATAACATTATTTGATTGCCACGTCGCTTCCCACCACGCTCCGCTCGCGGCTTCAGCTTTTCCTGGCGATGAAACTTTAATTATTGCGTTTGTATTAGTCATAAAATCCAGTTTAAAAGGAAACAAGCTTTTTAAAAAGGCGAAAACGCTTTTCTATCTCTGATAGGGATAAAGCTTTAAAGCGGTCTATGCCAAAATCCTCGATGACAAAAGAAGCCAGAACACTTCCATAAACAGAAGCCTTGCGGATCTTTTCCTTCTCTCCGAAGGCGTTGACTTTATCCAGATAGCCCAGGAAAGCCCCGGCAAAGCTGTCCCCTGCTCCTGTTGGGTCGACGACTTCTTCGCAGGGATGCGCCAGAACGCCGAAAACGAAATCTTTCCCAAGGACAAGCGCGCCGTGCTCTCCCTTTTTGATGACAACAAGGGAAGGCCCCATCTCCAGAATTTTCTTACCGGCCTTGATCAGATTCGACTCTTTGGCCATCATTTTTATCTCTTCATCGTTGGCAAAATAAATATTGACCTTCTCCAGGACTCTCAAGAGTGAAGCGTGCTTGGTTTTGATCCAGAGGTTGATGGTGTCCATGGCCACCAGCTTGGGTGCCTCGACCTGAGCCAGGATATCTCCTTGGAGGTCAGGGTCGATATTCGCCAGAAAAACAATGTCAGCTTTGCTGTAGTCGGGCGGAAGCTGCGGCATAAAATCCGCAAAGACATTCAACTCTGTCTTAATCGTCGTCCTTTGATTGGGGTCCTCGCCGTAGCGCGCTTCCCAATGAAAAGTCTTTCCCGGCCGAATCTCCAGGCCGCGAATATCGACTTCTCTGCTCTTGAAAAACTCAATCGTCTCCTTCGGGAAATCCTCGCCGACAACGGCCACGATCATCGGCTTGGTGAAAAAGCTCGCAGCCAAGCAACAATAAGTCCCTGACCCGCCTACAATTTTTTCCCTGCGGCCATGAGGCGTCTCAAGGGTATCAAAGGCAACTGAACCGACAATAACCAAGCTCATCAGTGATTGACCTTCTGATTATTTGATGTATTTCCCGATGATAAAGCGCAGCTTCTCTTTAAGCTGCGGCGGGATGAGCTTTGCCTGAGTCACGATACAGTTTTGTAGGGAATGGGCACACTCGCAGCTCCTCTGGGCAGGAAGGGCGGCAACAGCTTTTTTGATGATGGCCTTAGCGTTGTGGATATTCTGGCGTACATTCTCAAGAATCAGCTCGACTGAAACCTGTTCCTCAAGCCTATGATGCCAGGTGTCATAATCGCTGACCAGGTTCATGGTCGCATAGCATATCTCAGCCTCCCGGCAGAGCTTCGCTTCGGTTACGCCTGTCATGCCGATGACATCCAGGCCCCAGGAGCGGTAGACAAGAGACTCAGCTTTGCATGAAAAAGAAGGGCCTTCGATGCAGAGGTATGTTCCTCCTTTATGGACTCTTAGCCCGAGCCCCTTGCCGGTCTCAAAGAGAAGACCGCAGAGCTCAGGACAGACAGGCTGGGCAAAGCTGATGTGGGCGGCGATTCCCTGGCCGAAAAATGTGTTCTGCCGCGTTGTTCTATCGAAAAATTGGTCGGAGAAAATAATATCTCTCGGCCTGATTTCCTCTTTCAACGACCCTACGGAATTGACAGAGATGACCCTTTCCACACCGAGCATCTTGAAGCCATAGATGTTGGACCGGTAGTTTATCTCTGAGGGAATGAGGCTGTGACCTCGGCCGTGGCGGCTGAGAAAGGCAACTCTTTTCCCTTCAAGGGTGCCGATAATGTAGGAGTCGGAGGCTTTCCCGAA
>Ga0315306_10000315_pt1 | contig 23126 bp, 24 predicted proteins | sample TDP1_MG_FD_203803 | JGI IMG/M metagenome (GOLD analysis project Ga0315306, IMG submission 203803) | Freshwater sediment microbial communities from Lake Towuti, South Sulawesi, Indonesia - TDP1 | ecosystem: Environmental > Aquatic > Freshwater > Lake > Sediment | place: Indonesia: South Sulawesi... | reverse complement strand
CGGAAAATGTCAGGCTCCTTGCTTGCAAGCGCTCTTGGGACGGAGAAGCTTTAATCATCCGCCTCCAGGAGAGCTGCGGATTTCAAGCGCAGGCACGAATAAACCTAAAGTCGCCGGAAGTGTTTATCCGATTAAACTTAAAGCCTCTGGAAATAAAGACGATTCGCATCGAGAAATCCGGCAGGTGGCAAGAAGTGGATTTAATCTGGGAAATCTAATATATAATTATTAGATAAAATTTCACTTTTCTTCAAAATCCAGAAATAATTTCATCCAACTTAAATGGGAAGCGCTGTTATTAAAAATGGCTTCCAAAACTGCGCCACCCCAAATCACAGTCATACTCGCGCCTATTCCTCAAACGGCTGCGAATCATAGAGCAGACCCAGCCTTCAATCTAAGCTTTTGAGTCTTGACCAATTTATCAAGAGTTCTTCCCGGCTCACGGGCTGGATTCCCTCTTTGTGAAACTGAAGCGTCCCGGCCAAGACAGACATCTCTGTTGCCTCGATCAAGCTCTTCCCCTCAGCCAGGCAGGCGGCAACAACAGCTGTCACCTGGTCGCCGCATCCAGTCTCATCGTAGGTGCCTGAATCCTCAACTTCAGGGCAGGAAAGGTGAAGGCTTGTTTTTTTGGTGAATAAGTATGCGCCGCTTGCTCCGTGTGAAATGAGGACATTCTGGACGCCTCTGGCCAGGAGCACAGCCGCAGCTTTCCTAGCCGACCTGAAGTCATGAATCGAAAGCCCGGTCAATATCCTCGCCTCATGCTCATTGGGCTTGAGCAAGAAAATCCTCTCATCCAGAATATCCTCGAGCGGGCTCTTTATACCGCCGGGGTCGAGAATCACGCGGATTCCATTCAAAGCCGCCTTCTCGATGCAGTATCTTGCTGTCTCCAGAGGAATCTCGAGAGCAAGGATCATGATCTTTTTCTTTTTTCCATCCTTGAAAAGCTCAGCCGCATCATCCACATCTTTCCGGCAAAAATCGGCATTTACCCCAGGCAAAACATAAATCTGGTTTTTCCCCAGCTTATCGACTGGAATGAGGGCAATCCCGGGATACTTGAAACAGGCTTCTTCAAAGTCCAAAACTTTGATAAAGGCTGTATCCACGCCAGCATCCCTGAGAGACTTCAACGGAATCTTCCACAGCCCGAAGGGGTCTCGGCTGCTTCGCCCGACCATGGCCACCTTATTCTTGCCAAGATAGGCTGCTGCCATCTGAGCCATATTCCTGGCCTTTCCGCCAGGCCCGACCTTCAGCATGCCGCCGAGGGTGAGCTCGCCGGCAGAAAGAAGCCTGTCAACGCCCAGGCCGACAATATCCGTGTTCAAACCGCCAGGCACGATGACCAGATGTCTTTTCATTTATCTCTCCGCATGATGATTTCTTTCTAGTGATGTGCTTCAGGATTTCTTGGTAGAAATCGCATTTTGAAGCCTTTCGATGAACTCCACCTGGGCCGCATTTATCTTGCGCTTAGCCTCTTCCAGGTCAAAGAAGCAAGCCTTGTCTATCTCGGGGAATTCTCTCATTTTTCCTGAGCCTGGAGGAAACTCCATGGTAAACATGTTGCTTTTGATCGGCTGGCTCTCATTATAATCTCCCTCAAAAGCCCAGGCATGGACTGTCTTGCCGCCTCGCTGCTTTATCGAGCCAAGCTCCAAGAATTCGCCTTTGACTGAAACGCCGATTTCCTCTTCAAACTCCCGAATCGCTGTCTCCAGCAGAGGCTCGTTCTCCTGGACTTCGCCCTTGGGAATAGACCAGGCGCCCTCATTCTTCCTTGCCCAGAAAGGCCCGCCGGGATGGACCAGAAAAGCCTGGAGCTTTCCCCCTTTTAATCTGAACATGAGCAGCCCAGCGCTCAGCTTTGAGCGCTTGATCTTTTCTCCTGGATTCTTCAAAGCCATGGCATCTCTCACGTGGAATTTTTCCTGGGCTCTTTAAATCCAGAGACTAAGTTTTTCCGGCGATGGTGACCACCTTTGCAGTGTATGGCTCGGCAATTATCACTGCTGTCTTGGGCATAGCTTCTTTGATCTTTCTTTCCAGCTCTTTGCTCTGACCCGACGAGCCATGGATGGCGACGACAACACCCGGCTTAAGGTCTGAGGTCATGTTGAATGCACCCTGCGGCGAGGCTGTGGGCGATGGGTCCCCTGTCGGAAGAAAGGCCAGGTCCGAAAGGTAATTCTTGAGCGAGACATAGCCCGAGTCTCCTCCATGGAAAATGCTTAAACCTCCGACCTTTATCTGATAAAGATTTATCGGGCCGACGTGCCTTCCTTGGATGACATTAACCGTAATCTCACCGAAGGTGTATGTCTTTCCGGGTGAACCGCTTATTAGCTTGCCGGCTGGTATCTTTCCTTCCAGTCCCAAGGCGACTGCACGCTCAGCCAGAACCGGCGCTCCTGTCTCCTTGAATATGTTTAGTGTTTCCCGGGGGCTATAATGGTCTCCGTGGCTGTGCGTAATAAGCACAAGGTCGACTCCCTTCTCTTTCAGAGCTTTTAAATCCTCAGCCTTCAGCAGGTCAGCCGGGTCGATGATTATCGTTCGCTTCGAGGTTCTCACCACAACTCCTGAATAGCCGAGAAACATAAAGGCCACTTCGTTCTCGGCCAGCGAGGAGGTGAAAAGCTCTCTGATATCACCGGCTTTTCCATCTTTAGCCTCGAGCTGGCCAAAGAGGAATAGAAAGGAAGCCAAAACCAATAAAATTTTTTTCATCATCCCCTCCTTTTTCAATTTGAATGTAATATTAGATGTGTCATCGCAAAGGCGAACCGAAGCCTCGCACGGGGCATGGCAAGAAACAAAGAAAATCTATTATCAAGTTTGTTAAAAAGGGCTCGTTTAATTGTTCTATCTCGAAATATCGCCTTTTATTCTGATAATAAACCCATTTTTTTTAGGGCCTGTTCTCCCCTGGTCACATTCGGAGCATCATCCGGCAAATAAAGCACAACACCGCCTCTTGCAGGTCTGATGATAATCTTGCCTTCTGCGGCAAGCTGGTTGGTTGCCTTGACCGGGTCTCCGCCTTCAAAATACTTCTTGAATGCTTCATTAAATCCGCTGTAGACTGAGTGAATTCCTTTGTAATTGCCTGTTCTCAATCTCAAGATTGCCTGTTTAATAAATTCTTCATGAGATAATTTTTCAGCCATTTTTCACCTACCCTAATTTTTTTAGAGGACTCTCAAAAGATAAAGGGATTTTATTGGACTTCAATTTCTTCATATTTATTCATAAGATAATGATTTATAAGAAAATAGTCAAATTAAATTCTCGCCGTTTTTGGAGACGATTTTCTCAGCTCTCTTTAGGAAATGCTTGGCTTTTTGTCTTTTAAAAGACCCAACAGATAGCATTTTTAAATAAACCTGGCCTTCATCCCTGAGCTTTCTTGCACTCGACCTTAAATTCACAGTCATTGCATCTATTCTTCCGGCAATAATCTTTCCCCAGCCTGAGCAAGGCGCACTCCAGCCGCACAAAATCTTTTGTGTGCCGCTCAAAATCATCCAGATCAATCCCCAAGTTCTTTGCCGCAACTTTTACCAAGGATGAAGGCTCAGGGTCTGCTTTCGGCCAAACAGTTCTCAACTCTCTCAAGAATATGTTCACCGTCGTCGGGCCGACTCCTTTGAATTCCTGAAGCCTCGCCTCCAGGTCTTCAGAATCCCTAGCCTGCTCATTTAAATTTGTCAGATTGCCATAACTCTTCTTAAGGCTCTCCATCACCTCTAACAATTTCGTCGCAGTGGAAAAATCATACCTGACATAGCCGCCTTCGTCCAAGAGAGCAACCAGTCCATCCCAGCCTGTGTCCAAAATCCTGTCAGCGGTTGTGATATTTTTCGAAGCAAACAAGCTGTAAGTCTTGGCCGCGATGTTTTCACCTATTCTTTTTCCGAAGAGAAGGGACGCCAAAAACCACTTGAATATCTCACCCACTTTCGCGCTCTCCAGGTCAATTCCCAATCGGGAAGAATATGACTGGCCAAAGCGCCTGATCAATCTCTTTACTAATCTTTCCATATGAAGCTCTCTCTTTTATGTTTTTATTATTATAAATTAACCCTGCAATCACCTAATAGCTCTAAAGCCTTATTTAAGCTTTCTTTCAAGCTCACAAGATGAAATAAATCACTTCAGTCTATCTTGCCCTTTTGGTAGAAGAATCCATCTCCCTTGCTTCCAGCGCATAGCACTTTTGTTTTAAGTCTTCTCTTTTCGGCTTCTGCGGCAAATTCTTTATATAGACCTTCATTTCCTCCGGCATGCATGGGAAATATCACTTTTGGCAGAAGCTTTTCTACCGCATAAAATATGCCCTGGCTGATACTCTCTCTTCTTTGGCCTGAACCTGTTGCGACCGCAAGAAAGACAATATCAAATTCCTTATCACTCTCTATCAGATAATCCATTTCCCTTTCAAACGAATCCATGGGGCCTCCCCAATAGGCATGATCGCCTCCATGAAAAATGACAAGACCATCCACTTTTACCAGAAATCCCACGCCTTCATCTGTTGAGGCTATGGTTAAAACCTCCACCTCATCAATTTTTCTTCTCTCTCTTGGACCAATACGTATTGATTTTGGCTCTGTTACACCCTGCCAGCCTAAAATGTAATTAATATCCTTGATTGACTTCTCCCAGTCAAATATCTCTTGCGAATAATGATCGGAATGCCAGTGGCTGACAAAGACAAGGGAATGCTGGTCTTTTATCTCAGTGGGATTGATATATCCGTTTGAGAGGCAGGGCTCAGCAGGATTTGCTTCCCTCTCCACATAGTCAAATACAAGCAGGTGATTTTTGGTTTTTATTGCCCAGCCGCTATGACCCAGGTACCATATGATTGCTTCCTTCTCTGCTAGTTCTTTTTCTAACAGATTTTCATTTCCGACCTGAGCCAGAATACAAATTTTAATTAATATACAGAAGACAACGAGGAGCAAAGCCCGCAAGCACAAGAAATTTAAAATTTCATGTTTTTTTATCTCCATTTAAGTACAGGCCTCCATCGGCTGTCCTTATTATCCATTTTATGCAAATTCCCTTTGAACATCCACTGAAGTATCAGGCTTGTTCCAGGGACAAACTTTTATGCAGGTTCCGCATCCAGACCCATGCTGATGCACTTCTGGATATCGGCCCCCAGTGAGAAGGGATTAGAAATGAAAAAGGCGATAAAGGCCGAAAAAAGACAGGGCTTAAAAATAGGTATGATAAGGAGAAAAAGCTCTAATAAAATCCGCTACTTCCGGCATTTTCCCTCTTTTTCTTTCTTCTTACACTCCTCACAAAATTCGCCAGAAGTAGGCTTATCATATGTCTCTTCATAGTCATAGAAGGGCCAGTTGGAACAATTCCAACACCAATGCCATGTTTCCTTGTCATCGTCCTCTTTTTTTCGGTAAGTCGCCATGAATCAATACCTCCACCAATCTAATCCCTTGAATTAATTCCATTTATAACATCAACAAAGAATTGTCAAATTTATTAAATTCATCAAATTTAATTTTATTCTTGAAAAGTGCACAAAAATTGTGCAATTTGCCGTATGTCCAAGCAGATCAATTTTTTAAAACTATAATTCTACCATTTTTCAACAGACTTATTCACAGGAATGGTGGAAAAAGCCGCTACTCTATCTTCCCTTCAAGCGTTTCCCAGCGAATACCTGCCCCATCGATCCCCAGAATCCCGGCGTTCTCGCCGTTGGCTTCCTCAGTTCCGTCTGTTCTAAGCCATCCACCGTTGTTGGCCAGGGGATAGGTCTTGCCCTCGATGACGACTTTCGCCTCTTCTTCATCGCTCACTCTCAGCGGACGGTGAGTGTGGCCAAAAACAAAAGTGAAGGGCTGCGGAATTTCAGCATCGACCGGAAAATGATAATCCTTAAAAATTATCTTTATTTTCTGAATTTCAGGATTTCTTGACTGACGGCGCCCTCAACAATTTTGAGAAGCACAGGGTCACGCATGCCGGCCCCGAGAACCAATTGTTCTGAGGGAACAGTGATGACAAAGACTTCACAATTCTCTTTTATCTGGGCGCTGATCAAAGGCAGAGCGGTCTCAGAGTCAAAGGTCATGATTAAATCTGGAAAAGTGGCGATTCTTCGGCCATCAGCTTCTAAGGTCATGTATTCGTTCCAGAAGCTGAGTTCATAATGCTTTTCCCCTTCGCTGAGGAGCAATTTTCCGACATCCAGCCCTCCTTCTGTTCGAAGGATAAGACTTTCGACCTTAGCTTTGATCTGGAAATTCCCACCGAGGTGTTCGACAACTTCTTTTATAAGTTCATAAGAAACAGATTTCTTGCGCTCCAATATTTTCTCGCTATCCAGCATTCTCTTGCGCTCAAGCATTACTCTCCCCAGCCCTAAAGCCATCTGAATGGCACCAGGTGCTCCATTCTTCTTGACATAACGAGCAGGAACAGGATTTCGAGCCACAGCCACCATTCCCCCTGCCTTTATCGAGGCTTCTCTCACCGACTTCGAGACTTCAAGGAGTATGCCTTTAAAAAAATCTTCAACCCGATTTCCCTTGGCTTCATCCCCTCCGACAGCTGCTTGGAGAGATGTGTATTCTCGGTCGCGATGCAAACCCATCGAACCCATCAAGCCCAGAGGATGGGCACGGCCGTTGCAGGGAGCATCGATAACTGGAATATTTAAAAAAGCCGATTGAACCCAGCCGTTGACCACACCCAGAGCGCCGATTTCGCTGGAGATGAGACCGCCGACCTTGATCCCTGTCTTTTGGCGAAAAAGCTCAACGGCCTTGACGTAGTCATCCGGCCTCACAACATCGCGACCAGCTGATTGAGCTCCGACACCAGAAACGGTCAAAAGCAGAGTATCATCTGGCACCTCTTCAATCGGTAAAATTTCCGAAAAACCTTTTCCGACTGCGACCTCGGCCAGCTTTCTTCCTTCCTCAATCCAGCCTCCGCCGCCGCCGCCAAGAACCGCACCTCCGAGCAAGGCAGCTTCGATGGATTCCTTGTCGATTTTCAATCTTGCGCTCATTTCTCATCCTTGGGCTTGCTTTTTCTCTCGAAAATCCTCATCCCGGCCCAGTATAAAATCATCGCAGAGATTATTCCGTTGAAAGCAAAGATGGAGAAAGGAAAGAGACTAATCCGAAATGGATGTCCTGAAGTCGTCCAGCCGATGAGAAAGGAAAGAAAGTAGGCGGCAAAAGCAACCGGATTCCAGAGCCTCGCCGAAAGGGCGCTGCTCGCTCCCCTTCCTTCTGCCGTTGTTCCCTCCTTTTCGCCTTGCCCAAATCCTTTTACTTCCCCTTCAACTGCCGCCGATTCCATTTCCTCATTCCCTGCCACCGCTTCCGCAGTTCGCAATCTCCCTATCGTTGCTCTCTCCGATCCACTTGCGCTTGCCTCCGCGCCCACCGTTTCTTCCCTGACTCCCCTCCTCGCCAGCAGATAATAATCCGCCACCAAAATCCCTCCAATCGGCCCGATGGCGACCGCAAGCAAGCTCAAAAATAAATCAAGCCTTCCCAGGATTCCCCAGGCTGCCAGCAGCGAGGAGAGAATGCCGACGATCACTGCCAGCTTCCATCTTGTCCATCTGATGATGTTGTTGAAGGCAAGCACCGATGAGTAAAGGTTGCTGTCATTGGTCGTCCACTGGGCAAAACCTATGGCCAGAAAACCGATGATGCCCAATCCTGCATACTCAGGGCTGATGATGAGGCGAGGAAGATGCTCATGATAAAGACCGGTCCTCATCGCCAGCACAGAGCCCACAAGCTGCATCAAGGCGCTGATGCCCATGGAAAGAGTGGCGGCATAAAGGATATCCCTGAAGCGAGGTTTGGCATACCTGAAAACATCGGCAGAAGTTACGGCACCGACGATGAATCCGCCGGCGATGATCGACGCCGCTGCGCCGAGAGTTAAAGGATAAGGAGAGGGAGAATGATTCTGGGCGAGCTGAATAAGGTCAAGGGATGGCAGGAAGTCGAATCCCATTTTAGCTGCGGCATAAAGAAAAATTAAAACCATCGGGCCGACAGCAATCCAGCTCAGAGCCGAGAGCCCTCTGAAGCCGAAAATAGCAGGAATCATCATCAGAATCCCGCTCAGAAAAGCAAGAACGGGGATCGGGAGCGAAGTTTTGGTGTAAGCAACCAGAGTTTCGGCAAAGAGACCTGCCTGCACTCCAAACCAGCCCATGAAGGCGACAGCAAGGCAGAAGGAGATCAGCAGCGCGCCGTGCTCGCCGAACGAGATACGAGCAAGGAGAGGAGTGGATACACCAAGCTTTGACCCCATAAACCCAGTAAGAGTCATCACGCCTATGAGCAGAACCTCACCAAGAACATAGGCAAGCAATACATATTTTAAAGAGCCGAGCCCCATCCCGACCATCATCCCTCGCAGAAGCGCCGAAAGAACAATCGCCACCCCGATCCAGACCATGGCGATGTCTATCCATGGCTTTCTTTTGTCCAGGGGAACTGATCTGAGAGAAAAATCGTCCAGGGCTTCTGGTTTTTTTGAGCTCATTTTTTTTGCGCTGATGTTTTAATACGTGTGGAATTCTAATACATCCAAACCAAAGAAGCAAAAATTAAATAGATGGTAAATGACAACAAAGAAAAGAGGCAAATACGCCTGGAGGGATTCGAACCCCCGACCCTCTGATCCGTAGTCAGATGCTCTATCCAGCTGAGCTACAGGCGCACCTGATTTGTGCCATTATTATGCCATGAAAAAATAGGGAGAGGCAACATTTGGTTACTTTTATTTTTTTACGGGATTGCTTCGCTACGCTCGCAATGACATTTATTTCTGAGTTCGGAGCTTACGCTTTAGTCTTTCCAGCCTGTGGGCAAAATCCTGCTCATAATAAGAAGAAAGCCCGATGGAGAGGACAAGGCCTTCTTCGGCCACCTTCAATGCCTCCTCGTACCTTTTCACTTTGTGCTCGAAGTACATGGCCAGCTCCCTGAATGAGTAAAGCTGATTCAGCGAGGCCCTGTCCGAGGAAGCTATCTCCCTCCAAATAGAAACCGCCCTTTCCCAATCCGCGCCCTTCTTAAAATAGGTCGAGAGCTTTCTCCTGGCTTGAAGGGAAATCTCCTCTGAGAGCTTACCGTCAAGAGCCCGCTTGAAGAAATGAACCGACTTCTCGACCTCTCCGACTTTCTCCATGACCTTGCCTGCGCCGTAGAGGTCCATGGCGTCGGCAAGCCCCTCCTCCCCTGCTTCGGAAAAGATGAGGGAGCCGACAATGACCACTCCCAGGAGCGAGAGAATATCCTCCTGGTTGTGGTAGAGGACTTGCTCCATGACCTCGAAATTTCCTGTCTGGAGATACTGGAAATAGCGCCAGGGAACTTCGGCGGCAGGAATATCTTCGGCGCGGTCTGCCTGGACGACCTCGCGGGCAAGATGGTAGAGCCGGCAGCTTTCGTGCTTGTGGCGCCAGAGGGAGCGGGCTGAGTAGAGAAAATCAAGATGAGGAAGCTCGCTGAGGACAAAGGGCTGCCTGTTGATGATGAAACGCGTTTCGAGCAGGGGAATGTCAAAGCCCTTTCCGTTGAAGGTGACGATGGATTGGAAATTCATCTGGGAGAGGAATTGGGCAAGCTCCTGGATCATTCGCTCTTCTTCGGCGAGCTCGCCGAGGAAGAATTGGGTCACGTGAAATTTTTCGTCTCGATAGTAGCCCAGGCCGATAAGGAAGGGGACGACGCCTGTTCCGCCTGAAAGGCCCGTGGTCTCGAGGTCGATGAAGAGGGCGGTGGAGAGGTTGAGGTCTTCGAAGGAGGCATCCTTGCTCAGCCAGGTGAGGACGTCGCCTTTGATTTCGAGCCCCGTAGAGAGGGCGATCTTTCCGTATTTCGTTTCAAGCGGAAACGGGTTTTCAAAAAGGAGAAGAGGCTCTCTTTTCTGAGGCTCGAAGGGAGGCTGCGGCGGCTTGGCAGGTTTTCCCTTTTTTTCTTCGCGGCTGAGGGAGATGAGACGCTGCAGCTTATCTTTGACGGACAATTCTTCGGATTTATCGATTTCTTCCCAGGCGTCTTTAATCAGGTCAGATTTAGATTTGGAGCGGGCGCGAGTGCGCGCCTCTCTTTCTCTCTTAAGCTGCTCAAATTTATCCTTCATGTCAGTCATTTAGGGCACACAATACTTATCTATAAAAAAGGGGACATTCAACTATTTCAGGGAAATAAGCTGCTACTCTCCATTCGAGCCATTCTCCATAGAAAAAGTCGCCTGTCCCCATCTATTCTCCCATAAACTGAAGCAGGATTGTGCGAGAGCGGGAGCGGTTGTCGAAATCGACAAAGACAATCTGCTGCCAGGTTCCGAGGCTCAGCCTTCCCTCTGAAAAAGGAACCGTCAGAGAGGGGCCGAGGAGAGAGGCCCGGACATGGGAAAAGCCGTTTCCATCTCCCCAGCGGGCATCATGATGGTAGGTCTTGTTGCTGGGAATTATTCTTTCCATGAGCTCGGAGAAATCCTTGACCAGGCCTGATTCGTATTCGATGGTCGTCAGGCCGCCTGTCGAGCCTGGAACGAAGAGGTTGACGATGCCGTCCTTAAGTCCGCTGGCAGAGAGCTTTCTGGACACTTCGGGAGTGAGGTCCTTCATATCATTGAAGCCGCGGGTCGAAAAACTGACTGATTCGCTGATCACTTTCATCTCAAAAACTCCTCAATAATCATATGCAAAAAAACCGAGACAGGCAACTTCTTCTTATTTTTATAGGGGAAAAGCGACATGCAACCTTATCGTGGAGAAGGAGCTTCACTTTTCTCACGAATTAAGTGTTGTGTCCCCATAATTAAGCTGTCAACTAAAAGGCGATTGTCTGCGTTATGCTATATGAAAAGAAAAATGGGCTGTGATATAAGAAAAGCATGGACGAGTTAGCTTTAGTCAGGCTGGCCAAAGACGGCGATAAGGAGGCGCTGAGAACCTTGTTTGAAGAGAATAAGAAAAGAATCTTTGCCCTTGCCTTCCAGTACACAAAAAACGCTGAAGATGCCGAGGATATACTCCAGGAGACGTTCATCAAGGCCTATCGCTTCCTAGATAAATTCGATTTCCAGAACGGCCAAAGCTTCTCGCCCTGGCTCTACCGCATCGGCATCAACTGCAGCATCGACTATATCAGGCGGCACAGAAAAGACAGGGATAAAAGTGCAGAGACGGAAAATCTGGAGCTGGATAATGTATCCTCCAACGATTCCGGCTCCGATCCCGAGCATATCCATCAGCGCAAAGAAATAAGGGAGAAAATCGACCAAGTTTTGAATAAATTGTCAGGCCAGCAAAGGATGGTCTTCATCCTCAGGCATTACCAGCAGCTGAGCACCAGAGAGATTGCCGGTTATATGAACACCTCGGAGGGAAGCGTCAAAACACAGCTTTTCAGGGCAGTCTCGGCAGTCAAAGAAAGCCTGAGAGGCCTGATCATGGAGAGCAACTATGAGATGCAAAAAGTATGAAGAAAAAATAATTCTCTATCTTTATGGCGAACTCGGCGAGAAAGATAGGGCAGACGTGGAAAGCCACATCCGCCAATGCCCGGCTTGTGCCCAGGATTTAGCCTACACAAAAAAAATCTTCAAGGCGCTGGATGAGGCGCAGGCTGAAATGCCGGAAGCGAGCTGGGAGAAATGCTGGAAGGAGATAGATAAGGGAATTGCCGAAAAGCCCGGCAAGACAAAAAGCTTATTTTTTCTGCCTCGGTGGGCGTACGCTGCAGCAGGCATTCTGACCATCTTCGCTGCCGGAATAATCATCGGAAGATTCTGGCTGGTTCCTGGTTCCAAGCCTTCACCGCAACCGGCTACGACGACTCCTGTATCAGCAGCCTCTTACCAGCCCGTCCTTCAGGATTTCATTGAAGACTTGAAGCCGGTCCTGGTTGAATACGCAAATTACTCGGCGAAAAGAGAAAAAGAGACCATAGTCATGGATAAAGAGGTCGCACGCAACCTCATCATCCAGAACCTTCTCTTAAGAATGATAGTAGCTGAAAAAGATCCTTCCGCTCTTCAGTTTTTAGAGGATGTGGACATTGTCCTCAAAGAGATCGCCAACCTCAAGAGCGGCGATCAACATACTCCCTCTCTGATCAAGGAGCTTATCGAGCAGAGGGGGATACTTTTTAAGATGGAAATCTTTCAGAAGATTTAAAGTTAAGGAGGCTTAGAGATGAAACATATTAAATTGATCTCGCTAGGCTTGGCCTTTTCTTTGATCCTCTGCGGCTTCCTCTCAGCACAGGAGAAAAAGGAAAGTGAACAGGCTGTTGAAATGTACAAGAAAGCCAGGCAGTTGATTTATCAGAAAGACTGGCAGAATGCGATTGAGACGCTGAACAAAATGTTAAAGGACTTCAAAGAGAGCGGCTATGCTGCTGATTCTCTCTACTGGCTTGGCTACAGCATGGACAAGTATGCAGATTCTCTGGAGAGCCTTGAAGCCCAGCTCGATACAAAGAAAGAAGCCCTGGAGAAGCTCAATTCCCTGATTGATAGGTTCGTCGATAGCTCTTGGGTGAAAGATGCAAAATATCTCAGGCTCGAGATTGCCGAAGAGCTGGTAAAAAAAGGCCTTGGTGAATACAGATTGTACTTGAACGACAGCATAAAGGAGAAAGAGAACGAAGAGCTTGAGTTGAAACTCATAGCTTTAAGCGCCCTGATGAATATGGATAAGGAGAAGGCTTTTCCAATTCTGGAAAAAATTCTCAAGGAAGATAAAAACCCAAAACTCAGGGAAAGAGCCCTGCTCATTCTTGGCCAAACCACAGATCCTATAGTCATATCCTTATTGTTGTCAACGGCCATGAACGATCCAGATAACAAAGTCAAAGAAATGGCAATCTTGTGGCTCGGACAGAGAAAAGGAGAAGAAGGCCTTAACGCCCTTTTTAAAATCTACGAATCATCAACTGATTCCAGGGTTAAACAACGGCTGGTTCTTGCTCTAGCCCAGAACGGCAGCGAAAAGGCGATCTCCAAGCTGGTCGAGATCGCCAAGACCGACCCGGATCTCAAGACCAGGGAAGCAGCAATTCTCTGGCTCGGACAGCAGCGAGACGAAAAAGCGGTCGATGCCCTCATCCAAATTTACGACTCAACCGCTGAGCCGGAAATCAAAGAGAGATTGATGCTTGCCTTTCATCAGAATAAGAGCAAGAAAGCGAGCGACAAGCTTTTGGATATAGCCAAGAATGACAAGGATATGAAGACAAAGGAAAGAGCAATTTTCTGGCTGGGACAGGAAACAGGTGATGAAGTTGTGGACCTCCTCTTTGACATCTATTCTAAGAGCGACAATTTAAAAGTCAAGGAGATAATCATCTCTTCTCTTGGCCCGAAGGGAAGCGACAAGGCGATCCGAAAAATGATCGAAATCGCCAGGAAGGAAGAGAATCTGGAGTTAAAGAAGAAGCTCATTTTCTGGCTGGGGCAGTCGAAGAATGAAGAGGCCATGAAATTCCTCAAGGAGATCATCGAGAAATAGGTGAAGAAACAGGAGAATAGAAATGAAGGACATAAAAAAAGAAATATGTATTGCGGCAGTAGCCACGCTTTTGAGTCTGCTTGCTTCAGGTCTTTTCGCCACCGAAGTGCCTGGCTTCTTGAAGGGAAAAGTTTATGTTCTGGACCAAGCGAATCTTTCCCTTATTCAAAAATTCGAAGAAGCTGAAAAGGAATTCAAGAAGCTGAAAGCCGGCGAGGCTTATTTTACAGGATATACGTTTATGAGCAGGCATAAATACCACACCGGCGGAGAGTGGATCTCCACCGAGCCTTTTAGAGCCACGGTTGAAGGAAACGAAATCAAGCTACGCAGAGTTTCCAGATGGGGAAAAAAGGCTGGCGAAGAAGTTTCAGAAGAGGAGGGAAAGGAGCAGGTGGGAATCCTCCTTCTTCACACTCTTGAAGCCAATAAAGGAAAAGTTGTTGACGTGCAGCTCATGGACCTCGACCACAGCTACGAATTCGAAGAGGCGCCAGTCTACTGGCTTGATGCCGTCGCCAACGAGGAAAGCGTCAATTTCATTGAAGGCCTATTCAACTCAGGGAATGCCGAGCTGCAGAAAATACTAGTCTTTACCATCAGCGCTCATGACGGATTGAAGTCCTATGATTTTCTGAAGCGCGTTGCGCTCGGAGATTATGCTCGAGAAGTCAGAAAAAACGCTGTCTTCTGGCTGGGGAACTACAAGGACGAGCGAAGCCTGGCCTATCTCAAGGAAATATTCAAAAAAGAAAAAGATCCACAGGTCAAAGAGCATATCGTCTTCGCCCTTCAGCTCAGCGAGCAGAAAGAAGCGATAGAGGAGCTGATCAACATCGCCAAGACCGACACTGACCTGGGGGTCAGGAAAAAAGCTATTTTCTGGCTGGGACAGAAGGCTTCGAAGGAGAGCATAAATGCCTTGAAAGATGTTGTCGAGGAAGGAGAGGATATCGATCTCAAGAATTCGGCCGTCTTCGCCATCAGCCAGCTTCCCAAAGACAAGTCTGTGCCGATGCTCATCGATATCGCCAGGTCAAACAAGAGCGCTTCTGTAAGGAAAAAGGCTATATTCTGGCTCAGCCAGACAGACAGCGAGCAAGCCCTGAAGTTCTTCGAAGAAATCCTGCTCAAGAAATAAAGGAACAATTTAAAGGGTCGGCCAGGAATGTGGGAAGAATAGCTTCTCGTAGAGCGCAAGAGCGTAGCTGTCGGACATGCCGGCGATGAAATCGCCGACTCTCTTCTCCAGAGAATCGCCCTGAGGATAGGGCTTGATGTAATCACCAGGCGTTTTCAGCAGATACTGATAGAGGTCGGTGATAATCTTCCTGGTTTTGTCCAGTTCTTCCCTTGATTGTGGGCTGAAATAAACTCTCTCGTATAAGAAATCGCGGAGCTCTATCACCGCATCCCTTATTTCCTTGCTCATGGCCACTTTTCCCAGGTCTGCTCTTAAGGTGGCTTCGACCACGTCCTCGACCATCTTATCGATGCGGGCCGCATGCCACTTGCCAAGTCTCTGGATAAGATGGAAAGGAATATCTTTCTCTTTGATTATCTCAGCCCGCAGCGCATCATCGATGTCATGATTGACATAGGCGATGACATCCGAGACCCTAACCACCTGGCCTTCAAAGGTGACAGGCAAATTCCTCTTCACATCATCCAAGATCTCGCCCCGTCCCTTGGAATGCTTGAAAATGCCATCCCTGACTTCATAGGTCAGGTTCAATCCTTTTCCTTCATATTCGAGCTTTTCCACAACGCGCAGGCTCTGCTCATAATGGCTGAAGCCGCCAGGCAGAAGCTTGGCCAGACTCTCCTCGCCGGCATGCCCGAAGGGCGTGTGGCCGAGGTCATGGCCGAGAGCAATAGCCTCGGTCAGGTCCTCGTTCAGTCGCAGGGCTTTGGCGATTGTCCTAGCTATCTGCGAGACCTCCAGGGTGTGGGTCAAGCGCGTCCGGTAATGGTCGCCAAAAGGGGAAAGAAAGACCTGGGTTTTGTGCTTCAGCCTGCGGAAGGATTTGGAGTGGATAATTCGGTCCCGGTCCCGCTGAAAATCAGTCCTGAGGGGATGGGGAGCTTCAAAACGCGCTCTCCCTTTCGTTAGGGAACTCAGGCAGGCTTTGGGCGAGAGTGTTTCCTTTTCTATCTCTTCAAGCTTTTCGCGGATGGTCATCAAACACCTATTCTACCATCAAAAAGGCATAGCGGTTCATGGTTTGCGAGTAATCAGAGAGGACCTTGATCGGATAGCCGACCTTCCTCACCGTGGCATAGACATTGACGGACATCGCCTCTGGTGTCGGCCGCGAAAGCCTCGGCTCCTTGCATTTCTCCCGCACCCCTCCGCACTCCTTGCAGATGTTGCAGCTGTCCATGAAGAGGAGGAAAGCCTTTTCATAGCCGAATAAAAAAATCTCACGCTCCAGCTTCAACAGCTTCAGGTTGACCTTTCTCGTCCAGGCAAAGCGGTCTTCTGGCTTCTCGACCTTTTTTGAGAAATGAAAGATGACAGCATCTTTGTATTCTTTGAAAAACTTCTCGCATTCAGAAACTGAGGGGATATTTGGAGGGCAGGAGGCTGTCTTTCCGTATTCCTTGCAGCCGAAGATGCATTTCATCCTCACCCAATGGGCGGTGATAATCTTCTTGGGATCGATCCACCTGAAATCCTTGAAATTGTGAGCAATGAACTTTTCTTCAAGCTTCTTGCGGTCAACCATGAACTGAGCCTTTCAAAACAGCCATCATTTTGGCAGCAAATTATAGCATAAATAGCGTTGGGCTTTTAGCTAAAGGTAGCACCTTTTTTCTTAAGGGATTTAAAGTTATTAATCAAAAAAAATAAATACAGAAGAAATAAGTAATGTGTCCCCTTTTCTTTTTTTTTGTGTTAAGATTTTCGGCGTGATCGAGGAAAATGTCAGAAAAATAATGGCAGAGCTTCCTCCAGGAGTCGAGCTCGAGGCTGCAGCCAAGACAAGAACTCCGGAAGAGATTCTGCGGGCAGCCAAAGCAGGCGTTCGCATTATCGGAGAAAACTACGTCCAGGAAGCTCTGGCTGCTTACAACATCGTCGGAAAGATCGTCAAATGGCATTTCATCGGCCACCTCCAGAAAAACAAGGTCAAAAAGGCAGTCGAGGTCTTTGACCTGGTCGAGACTGTTGATTCCATGGAGCTTGCCCGGGAAATCGATAAGCGCTGCGCTCAAGCCCAAAAAATCATGCCTGTCCTTATCGAGATAAACAGCGGCCGCGAACCACAAAAATTCGGCGTTCTTCCTGAAGATGCAGAAGCCTTGATCAGGAAAATGTCGGCTCTAAAAAATATCAAGATCCTGGGGTTGATGACCATGGGCCCGATGGCCGGCGACCCTGAGAATGCCCGTCCTTACTTTAAAGAGACTAAAAAACTCTTCGACAGAATAGAGGCGCTCAACATTCCTGGAGTGGAGATGAAGTATCTGTCGATGGGAATGACCAACTCTTATCAAGTCGCCATCGAAGAAGGCGCCAATATTGTCAGAATAGGGACAAAGATTTTTGGTCCGAGGGATTAGGCTAAAGCTCTTCCCCTCCTCCTTTTTCCTCACCTCCGCCTTCTTCCTTCGTTGTCTTTCCTTCTTCGCCGGCTTCTTCTGCCATCTGGTCAAAATCCTCTCCCACATCCTCACCCATCTCCTTGCCCATCTTCTTCATCCAGCGGGCAATGCTCTTTGGGTCTTTCTCATCCAGCCCGGCAAGCTTGGAGGGATCGGCAAGGCTTTCAAGGCGGCTCTCCTCGGAGCGAGAAACAGCCACCCTGGAAACGAGTTTCTCCATCCTTGTGCTTCCACAAGAGCGGCATTTAGGCTTGATTGAGGATTTGATGCTTAGGGTGATGAACGTCGACTTTTTTCCGCACTTGCGGCAGCGGTATTCATAGATGGGCATCTTGAGTCTCTCTTTCAATCCCTAGATTAAAATTCCCTGCTTCCAGCCAAGCTTGACAAGCTCTATCCGGCTCGGGTCGCTTACGCCCAGCCCATGCCTGGTATCGGCGAGGAAGATGTGTTTGGCCGGGGGCTGCAAAGGCCTGTCCTCGCCGAAATGCTGGCGCCGGATGGCTTGAAGAATCCTGACCCCGGTCGAGTCGACAGCCACAGGGTCCTGGCCGACGATCAAGCCTTTGTACTCCCACACATACCGGTCGCTGTAATGATGAGGCCCGATGCCGTGGAAGAGAGGGTTGAGCATGACCAGGATATTCAGCTTTGTCTTTTCTTTAAGGTTGTAGTCCTTCCAGATTGTGGCTAGATCGGCGCAGGAATCGCCGTGATAATCCCAAGCCCTGGGCACAAACATGATGTAGTTTTTGATGCAGGTTCCCATCCCTGACCAGTGGTGGGTTCGAGCCGGCCGGGCATTTATCAGGACTGTCGCATTCTGGAAGATGGGATTTCTCCTCACTCCCTGGTCATCAATCCCGATCTTCTCTTCAGGGACACCCGCATCCATCAGCCGCCGCTTGATGGCCTGCTCAACCTCCTTTGGGGTTGGAATCGGCCACCAGATATTGCTCTTGATTCCGACAACATCCGAAGGCTTAACCAGCTTTTTCCAGGCCTGCACAGGGTCTTTCTCATCGAGCAGGGTGGCCACAGCTTCGTCGAGCATCGTCTGCATGACATCAGGATTTGGCCGTTTGAAAGAGACCAGGGCATTTTCGTCCCTGATAAGGATGACCCTGGCTTTTTCGGCTTTATCTAAGCGAGTCCCCTTCAAACCAAAAGCAAAAGCACCGGCAAAAGGAGCCATCGAGGCCACTCGAAGAAAATCACGCCTGGTGATGAGTTTCTCTGTCATTTTTTACTCCTCGTTTTCTCGAATAAAAGCGATAAATTCAGGTTATCTTTATTGTATCCTATTCTTTTCTCAATCTTATCCATCGTCTCCTTAGCAAACGAATCAGAAGGGGCGTTGAAAATGATGAGCAGAAAATTCTTCCGCAGCCTGATCCCTGTCCATTTCAGGTCCTCTGTCTGGACAAGACCTGGCTCCTTTGCATCCGGCATGTAGCTTTTGCTGAAACTTCCAAATGCTCGAGAAGCCTTTTCGGCCTCAGGGTAGCGGATGAGAAGAAGGTAAAACTTTTCTTTGCCCAGTTTGTAAATGCCGAGCACAGCCTCGGTTTGCTGGTCGAGGAAAAGAATATTTTCCTCAGAGACATAGAAGTGATAATTCAAAATCATATGGTTGTGAAAATAATGCGCGGTTTTTTCAGCGAGATTCTCCGTCGGCAAAAGGGAAACAATGCCCGGCTTCTCCCCTTCTCTCTTGATGCAAGAGGCCACGACTCGGCCCAGGGCAAATAAAGCATCTTGAGTCTCCTTTGTTTCCTGCTCAGCATAGAGGGAAACAAAGAAACGGTCTTTCCAGAAGGAAAGAAGCCCTCCTTTGTAAGTCGAATCCTGGCCGATTCCAGCCTCCTCACCTTCAAGGTCATGGGTAAAAACTCCAAAGGCATCAGAGGAAGAATCCATGTCGAAGAGGTCGGCAACCAAGTCACTCTGACCTTTCCTGGTGTAGCGCCTGGCCAAGAGCTTTTTAAAATTATAAGAGCGATAGACCTCGCCTGCACCGTCGATGTAATCGAAGATCGTTTCGCTATCGTAAATCTCGTCTTTTCCCTCTGCCCTCCAACCGTTTATCTCCGACGGCAATAAATTTGCCAGGTTATCTTTATCCTCTTTTGAACCATTGGCCATCAGCTCTCCTCCAAAAAAGCCAAAAAAGGGGAGAGTCCCCTTTTCTCCTGAAATGAGAATGAACAACACAAGCAGCAGGAGCTTTTTCATCTTCAGAGATTTTATCAAAATTGAGCATGAAAAATAAAGAATGGCAAAAGACTCTTCATAGACAGGAGAAAGAAAAAAGATTTGTTTACTTTGAGAATTCTTAGCATTTCTATAAATTCATGTTGAAAAGAAAAAATAAATAAGATAATATCGAACTTGAGATTTAATATGGTTTCCTTAGTTCAATTTTGTCCCTTAAGGAGTACGGAATGATAAGACTCTCCACCAAAGGACGGTATGGTGCCCGCCTGATGCTGAACCTCGCTCAGCATTACAATAACGGCGAGGAGTCAGTCATCCTCAAAAATGTCTCCGACGAAGAAGAGATTTCCATCCGCTATCTGGAGCAGATCATCATCCCGCTCAAAATCAGCAGGCTGGTGAAAAGCATCCGCGGAGCAGGAGGAGGCTACACTTTAGCCCGTGATCCTTCTGAGATAAAGCTAAGTGAAGTCCTCCATGCCCTCGAAGGCTCATGCTGTCTTGTCGAATGCGTGGAAGACAGCGATTTCTGCCAGCGCATGCCCACCTGCCCCACATATGAGGTCTGGAAAGAAGCCAGCAATCTCCTGAAGAATTATTTCGACAGCATAACAATCCAGAACCTTGTTGATCTTGCCGCGAAAAAGAAAGCCAAGGCCAAAACAAAAACCAGAGACCATTAATCCCGGCTTCGGACCAAAGCTGACTCTCTAAAAACGAAAATTTCTGCTTGACAAAGGCATTTAAATCTTATATTTTCTACAATTACTATTGTTTTTATAGTATATATGAATTTCTTTATTTTTTCTGAGTTCAAGGATGAGCAAGGCTGCCAAAGACATCCCTTTATCGCCTTTTATCGGTTCTTAACAAGTTTTACCAGACATAATATAATTCGTCTGAAAAAGGGACTTTGAATCAATTTTCAAGGAGAGTACAAATGAGGAAGCACGGCTTATTTATCGGGCTATTGACGTTCGCCTTCTTAGCCTTGGCTGTTCTTCTGGTTATTCCTTCTCTTCGAGCCAGAGAGACTGCTCTCCGGAAAGACTATGTCGGGTCTGAGACATGCAAGCAATGCCATGAGCAACAGTACAAGAACTACAAGATGTCCATCCATTTTCTCACCGAGAAAAAGAACCTCGAGCTTAAAGGCTGCGAAGCCTGTCACGCTGAGGGAAGCGCTCATGTGGAAGCAGGTGGTGGAGCAGAAACAATCTTCAGCTTCAAAGCTTCTGTCCCTGCTGCGAAGAAAACTGAGAAGTGCCTGAATTGCCACAGCAAAGAAAATGAAAACCTGCTCTTCCACGGAAGCGACCACATGAAAGGCTCTGTGGCCTGCTCTGAATGTCACCAGTCTCATCCTGAGATGGGAAAGGATAAGCTGCTGACAAAGGAAGGCTACAAGCTCTGTCTGACCTGCCATCGCGAGGTTGCAGAAAAGATTACGCTCAATGAGAGGCACAGAATTAAGGAAGGAATCGTTCAGTGCACTGACTGCCACAAGACTCATGAGCAGTCGCCAAGGACAAGGCTTGGCGGGTTTAAGAATGAAGCCTGCTTCAAATGCCATACGGACAAGCAAGGGCCGTTCGTCTATGAGCATGGTGCGGTCAGGATTGAAGGTTGCACAGCCTGCCACGAGCCTCATGGCTCGGTCAACAGGCATATGTTGACCCATCAGAGCACGGCTGAGCTTTGCTTCTCCTGCCACACCTCTGTTCCGTCCTTTCACAGCCGATTTACGGCCAATACCGTCTGCACCAATTGTCATTCCGCCATCCACGGCTCTCAGTTGAGTTCGACATTCATCAAATAAGGAAGGGGAAAAAATGAAGAACAGCAAAATTCTTGCTATCATTTTGGGAATAATCCTTATCGTCTCTTCAAACATTCTTCGAGCCGATGAGGAGGATAAGGTCGCGCTTACCGGAAATTTTGAATTCGGCTACCGCCATGTCGATGTCAGCGGAAACATCAATAAGTACTATGAGGACCTGAACATCAAAAAAGGGCCGCGCCTCTTGAGCTTGAATTTCGACCTCCTGCCATCAGGAAAGTATAAAAATTATTTCGACCTGCTCAGCGTTTATGCTTCGACCATTGGAGGAGACCCCTTTGAAAGCTACGGCTTCACTCTGAAAAAACATGGGGCCTTCAACTTCCGCTACGGCCATCGCAAGTCCACCTACTCCTACCAGGACATCATCCTTACTCCTGACCTGGCCAATATCAGCCAATCAAGCGGCGGCGATTTTCATACTTTCAGCTTCGAAAGGAATTTCGACGAGCTCTATTTTGACCTGAGGCTAACGAAGAGGGCAAAGCTTTTCCTCTCCTATGACAGGCAGCAAAGAGCAGGAGAAAGCACGACGACTCTCGATATAGCCCGTGATGAATTTGAGTTTGACAAGCCTCTGGACGAATTAAAGACCGAATACAGAGCAGGCTTCCAGCTCAATTTCGCGAAGTTAGATTTTTATCTCGAAGGAAGCTACCGCGACTACGAGAACAATTCAAGGATATTCCTTCCTGGTTTTTCCGAAGGAGCGAACACCACGAATTTCGCAGAGCTTTTCTCCTTCGAGCTCATGGCTCCCTACGATTTTACTATGCCCATGATTACGGCAAGGATCAACGCCCGGCCGACAAAAAGAATCCAAGCCGCAGTTTCCTATGCTTTCTCTGACCTGGATATGAACCTGAATTATTATGAGAAAGGCCTGGGAACCAACTACAACAACACGCCGCTTGATTATCTAACCAGGGGCAAAGGCCAGATCAACCGCAAGTTCAACCTTGCAGATGTCGACCTTTCATACAGAATTCATGACAAGGTCTATCTCATCGGCGGCTTCAAATACGACAATCTCGAGCAGGATGGCGAGTTGAGCATCAATGGAGGCGCTCCCCTCAAGACTTCGCTCGACATTAAAACCTTAATCTATGAGGCCGGAACCCAGGTCCTTCCGTACAAGACTCTTTCCATAAGCGGTGGACTGAGGTTCGAGTCCAGAGAAGCTTCGCTTGGGGAGAAAGAAGAGACAGAGCGGACGAGCTTCTTCTTCAACACTAACTATAACCCTTCCAACAAATTGAACGTAATGGGCGAATACGAAAGAGGAACATACAAAGACCCCTACACTTTGATAAGTCCCACAGACTCGAGCAGGATCAAGATTCGCGGCAAATTCAAACCGTTGGCTGGATTCGACATCATCCTCACCTATCTGAGAAGAGACTTGAAGAATGAAGATTCGGGCGGCAAATTCGATTCCAACACTTACAGCCTTGACCTTGCCTATAGCCTCAAATCAAAGCTCTATCTGAGCGCCGGATATTCTAGACTTGATATCCGCAGCTCCATATCAAATGTAGTGACTTATTTCCTCCAGCCGTGGAACATCAGATATGAAAGCGCCAATAACATCTTTCGAGGCTCTGTCAAATACCTGCTCAATAAAAATCTTTCGGCCGGGGCCATGGCTGACTATTACCAGAACTCAGGCACATGGGAGCTGGATTGGGCAACTCTTAGCAGCTGGATAAAATACAGCCTGGCCAGCGGCTATAGTCTGTCCCTCTCCTACAGGTGGAGCAAATACAACGAAAAGAAGTACAACTTTGATGACTATTCCTCGAGCATCTTCACTCTGGGATTTGGCTATAGCTTTTAAATCGATATATTTCTTAGGAAGAGGATAGTCATTGTGGGATAGGGGGACTGATAGGAGCCTGCCCCTCTTTT
>Ga0315306_10000314_pt1 | contig 23137 bp, 26 predicted proteins | sample TDP1_MG_FD_203803 | JGI IMG/M metagenome (GOLD analysis project Ga0315306, IMG submission 203803) | Freshwater sediment microbial communities from Lake Towuti, South Sulawesi, Indonesia - TDP1 | ecosystem: Environmental > Aquatic > Freshwater > Lake > Sediment | place: Indonesia: South Sulawesi... | reverse complement strand
TCATGACAATCGAGAGAGCTAAAAAAGGAATCAGGTTCAGCAAACCTTTGACTCCAGATGGTAAACCTAATTTCTTCAAACCGTACGTCTACACATACTTCTTCGGAAAAAAAGATTATGTGCTACCCACTTTCCAAAGGGCTCAGAAGAAAGATAAACTCAAGGAGTTCTTTCAAACTTTATATTTAAATCCTTACTCACGTTCAAGCGTAACATGGAAAACCGCATTTTCCAAAATCTGAGCGTGCTCAAGGCTGCCAGTTATCAGTAAAACACTCATTTTCACAGAAAAATTCATGACATACTAGTTAAACAATTGACAATCAGTTAATCTTAAATCGGGCTTTTCACCGTTTCTAGAAACATTGAAAATAGGGTACAGTTGGCGCACGAATGAAAAAATATTTAGCTGGCTTGCTTGGTGGGCTCTTCGCCTTAATTGTGGCATACATTTTAGCGATGACCTTCGTGCAAAACCCTGAAATTCAATTATTACCTTTTTATACACTTAGCACAATTTCCAGAATCACGATTACGCTAATAATTTCTATTATTTGGGGCGTATTCTTCGGGATTTTAGCGGCAACAAACAGAATCGCGTCTATAATCCTAATACCATTCATAGATTTGCTGCAGTCTGTCCCTATACTTGGCTACTTCCCAATGGTCCTCTTCTTCTTTCTCTCCTTGGGCGCAATTGGAATGGAACTAGCAGCCATAGTTTTGCTTTTTACCTCAATGGCGTGGGCTATCTTCTTTGGTGTTGTCGGCGCAATAAGAGGAATTCCAACAAACATATCTGAATCTGCAAGATCCTTTGGCTTAACAGGCTTCAAATATGTCAGACACGTGATATTACCCGCTATCCTTCCAGCCTTAGTATCAGGCGCTACTCTTGCTTGGTGTGATGGCTGGTTCTTCATGATAGCAGCGGAATACGTACAGTATGGTGTAACTGCGGACGTACCACCAAAACCAATTATACATGGCGTTCCAGGATTAGGCTCATTCTTGGCAAAAGCAGCCTACAACGGAGACACTGCACTGTCAGTAGTTTTATTGGGTTTGATTACATTCATCGTCATTTACATTAACTTTTTGACATGGCATAAACTGATGGACAAAGCTGCCACTGGAACATACAAGCCAATTCTAAAGATAGACCTTTCAGGAGTGGGGAAACTGGGAACACACATACCGATGAGATGGTTACATCTAAGAGAACACCATTTTCATTGGCCTAGACCTCTTGTCTTGGCGTCTATGAGGCTGAGAAAATACTCTAGGTTAGAGAAAGCAATTGCACTTGGCTTGATGTTTTTTATAGTGCTCTTTCTTATTTACGCATCCCATGAGAATATTCAACAAGCTTTTTCAATGCCGCCAGCGGGTGACCTCGTCTTCCTCCCAGTTTACATTGGGTTGACTATGGGGCGATTAACCGTCGCCTACCTAATTTCTTTGGGTCTCGCTCTAGGCATGGGCGTACTCGCGGCTGAACATAAGAAGTTTGCAGTCGTCTTTTATCCACTATACGATGTTGGGCAAGCTGTTCCCATATTGGCCTTATTTCCAGTGCTTTTCATCGCGTTAAGTAAGGCTCTAGGTGGAAGCCTTGGATTAGAAGTCACTTGCATTGTTATGCTAGTTCTGGATATGATTTGGTACATGTTTCTCAACATTGTCACTGCCATAAAGAACATCCCAAGCGAAATGAGCGAGGTTGGACGGCTCTTCGGGTTTAAAGGCATTAAAAGAGTTACTCATCTGGTTATTCCGTCGATTTTGCCTGCAATAGTGACTGGCAGCATTTTGTCTTGGGGAACAGGATGGAACACAATAATTTTTGCTGAATATATGCCCTACTTGCCGAATGAATTTGGTGAACCTCTGAGGCTTCCTGGATTGGGGTCATACTTGGAACTAGCTGGTTCTTGGTATGGTAATACAGTCTTGTTGCTTTTCCTCCTTGGCATTGTTGCTTTTATTGTGCTACTAATGGAAGGGCTTGTGTGGCGAAGACTACTCAGAAAATTTGAAAAATATCGCATAGAGGTGTAAACATGGCTGTAATAGAAGTACGAAATCTAACAAAGATCTTTCCTCTCGAAAAATCCAAAATCTCCGTTTTAGAGAATGTAAGCTTCGTCGTTAACCTAAATGAATTCGTCTGTCTTGTAGGGCCATCAGGCTGTGGCAAATCCACTCTGCTAAGAATTATAGCTGGCTTGGAAAAGGCTGATTCAGGAACGATACTTTTCCATGGGCAACCGCAAACTTTGCCTACTCCAAAAATCACTATGATTTTTCAACTCTTTGGCTTATTGCCTTGGAAAACCGCCTTAGAAAACATTGAAGTGCCTCTAGAGATTTTAGGAATTGACAAAGAAGCTAGAGAACATATTTCTAAAGGCTATCTTAGAATGGTTGGCTTGGAAGGCTTCGAAAACACGTATCCACATGACCTTTCCGGAGGAATGAAGCAAAGAATTGGTATCGCAAGAGCGTTAGCTCTACAGCCTGAAGTTTTGCTGATGGATGAGCCCTTCTCCTCATTAGACGAACTAACTGCCAAAACTCTCCGCACATTAGTTCTTGACATATGGAGAGATCCAAGTTTGCCAACACATACTGCCATAATGGTTAGTCATAATGTTGAAGAAGCAGTCTTCATGGCTGACAAAGTTTTAGTCATGTCAACACGTCCAGGAAAAATTATTGGAGAAGTGAAAGTTAACATTCCACGCCCTCGCATCAAGTACCTAAGAGACTCTGTGTATTTCCAGTGCATTGACGATGTTGTAGCAATTTTGGAAAAAGGTGAGAAAGATTAATCTTTCGGTATATTTCTCGGCTTAGCTATTATTTCTCTAACTTCAAGGTCAAAGAAGCGTGCCGTACATGCAGGCTTAATGACAAGGGCTGTGTCGGCGCCTCGTCCAGTTCCTGCAATGGCGATTATTTCTTTATCTTCTGAAATTAGGCCTGCGTCGGCTGCCATTAATGTGATTTCAACGCAGACTTTGGTTCCTTCTCCGAACAGTCTTAAGGTGTGTGCCATGATTTCGAGAGGCATGATTGTTGCAAATTTTTTTCTTATGGCTCTTTCGACACCGCTTAAGGCATGAGTAGCAGTCAGAATTTTGGCACCGTTTCCTAAGATTTTTCTGCGATTTTCTTCTACTAGTTCATTTTTGCCAGGACTCGGGAAGCCTGAATGATGCGTAACCACGACTACGTTTAAGCCTTTGAATGTTTTTGAGGCTTTGACGCCTGTGTTGCCTCTTGTTGATGCGACAACAATATCCTTTATTCCCTCTTCTTTCGCATACGCTTTTACTAGTCTCAGTAGTGTGTTAGTGTTCTTTTCTCCACAACTATGGGAATATACGGTCTTACGTTCAATAGAACTCATTTTTCATTCACACTCTCTTAGATTATGTTTTTTTGACGAGCGTCTTTGTTAGTGGTTTTCTTTTGAGCTCTGTGCCACAGACCCCACACACTTTAAGTCTATAGTCTGAAGGATACTTTTTGTGGCATGCAGGGCAGTATCGTATCCACTGTAGGCGGAATCGTATGCCAAAAGTCATTAGGGGCGCGAATTCCACGTCTATCTGGTTGGCTACATTCTGAATTGAGTAGTCGTCTGTCACAATCAATGGTGAATAGCCTGTACTTTTTAATTCGAGAGCTAACGCCAAAACTTGCTTATCCGCTTCAGAAAGGGAGAGGGCATCACCGACTTTTCGCGATGCCTCCTTAATCCTGTCCATAAATTCTGCATTTGGCTGTCTAATTTTCAGTTTTGCACTTCCAACCGCCGTGGTTAATCGTGTCCAAGGCAAAGAGTCTGAAACAAGCTCATCCTTGACTAATGGAACCGAATACTGCTCACTCTGAATAGTCAATGGGTCAAAACCCGCTATGAAAGCAGACGTATCCAAAACTATGATTCTCTCCTTTGCAGTCAACGCTCCTCACCTTGAGAGAAAAGCAGTCTTGCCTTCAGACGATGATAGAAGTCTTCTTGAAACCGAACGAAAGACGACTTATATTCCGATTTTGTAACCGTTACACGATTGTTTTTTGGTCCAGTTTCCTTCTGAAAATGGCCGTCCACGACGACAAACGCTTCCTTAGGCTTGAGAAGTTCTATGGTTACTGTTGATCTTGCAGAGAAAACGATGGGATGAAAAACAGTTAGGGGGCAGATAGGTGTAAGAACGAAAGCATCGGTTTCTGGGTCTAATACTGGTCCGCCCGCAGACAGAGAGTACCCAGTTGACCCAACTTGGGAGGCAATTACCATTCCGTCAGACCTGAATTCAGCTACTGAGGCGCCGTCTTTCCATATCCTAGCATATAAGAGCTTTGCGGGAACAGATGAGGTGATTAGGACTTCATTCAATGCATCAGGTAATCTTGTATTGCCGATAAATGAGGCAAGCTTCGCATAATGTTCAAGCGTGAATCTCCCTTCAATACATTTGTCAACGGCTGCTAGACCTTCTTTCGGGGTGACTTCTGCCAAAAAACCACGCACACCCATGTTAATAGCAAGAATAGGAGGTTCAGGCTTGGGAACAGAAAGGCAAGTTCTCAGTATTGTGCCGTCGCCACCTACGGTTATAATCAAGTCTGTCTTCATCTTTCCTAATGGTAATGCACTTTTCGTTTTGCTTAATTGTTTTGCAAGTTTTGGCTCTAAAAAGACATGGACTTTTTTCTTTTCCAGATGGTTGACTAGGTTCTCTACAAATCTTAACGCTTCTCTTCTATCTACCCTCGAGACGATGCCTGCAGTGCTGAACAGTCCTTGCATCCTCCCTTTTTTGTCAGCAACAACACGGTAATATGATTTACGTTACGACCAAATATAAGCGGAATGCTCGAAAGCGAACGTTTCAATGGTAAAAGTCAAGCGTCATAGCGATAAATTATTTAAGACGAGCGCAAAGTAGAAATTGCAATAGCTTGAGGATGGGGACAGAAAAATGAGCAAGCCTGCCGAAGTCGGATCATTGAAGGTGGGTAGCTACGTCATCATTGACAATGAGCCATGTCGCATCGTTGACTACAGCAAGTCGAAGCCTGGAAAACACGGCTCTGCAAAGGTTAGGGCTGTCGCCATGGGCGTATTCGATGATGTGAAAAGAAGTTTTGTAAAGCCAGTCGACAGCCAAGTTGAAGTGCCCATAATAGAGAAGAGAAACGGTCAAGTCATAGCGTTACTGCCTACAGCAATTCAAGTTATGGATTTGGAAACCTATGAGATGCTTGAAGCGCCGATACCTGAAGAAGAGGATTTGAAGTCAAAGCTTGCTTCAGGCGTGGAAGTTGAATATTGGCGCATTCTTGGAAAGACAAAAATAATGCGGAGCAAAGGCTAAGTCTTTTCATACTTGGCATTTTTTAACTGGTTTAAATTTCATATTTATGGTTACTAAGCCATGTAGGTGTGGCGACAATTGAGGCATGTCAACCAGATTCGGTTACACCAAAAAATGAGTGTTAACGAGTTAGTTACTGAAATGAAGAAGACAGGAGTTCTGGGCGCTGGCAGAATAGGGGAAGCAGCCGATGTAATTGCAGAAATGTTCTCAATCCCAGACTACACGGTGTTCTTGACACTCGCAGGCGCTCTTGTTCCAGCCGGGATGAGAAAAATCATTCGCGACCTAGTGTACAAAGAGTATGTGAACGTTATAGTCTCGACTGGAGCAAACATGGTTCATGACATGGTTGAGGCACTTGGATACAGGCACGACGTAGGCACTTTCGCGGCTGAAGACAAGAAACTCAAGAATGAAGACGTTGGCAGAATAGGCGACATTTACATTGAACAGAAAGCTTTTCGGCATTTGGAGAAATGGATGTACAAAATCTTGGAGAACATACCAGAAGAGAAGAGAAGTCACATATCAGTTGCTGAATTGTTATCCATAATCGGCAAGCAAATCGAAGATGCTGATTCAATACTTGCTGTAGCAGCAAAGAAAGAAGTTCCTATAATCTGCCCGGCTTTCGTTGACTCTATTGCAGGCTTTCATTTATGGGTTTTTGGGCAGAATAAGAAACTTGGAATTGACCCGCTTCTTGACACATCTAAAATAATGGACAAAGTGTACGAAGCAAAAAAAGTGGGCATAATCATCTTAGGCGGAGGAGTGCCCAAACACTTCGCGTTATTTGCCAACACTTTCAGAGAAGGCGTAGACTTGGCGGTTCAAATAACTATGGATAGACCCGAACCGGGGGGCTTAAGTGGTGCATCGCTTGAAGAAGCAATAAGTTGGGGGAAAATAAAGCCAGATGGAAGGGGAGTCAATGTCATTTGTGACGCAACGATAGCCTTCCCACTTATAATTGCTGCTGCATTGGAGAAAATCAGAAAGTAACTTCTGTCAAGACAGATCATCAAGCGCCAAGCGTACGATTTTATCGAACAGACTGTACTAACATATCGTATTAAATATGCTGTAGACAAAGTATATTGTGATAAAGGCGGAGAGTCTTGACCGCTAAAGACAGGGAGATAGTCACAGATCTTACAGGCGCAACTGCACTAGTCTACTGGTACCTACTGAAGAAAGGCAATAATCCCGCTGGCGTTCGAGAAATTATGCGAGTCTTGAAGTTTTCAAGCCCAAGCTCAGCAACTTACCATCTTGAGAAGTTAATGACTCTTGGCTTAATAGACAAGAACGAAGTCGGGAACTATTATGTTGTGAAGCGTGTCGAAATTGGATTGTTCAAAGCATTCATGATCATAAGAGGGCATACAATTCCGAAACAGCTTTTTTATGCGCTTGCAACTAGCGTCTACATTGCAGTTTTTCTTTTCCTTTTCTGGCATTTAATGAATCTAGCGTCGGTTGTTGCCTTGCTTCCTGGAGTGGTTGGATGCGCGATTTTCTGGTATGAAACCATAGTGCTTTGGAGGCGTAAGCCACGCTTCTTATAGATGCAGATGGGAGGTGTACGAATTTGTCGAACAAACTGTACAAATGCATCGCATTAAATAACGGCAAAACAAAGCTGAACCATAGTGATAGAATGATTGGAAAAGGAAGATTTGCAGAGGCAATATTCCTTCTTGCCCTTCTTGCTATATTGGTATCTAATCCACTTTGGGTTAAAGCAACCAATGCCCAACAAAGGAATATTAACCAAGTCTTGTGTGTCAATGGCGATATTCCAATTTCCTATACAAACTCGTCGTTTACTATTGACAGCGTATCTCAGTATAGTAATTTCTCTTTCACTTTTGCATGGGAGAATACAGGACTTAAATTATCGTATGATAAGACTAGCAGAGAAATGAAAAACTTAAGCAACATCACTTTCACAGACAAAACTGCAAAATACAGAATGGAGTACTGGGTTCCCGTAATTCTGTATGAATACATTGACGTAGATGGCAACAATATCCTTAACGACACGGACACCCTAATCATAGGATATAAAATATACGAAAACATAGAAATGACCAACGTTACTATCAGAGAAGACGCTAATGGGATTCCTGTATGCGAATGGACTTATACTCAAATTGCCATGCCCATGGCGTCAAATATTCATGAACCATGGGAGAGATTCCCCACAGTCACAGAGAAATTCCACTACTACCCTCTGAATGGCACACTGAAAACAGATATAATTCTCCAAAACTACAGAAATTCTACAAACGAATTTCTTGAAACCGAAAATGCTTCTTCACGTATTTTCATTAGTTACGGAGTGCGTTACGTGAGTTTAGAACCAGAAAACGTGACAGTCACCGTCGCCTTCGATAACAAAGAATTAGTCTACAATGAGATTGATAAAGCATATCCTACCACTTCAAACATGGTTGTTTTCAAAGTTAACGGAACAGAGCGAGGATTCTTTGACTTTGGAGGAAAAGTAACCATAGACAACAATCCTAACTTGTACGTGAATGGTTCAGTGGGTCCCACCCTTTCGCATTATTACTATCAAACATACGGCGGATGGCTGAAAATAGGATTAAACTATCCACATGTCAACCAGACTTTGATTCATGACCCATATTTCGGGCTCTACTCCACTCCACGCAAAACTCCAGTAGCAATAAGTTTTCCTTTCGAGTGGACAATTGTTACAGCAGTTATCAGTGTAGTCATTTGTACAGTTGCCATAGTTGACTACTTCAGGACGAAGAAACGCTATCTAAAATACACTGTATATCCTTTAAGTGCTTTTGCCTTCATTCCACCTTAATTTTATAACCCTTCTTCCTGGGAATGCGCACTTCCAGAATACCACGCTTAAACTGGGTCTTCATCTTTTTCATGTCAACTGACACCGGGATATGAACATGACAGCGGAACGAAGTGAATTCACCTTGACGATGCGTAATGCCAAAGTCATGGAATCTTATCTTTCGTTTCATACTAGCCTTTATCTCAATCGTGTTCGCATTTGTTGCCTTGACTTTAATGGTTTTTGGGTCGATGTTTGGAAGATCCGCAGTGACAACTGCCTCGTCAGCTGAGACAAAGACATTGCATAGTGGCTCTAGACAACATGATTCAAGGTCCCAGCTTGGATGCTCCATTATGGCAGACTCTAGTAACTCGTCTGCAAATGTTTCCCAGTCTTTAATGTAGTCGCGCATCAACTCAAAGAGGTCTTTTCTTCGTTTAGTAGACACGAGCATGCCTCCTAACATTATGAAACATACGGAACATCGTATTCCTGCGACTTCTTCATCTGGGTTAGCTCACGCTGCGTTCGTTTCATGATATCCCTAGCTCTCAACCGAATTTCCTCTCCCTTCTGAAGTAACTGAGTAACATCAACTTTCAAGTCCACAATTTTTGCGACTTCCTGAATCGCTGCAGCAGCAGCCTCTGGGTCAGGATAATTGTAATAAGACTGCGCTAGAAACGCTACTGCAGGTATCTCTTTTTCCGCGCAGTAGCGCATTGTCAAAGCCTGAGGACCAACCATATAGCCTTCTTTCAAGATTTCCAATTCTTTTTCTTTCAGCAAGCGGATTAGCTCTTTATTTGACGCTGCGCCGAAGACTTTGGGCTCCTTCAAGTCTTGCCTATTTTCCATTGGTATCCCGCCAATAGATATGACCATCTTTACATTTTTTGACTGCCCCCAGTCGGTGATGACTCGCATAATTGCATGCACAGAGTTTGCTGGAATCGCAATCTCTGAAATGACTGCAATTAGACGGTTGTTCCCAAAAATCCGTAAAGGTGCGTGCGGAAGCCCTTCATGTAATACAATTATTGGCGGCATTAGGTCGGTGTCAACATAGGCTATTTCTGCTAAGTCAAGCTCAGAGATTATGTATGAAGTGGCGATTAAGCCTACTAGTCCCACGTCTGGAAGTCCCTGCAGCATGATAGCATTAGATGGTATAGATTCCTTCTCCACTATTTTGATTGTTTCTGACAAGATGATTTCAACTCTCTGTCTTCATACTTTTATGAAAGGAATAAAAAAGGTTATGGCAAAGTCCACATTTATTTAGGACGAAAAATACGTTTAAACTCGGAGAAACAAACCGTTGGAAAAGCTAGGTTCATCACTTTACGACGCTCTAAAAAAGATTTTCAGAGCACCAGTTGTCGACGAGGCAACTGTGAAAGAGCTTATCCGCGACTTTCAAAGGGCACTGTTGCAATCAGACGTTAACGTAAAGCTAGTTCTTGAAATCTCAAAAAGAATTGAAGACAGAGCCCTAAAAGAGAAAGTTCCGCCAGGTGTTTCAAGACGTGAACACGTGATAAAAGTTGTTTATGAAGAGTTAACACGATTCTTAGGCGAGAAACCAGCCCCATTAAGGATTGAGCCTGGAAAAAGAAAGGTTCTCATGCTTGTTGGAATACAGGGCTCAGGCAAAACCACTGTTGCTGCCAAGTTTGCACGATACTTCCAGAAAAGAGGATTAAAGATAGGGTTAATTTGTGCAGACACGTATAGACCAGGAGCCTACGCACAACTGCACCAGCTAGCAACCCGAATTAATGTCCCAGCGTTCGGAGATGCAAACGCAAAAGATTCAGTTGATATTGCGAAAAAAGGATTGAAGCAATTTGAAAACTATGACGTTGTCATCATCGACACTTCAGGAAGGCACAAAGAAGAGACAGGTTTGATTAAAGAGATGCAAATGCTAGAAAAGGCGATAAAGCCAGACGAAGTAATCCTAGTAATTGATGGAACAATCGGTCAACAAGCGTCAATTCAAGCCCAAGCATTTCACGAAGCCACACCAATAGGGTCGATTTATGTAGCCAAACTTGACGGTTCAGCAAGAGGCGGAGGCGCACTTTCAGCAGTTGCGGCTATAGGAGCACCGATAAAATTCATTGGCACAGGCGAAAAAATCGATAACATTGAACCTTTTGTACCCTCGCGTTTCGTCGGCAGACTGTTAGGCATGGGCGACCTTGAAAGTCTCATAGAAAAAGTACGCGAAGCAGAGGTAAAAGTGCCAGAAAAGAAAGTACGCGCAATGTTAAGTGGAAAATTCACGCTGACAGACATGTATGAACAGTTCAAGTCCATGAAAAGCATGGGACCTTTCAAAGGATTACTCAAACTGATTCCAGGCTTTTCCTACGACATACCAGACGAAATGATGGAGCTGGCAGAAGACAAAATGAAAAAATGGAAAGTAATAATCGAATCCATGACCCCAAAGGAAAGGGAAGACCCAAAGATATTTTCGGCATCCAGAGTGCGAAGAGTAGCCCACGGCTCTGGCACAAGCGAAAAAGAAGTAAAAGAACTTCTCAAACAATATACAATGATGAAGAAAATGGTAAAATCACTAAGGAGAAAGAAGTTCCCATTTTTCGGAAAAGGAAAATTACCCATGCCTCAAGGATAAAAGATTTTCTAGATTCTATTAGAAAGAAGAGTGTTGCGCTCGCATGGACATTGTCGAAAAGACGCAGAAAATGCTTGAAAAATACCCTTTATGCAGTCATTGCTTGGGAAGACAATACGCTCTTTTGGGGCATGGATTAGACAACGAAAGGCGCGGTGAAAACCTCAAACTTCTGCTAACAATGAAAGGACACCAACTAGCGTTGATGAAACAAAAGGCTGGAATTGCACTTCTTAAGACTATGGCATCCAACGGCTCGTTTGACATGGCTGCTGACATATTGAAAAAAATGCACAAAAGAATAGAAGAAAAACGTAGATGCCATCTCTGTTGTGGACAATTTGACCGTATAGACAAAATGAGCAGTGATGTTGCAAAGAGATTGAAAGACTATGAATATAACACGTTTCTCATCGGAATAGAATTGCCAACAGAAGTAGAGGAAAGAGAAGACGAGTTCAAAGCAGAATTCGAGGTAACGCATGGAGAAAGCATGAAAAACGAGTTCAGCCGAGAAATTGGGAAAAAGGTCTCCGAGATCACAGGCAAGATGGCAGAACACAAGAAGCCAGACATTGTCGTATTTGTTAATCCTTTTTCCGAAAAAATCACATCACAGCCGAATCCCCTCTTCATTTCTGGGCGGTATAGGAAACTTGTCCGGGGGATACCCCAGTCAAAATGGATATGCCCGCATTGCAGAGGAAAAGGCTGCCAAAAATGCAACTGGACTGGAAAAATGCGACAAGAATCCATAGAAGAAATTATCGCTAAGCCAGTATTGGAAAAAACCCTAGGAGAAAGTTTGTCTTTTCATGCCGCGGGAAGAGAAGACGTAGACGCGCTCATGCTTGGACATGGAAGACCATTCATTGCCGAGGTTAAGAAGCCAAAAAAGCGATTTATCGATTTGAAGCAATTGGCAGAGACTATTAATGAGGAGGCTGCAGGCAAGGTAAACGTTTCAGGTCTCCGTTTTACTAATCGAAGTGCTGTTAGGCAATTGAAGAAGACTGAGACTTCTGAGAAAGTCTACCGAATTGTTGTTGAGTTTGACAAAGCCATCTCTAATGAAAACCTGAAAGTGTTGGAGAAAACGTTAACAGGCGCGGTTATTCATCAGCAGACGCCCTCAAGAGTTCTGCATAGAAGAAGTAATCGAGTTCGAGAAAAATACATATATGAGGCAAAAACAAACAAGTTGTCACTAAATCGAGTAGAAGTTAAGATACGCTGCCAAGGAGGATTGTATATTAAAGAATTAGTAACGGGAGATAAGGGAAGAACAAAACCCAGCATAGCCGAAATTCTAAGCACCAAAGCCGAACCCTTAGAATTAGATGTCATAAACATAATCATGAAAAGGTAGAGAAAAAATGAAAAAATCGAAGGGACTACGCTCTAAAACCCGCACTGTATTGAAGAAAGAGCCACGAGAGAGAGGAACGACTGGTCTCAGCAAACTGCTTCATGAATACAAGTCTGGAGACAAAGTAGTGATAAAGGTTGATTCTGGCGTTCATAAGGGCATGCCGCATCGTAGATATTTTGGCAAAATCGGCACTATAATTGATAAACGAGGTGCAAGCTACCTTATAGGCGTCAGACAAGGAGAGGCGATAAAAGAAATAGTCGTAAGACCTGAGCACATAATGCCTCATAAAGAGGAGTAAACGTGTCTAGAAGAGCGTTAAAAGAACGGTCAATCACAACTCCACAAGTAAAAGAAATACTAGAGAAAGTAGGTGAGGAGAAGTTAGATCAATTTCAACGAAGAACGTTTGATTACGTATCCAAATTTTCCAAAGTTGGCCCACGTGCATCTGAACAATTAGTGAATAATCTTGTTACTCAGTTTGGGTTAGAAGAGGCAGAGGCTGTTCAAATAGTCAATTGCCTACCAGAAAGTATCGAAGAAATCCGTGTCTTCTTGGCGGGCGGACGTAAAATCGTTGAAACCTCCAAAATTGAAGCGATCCTTTCTTTTTTGAATGAGCATAGAAAAAAGGAATAACTGCTTTCTACATATTCTATAGTTAATCTGTGGGCAGGAACAATGGAGAAGGAAAAGGAGATAGAAAAGAGATACGAGGTATACGCGTACGTGCTTGATTTTCTGCCGCATGGAAGAGCAGGCGCTAGACCAGGATACAGAGCAGGAGCTCTTGTTCAAGTTATCGGTGAAGAGTTCTTTACTCTTCTGGAGGCGATTGCTAAAGAAGGCATAATCCTAAAGCCCTCTGAAAGAGTTTATGTTGGAAAGGACGCTCGGGATAAGATAACGTATATTATAGGTAGAATTGGCTATGATGAATTGACTAGCACTGCGAAAATGGAGTTGACAGGTACGGTTGAGAAGGTCGTGCTTAATCGTGAGCTATGGTTTGTGAATTTCTTCAACACCGCCCAAGCCATAACGCCCAGAATGCATGCACTTGAATTAATACCTGGCATTGGCAAGAAATACATGTGGCAGATTCTTGATGAACGAGAAAGAAATCCTTTCAAAAATTTTAATGATTTGCAGCAGCGTGCCAACATACCTAGCCCCGCCAAACTGATTGGGAAACGTATTTTGGAAGAATTGTCTGGCGAAAGTAAGTACCGATTGTTTACTCGGGCGCCTTAGTGAAGTTTAATGAGTCTTCTTCAGGAGACTAGGCTTCTTCTTCGTCGTTTCAGATTTTTTCCAAAGAAGCGTTTGGGGCAGAACTTTCTCGTAGACAGTGGTTTGCTGCAACGGTTGGTTTCTTATGCTTCCTTAAGTGATAAGGATGTCGTGTTGGAAGTAGGTGCAGGTTTGGGTTTTCTTACGCGTTTGCTTGCTCAAAGATGTCGTAGAGTTTTGGCTGTCGAAATTGACAGTAGACTGGTAAAAATACTGAAAGAGCAGCTCAGCGGTTTGCGAAATGTTGAATTGATTGAAAGCGACGTGCTTGAGGTTTCTATTCCCTCTTTTAATAAGGTGGTTTCTACTCCTCCTTATTCTATTTCTTCGCCACTGCTGTTTTGGCTTCTTGAAAAAGAGTTTGATTGTGCTGTTTTGGCTTTTCAGAGAGAGTTTGCGGAGAGGCTTAACGCTTCCGTTGGCTGTAAAGAATATAGTAGGCTGACTGTTTCAACATATTATCGTGCTGATGTGGAACTTTTGGATTTTGTGCCTAAAGAGTTGTTTTATCCACCGCCGGACGTTGACTCCATAGTTGTGCGTCTAAAGCCGAGAAAACCTCCATTTAGGGTAGCAGACGAGAAATTGTTTTCTGAATTGGTGCAAACGCTATTTACTCAACGCAATAGAAAGGTTAGGAAATCCATTATTCCCTTTTTGCAGAGGCAAGGATTTGGAAGAGAAGAAGCGTTAAAGATTGCGGATTCTATTCTTTTTCACGATAAAAGAGTTCGCGAATTTGCACCCGAAGACTTTGGAGCAATTGCCAATGAAGTTGCCAGAAAAAGACATGAAAAGAATCCTCTTTAATGACTACGTATTTTATGTTTCGCAGGAAGTTTACGAACCTGCTGAAGATACTTTTCTTCTTGCAGACAATCTGATCGTAGACGAGAATGATATTGTCTTAGATTTAGGGACTGGCTGCGGAATATTAGGAATCCTTGCTGCTAAGAAAGCTAGGAAAGTTGTGGCGACAGATATTAGTCCCTATGCGGTCGAGTGTGCACAAATGAATGCTAGGCAAAATAGTGCTCTGGCGAAGATGGACATTCGACAGGGCAATCTGTTTGAGCCTATTAAGGCGAATGAAAAGTTTGACGTGATTATCTTTAATGCTCCTTACTTGCCCACAAGGGAAAGCGAGAAGAAGAGTTGGGTAGGCAAAGCTTGGGCGGGTGGACAAAGTGGAAGAGATGTAATTGAACCATTTTTGTCTGAAGTGCATAAATACTTGAAGAAGAGGGGCAGAATTTTTTTGGTTCAGTCTTCTCTTCCAGACATTGACAAGAGTATTCAGCGGTTTAAAGAAAATGGGCTAGATGCAACTGTCATAGCGGAGATGAAGTTTCCTTTCGAAACTATAGTTGTGATCAGGGCGGTTTTCAGTTAATTTTTGCAAAAGAAGATTCTATCACTGCCTATCATATTTTTCAACTTCGTTATTCACTACAACTAGTTCAACACCAGCTTGCTTGAACATTTCTATTGTATCTTTATCTGCATGGTAACGCTTTTCACAAACTACTCGCTTGATGCCGGCATTTATTATCATCATCGCGCAGGTTCTACATGGTGTTAGCTTACAGAAAAGTGTTGCACCCTCAAGAGGTATGCCAAATCTAGCAGCTTGGATAATTGCGTTTTGTTCAGCGTGAAGAGTGCGTACACAGTGTTGAGTTACATTACCGTTGAAATCAGACACTTTCCGTATATCATGTCCTACGTCATTACAGTGTGGCAAACCAGAAGGAGCTCCGACGTAGCCAGTAGTCATGATGCGTTTGTCTTTGACAATTACACAGCCGCTCCTTCCACGATCGCAAGTAGCACGTTTGGAAACAGCTTCACACAGATCTAAGAAGTATCTATCCCAATTAGGTCTTGTCATATAGCTCGCAATAGAATAAAGAAGACTTGCCTATTAATTTTGCAGCTTCAGGTATTAGTTTCAGTATGTGAGTGAGGAAGAGAAATGCATGTGCATGCCTATTTTGAAGAAGGTTTTTCCAAACTTTGATGAACTAGCTAAAACATGGTTTAAAAAACCCCATAACGAAGCACCACGCATGCGCGCATGGTCTATTCTTCATTGATGGTTGGAAAATTTTCTGCTTTTTAATCAACCTTTGATGAAAACTTTGGTTCAGGTGGGTTTTTCGTGACTAATGGAAGTTGAAAACAAGGAAAAATCTAGGTTTGTCACATCTAATGCGGCATTTTACGGCACATAGCGGTAGAGACACTTGAATGCGTTCATCTTGCTCTGTGAGTTCACCAGAAGAGGAGTTTGTAAGGATAAGAAAGACGTTAGGACAGTTTTGGACGAGATTTGGCAGAAACCATCGAAAGCTCAAGAACTTTTAGTAGTATTCATAAACAAGAATCAAAACATATTTGATTTTGAGAGATTATTGTAGTCTAGCATCTGCCTGCAAAAAGAATTTATCATCCTAAAAACACCTTATTTTGGGAGATTGTTGTGAGCTACCTGTTTCCACGCGCGCTAGATAGAAATGAGATCGACGAATATCATAATGCTATCTTCAAAATTGTCCCTAAGATGAATAAACAGATAGAATTGAGTCTTGATTTGAAACGCAAATTCTCAGATTTTGAAAGAGGAACTATAATCGATCAAAATCTGCCCTATCTTGGAAATCTCTCGGGACTTCAAATATCTTCTACCCAATTTGACCCTGTTGTCAGACAATGTTTTCAATTGACCGACGATGAAAAAATCTTCTTGGTGTTTGAAGGAAGAACCTTTTTTCCAGACAAGGAAAGGGTACCCTCTATCTATGGAAACTGGGGTGGACCCATTCTATTTACGGATGAAAAACTGGTGTTTAGTGATGGCGAAGGTAGATTATTGTTCTACTACAGTTATGGGTTGAGCATTTCTTCGCTGGATGAGAAAGAAAAGAACACAGTCGGAAGAGAAATGCAGAAAATATCGAAGAAGTTCAGCAAAGAAATACATGCTTATCCCATAGACTATGATGTTATCTATGACATGTGCTATACCTCTGGCTATAGTCTGAAGTTTAAGAGGAAGGATAGACCTCCCTCTTACACATACGAAACTTGGCCAAACGAACCTTTTCTGCCTGGAAAACTGCAGCTTTCCAGAGGGTTCTTCAAAGATAACGTGCAATTTGGGGTGACTCGACATTATCCTTGTAATGAAGAAATTGAAAAGAAACTCATACGCTTGGAACTTTCCTACAAAACCTCGTTTGGATATCTTTGTTTTCCTCAAATAGTGTGCTCAAAAATTTTTGCAGACGCTCTAAGACTCGTACCTATGGAAAAGAAAAAGATAATGAATATGGCATCCATTTTAAGAAGCGAATTGCCTGCAACAGAGATCGCAGTCACTCAAGAAAGTTTTCACATGTTAAAGTGTGAGCACTGTGGAGCTGGAGCCTTTGAGAAGAGCGTTACTGATTATGAGACATTAGACGGAACCTATTCTCTACTTAGATGCAAATACTGCGGGTTTGAAGGAGTCATTTTAAAACAACACCAAAAATATAAAGTTGCCTTCCCAAAAAATGATCAGCAAGCAAGCACCCACTAAAAACAAAATTAACATATACGCACGCAATTCATATTCTAGGTTAGGATTTTACTTAAACAAATGCTTTAAATATCGCCATTCTGAATGCTGAAAAGGGAACACCACCATGAAGGCAAAAAACTACAGGGAAGTAAAAGGTCCCGCTTACACTAGAAAGGAGTACATTAGGGGACCCCCTCAACCAAAAATTACTAAGTTTACTATGGGCGACCCAAACATCAAATACGAATATAAAGCCCTGTTAGTCGCCCAAGAAGAAGTCCAAATCCGCCACAACGCATTAGAAGCCACACGAGTTTCCGTAAACCGTGTTCTCGCAGAAAAATTAGGCACAAGCTACTATCTGCGAATTATACCGTTTCCGCATACTGTTCTTAGGGAAAATAAGATGATTTTTGGAGCCCATGCAGACCGACTCCAAGACGGAATGAGAAGAGCCTTCGGAAAACCAGTCGGCTCAGCTGCTAGAATCAAGCCAAACCAACCGCTTATCGAGGTTGACGTAAACACAAACGGCCTCGAAACAGCAAAAATAGCCCTAAAACGAGGTCAGGCAAAACTTCCAACCACAAGCCGCATAATAGTAGAGAAAAACCCAACAGACTAAACACAAAAGAGGCACAAGAAAATGCAAGCTTCATCAAAAGAAAGAAAACCATCATCTGAAAAAAGGCTAGTTATTCCATTCGAAGAACTGAGAAAGGGAGATATTCCACTTGTTGGAGGCAAAAACGCCAACCTAGGCGAAATGCTACAAGCTGGAATCCCAGTTCCCCCAGGATTTGCAGTCACCGCCTATGCTTACAAGAAATTCATAACGGAAAAAGGCATTGCCGAAAAAATATACAAAACCATCAAGGAAACCGTTACTGATCTTAACGACCCGAAAAAGTATGAGGAAGCATCGAAGAAAGTTAGAAAAATAATCGAAGCCACACCAATGCCACATGACATTCAAAAGGCAATAGAAGACAACTATAACGAACTTAGCATGAAAACAAATTCAAGCCAAGCCTTTGTAGCCGTGCGTTCAAGCGCAACCGCAGAAGACCTGCCTGACGCCTCATTTGCAGGTCAACAGGAAACATACCTAAATGTAAGAGGCAATGCGGACTTAATCGACAAGACGATTAAATGCTGGTCAAGCCTATTCACACCAAGAGCCATCTTCTACAGAACCCAGAAAGGCTTCAAACATGAGGACGTTCTCATAAGCGTCGGCATACAGAAAATGGTAAACTCAAAGTCAGCAGGCGTCACATTTACGATAAATCCAGTTACAGGAGAGGCAAGTCAGATAGTTATAGAAGGCAACTGGGGACTAGGCGAATCTGTCGTCTCAGGAGCCGTAACCCCAGACGACTTCACAGTTGATAAAGAAACATTAAAAATCATTGAAAGAAGAGTCGCCAAGAAAACAGTAGAATATGTTCGCGACCCCAAAACTGGCAAAACAGTTCATCTTGATGTGCCCCCTGAAAGACAAGAGAGACCATGCCTAACGGATGAGGAAATAGTCAAGCTTGCCGTATTGGCTAAACGTATCGAAGAGCACTACGCAAAAGCACAGGATATTGAGTGGGCTATAGACCGCGACATGAATTTTCCAGAAAACATCTTCATAGTTCAGTCTAGACCAGAAACAGTTTGGAGTGTAGAAAAGATGCCACCGAAGATTGAGGCACCAAAACCGCCAACCCCACTCCTACAAAAAATGGAGCATAAAGTCATTGTGAAAGGCATAGCCGCTGGAAAAAGAGCAGTCGGCGCGGGCTTCGCAAAAGTTATCCTCACAATAGAGGATGCCTCGAAACTCATGAAAAAAGGCGACATACTAGTCACACCTATGACTAATCCTGACTATGTTCCCTTCATGAAACTCTCAAACGCAATAGTTACAGATAAAGGCGGAGTCACATGCCACGCAGCTATAGTAAGTCGTGAACTCGGGATTCCGTGCATCGTCGGAACGGAAACTGCCACCAAAGTCATGGAAACTGGCGAAAGCTACACTGTAGACGCAAGAAGTGGCGTAGTCTATACGGGCATTATGGATGAGCATGAAGGAACAGTCGTAACAAAACCAACCGAAACTGCCAGAGTCTCTGCACCTTCACAAGTCACAACTACACTTGAACAAGCGCCAATAACAGCAACTAAAATCTACATGAACCTCGGAGTGCCAGAAATGGTTGAAGAATACAAAACCCTGCCCTTCGACGGAATAGGACTCATGCGCATCGAATTCATCCTAGCCAGCTACATAGGCGAACACCCACTTTACATGCTGGAAACGGGACGAGGAGAAGAATTCGTAAACAAACTAGCTGAAGGCATCGCAACAGTTGCCAAAGCAATACAGCCACGCCCAGTAGTCGTAAGATTCAGCGACTTCAAAACGAATGAGTACAGAGATTTGAAAGGTGGAGAAAAATTCGAAATAGTTGAAGCCAACCCAATGCTTGGGTGGCGTGGAGCAAGCAGATACATAAGCCAGTGGTATGAAAAGGCGTTTAGACTCGAATGCAAAGCAATCAAAAAATGCAGAGAAGAATGGAAACTCAAAAACATTTGGATAATGCTCCCAGTCATAAGAACCGTTTGGGAAGCAAAACAATGCCTAACTATAATGAAAGAAGAAAACCTAGAAAGCTCAAGAGACTTTCAAATATGGTTCATGGCGGAGACACCATCAATCGCAATAATGGCTGACGAGTTTGCCAAACTATGCGACGGCTTCTCAATAGGCTCAAACGACATGACACAGGGTATATTGCTCATAGACCGCGACTCAGAAAGACTCGGTTTAATGGGATACTTCGACGAGAGAGACCCATCAATCAAACGCATATTAGCCCACTTGATTAAAGTGGCACACCGATATGGACGTACGGTTTCAATCTGCGGAGAAGGACCATCCAACCTACCAGACTTTACAGAATACCTAGTCCGTTGTGGCATAGACAGCATATCAGTAAACGCAGACGCGGTTGTGCGCACAAGACAGCTCGTAGCAAGTATAGAACAAAAAATCCTGCTGGAACAGTTAGCTGAAATGCGCAAGGGAAGCCCGCCTAGCCAAAAGTCAAAGGATTTGGAGTGGGCTCTAGAATTCGGCTAACCATTCTTAATCTGAAATTTCCATCTTGACCTTTTTTCTTTTAGACGGTAAATCCAAATGAAAACAGCAACCTTCAACCTAGAAGAGAAACGACTAGAAGAAGAGATAAAGAGGAGAAAAGCGAAGCGAGTTTTTATACAACTTCCTGAAGGACTAAAACCTTATGGACATTATCTAGCAGGCATAGTCGAGAGAACTGGAGCACTTGCAATCGTTTGTGCAGACCCATGCTATGGCGCCTGTGACTTAGCATTACATGAAGCAGAAAGCCTAGATACCGACCTAATCGTCCACTACGGTCACAGCAAAATGACTGGAGTCGAAAAGAAGGCGAAGATACTTTACTTTGAAGCAAAAGCAAAGTGCAACGTGAAAGATGCAGTTAAAAAGGCTTTGCCACTTCTTGAGGATTGGAAGAAAGTTGGACTAGTTACTACAGTTCAACATGTTCATATGCTTCGCGAAGCACGTGAAGAATTGCTAGAGGCTGGAAAAATCGTTGAAATCGGCGACACTGGACACGCAAAATACGCTGGGCAAGTAACTGGATGCGACCTACGCAACGCTAAAACAATTGCGAAGGAAGTTAACGCATTCCTATTCGTTGGAGGAGGAAGATTTCACGCCATGGGCGTTGCCTTAGCCACAAGCAAGCCAACTGTGGTCGCAGACCCATACGAGAAAACGGCTTTCGCAGTCGAGAAAGAGACAAACAAAATTCTCAGACAAAGATGGGGTCAAATCAGCCAAGCAAGAAAAGCTGAAAAGTTTGGGGTGCTGGTTGGCTTAAAGAGTGGACAAAGAAAACTTGAGAAGGCAATCAAAGTTAAGCAGAAACTGGAAAAAACTGGAAAACAAACGATGTTGTTGGCGTTAAGAGAGATTACTCCAGAAGCGCTTTTGCAGTTTCCCGATATAGAAGCATTTGTAAATACTGCTTGCCCAAGAGTATCCTTAGACGACGCACAACGATTCAACAAGCCAGTAATAACACTTAACGAAACCCTAGTCGCCATAGGAGAACTAAGTTGGGAAGAGTTATGCAGAAGAGGCTGGTTCGAAAACTAGACTTGGAAAGGATGATAGCGGAGATTCAGCCTCACCCAGCGCCTAAAGCATATCTTGAACAATATACGATACCGTCAGATGTTGCTGTAGAAATCCTTTATGTCGCCACGTACATCTATGACGACATTACTAACAAAACTGTGGTTGATTTAGGTTGTGGCACAGGCAGACTTGCATTAGGCGCTGCTTTGCTCGGAGCAGAAGAAACTGTTGGCATTGACATAGACCGTTTAGCAGTGAAAACAGCAAAAAAGAATGCTGAAAAACTTAAAGTTGATGGAAAAACCCATTGGATAATAGCTGACATCGAAGTTTTGAGAGGTGGTTTCGATACTGTTTTGCAGAATCCTCCGTTTGGTGTTCAAAGAAGAGGGGCAGACCGAAAATTTATTGAAAAAGCCTTGGGAATTGGGCACAGAGTGTATTCGCTTCACAAGAGCGGTGAAAGCAATAGGAAATTTATCAAAAGGTTTATTGAGCTGCATGGTGGAGAGGTTACTGGCATCTTCCCCTTGGAGATGACTATTCCAAAAATGTTTGAGTTTCACACTAAGAAGAAGCATAGTTTGAAAGTTGACCTGTACCTAATTGAAGGAAAAATACATGGGCAAGTCTAAAAGAAAAAGTGGACAATTTACAGCGCCTGGCGATCGTCTAGGTGTTATTGAGGAATTTATGCCTGGTTCTGGCACGTATGTGGAGGAGGGAACTATACATTCAAAGACTGTTGGATATACGCTTCTTGACATGTTGAATAGAAAGGTTTCGGTCTATCCTCTCAGCCAAGCAGTTAATGTTCCGAAAGTTGGGAGCATTGTTGTTGGGCAAGTGTTGGACACACAGAGTAAGACAGCTATGATACGCATATTTCAAATTGGAAAGAAGATGTTGTCAGGTGTCTTTTCAGGCATCTTATACATTTCTGATGCAAGTGGTAGTTATGTTGACTCTATGTTTGACGTGTGCAAAACTGGCGATATAGTGAAGGCGAAAGTGGTTAGTAAGGCGAACAGAACCTTTCATTTGTCTACTGCTGAAAGTGATTTTGGAGTACTCTATGCGTTCTGTTCACAATGTGGATATATGCTGTCCTTGAAGGGGCGGAAAATGCAGTGTTCCCGGTGTGGAAAAATTGAAAACAGAAAGACATCGTCAGATTATGGTAAAGAAGATATGTAAGAGGGAAAAGGATGCAAGTTAAAGTCTTAGAAAAGAAGCCTAATGAGTTGAAGATAGAGATTGAAGGCGAGGATCACAGTTTCTGTAATGTGCTTCAGAAAGTTTTGCTTGAAGACGACACTATTGAAATGGCAGGGTATAATATTCCGCATCCTTTGGTTTCGAATCCGATTGTTTATGTTCGTACTAAGGGGCAGAGGAGACCTGAAACTGCCTTAAAGCACGCTGCGGAGAAGATCAGGAAGCGGAATAGTGAGTTTAGGGATGTTTTTGAGAAGGCGTTGAAGGAGTGGCAGAAAGACAAGCCTTTATAGATTAAGTTTCTTTTTTGCTAAGATTAGTAGATTGCAGAATCCTTCAACTTCATCTTCATATCGTTCTAAGATGTTAACTCCTTCCTCTAAAGACATCAAACCTTTCAACCAAGCGTATACTATTAGTGCTTCTGCTGCGTCTGCTTGTTTGTGGCGGTCTGTTCTTGAGGGCAAATATTCTCTTAATTCTGCTTTTTTTAGGGCTTCTGCGAGTATGCGGCTGTCCACTTTTGAGCCTGTGGGTTCTCCTGTTTTTTTAGAGATAGCTAGGGAGTAGAGGAAGTTGACGTAGGCGTCGCCTAAAGCAGCGAGTTTGTGATTAGAT
>Ga0315306_10000311_pt1 | contig 23305 bp, 25 predicted proteins | sample TDP1_MG_FD_203803 | JGI IMG/M metagenome (GOLD analysis project Ga0315306, IMG submission 203803) | Freshwater sediment microbial communities from Lake Towuti, South Sulawesi, Indonesia - TDP1 | ecosystem: Environmental > Aquatic > Freshwater > Lake > Sediment | place: Indonesia: South Sulawesi... | reverse complement strand
AACAGGTACATGGAAAAAATGGAAAAAGCCAAAAGCTGAGTTACACACCTCTCATATTTCCGTTCCGTTAAAAAACTCGCTTCAGCATCAATTATTTTCCTTTGCTAAATATGAAACGTTTTGGCAGAATTTGAACCCGCATATTCTACTTATCCTTTATAAGTTAGCATAGAGCCCTCCACCTATAGTGGACGCCGAATGAACGCTGAGAACTTTAATCTGGAGGAGGAACGGCTAAGGGACGAAATAATTAGGCGAGGGGCTAAGCGGGTTCTCCTTCAATTCCCCGAGGGGTTAAAGGCGGAGGGACCCCGTTTGGCTGCCATCGTTGAAGGGACTGGAGCCCTGGCCATAGTTTCCGCGGACCCATGTTACGGGGCTTGCGACTTGGCTTCCCTCGATGCTGAGACCTTAGGCGCAGACCTATTAGTTCACTATGGGCATAGCAAGATAATAGAAGAAGGGGGACAAATACCGACGATCTATATTGAAGCTAGGGCAAAGCTTAGTGTCGAGGCCGCGGTGAGGAAGGCTATTCCCCTCCTTGAGGATTATAGAAACATTGGTTTGGTAACTACCGCCCAACATGTCCACACCCTTAACGAAGTAAGGGACCTGCTCCATAAGGCTGGGAAAAGAGTTGCGGTCGGGGAGCCCAGTGGATGGGCGAAATATCCTGGACAAGTGATCGGTTGTGACTACAGCGCCGCCGAATCCGTCTCAGATGGGATGGAGGCCTTCCTTTTTGTTGGTGGCGGAAGGTTTCATGCCTTAGGCGTGGCTTTGGCTACAGGGAAGCCTACAGTGGTGGCCGACCCCTACGAGCAGAGGGCCTACTCCATGGACGAGGAGGTTAGGAGGATACTTAAGCAGCGGTGGGCCAGCATTCATGAGGCAAAGGGGGCGGAAAATTTCGGCGTTTTAATCGGCCTAAAATCGGGACAAAAAAGGATGGGCGAAGCCTTAAGGATTAAGGAAAAGCTGGAGAAGGCCGGTAGAAAGGCTACCCTGCTCGCCTTGAGGGAGGTCGCTCCCGGAGCCCTCATGGAGTTCCCCCAAATAGAAGCCTTTGTAAACACCGCCTGCCCCAGAATAAGCCTTGACGACGCCTCCAGATTCTCCAAGCCCGTTCTCATATACAAGGAAACTCTGGTCATGCTGGGGGAAGTGAGCTGGGGAGAACTATGCACAAAGGGCTGGTTCAGAACATAACTTTGCGTTCTATCAAGGGGCTCAGTTAGCCTCTCCAGCTTTCATGCACTTTTGGGGTGATTTCAAAATTAGATAGAGCGCCCCGTTACACAAAAGCTTAAGAACTCTAATGCGCATGTCTCCATTTCTGAGAGGTCGACGTTTATGAGTGCCGAGGAGATGAAGAGAAAAGCGCGCGCATTTGTTCTCATCGAAACAGAGCCGGGAAAAGAAAAAAGGGTGATGGAAAAACTCCTGAAGCTTAACGAAGTGAAGGAAGTCCACATATGTCCCGGAGAGATAGATATAGTTGCAGTGTTGGAAACAGAGCGTGAAATAATCGTTCCAAGCTCAAAGAAGATTGCAGATATTGTTATAGACAAGATTGCGAGCATCGAAGAAATCCAAGATACTAAGACGATAATACCAACATACTCAAAAACCAAGTGGCTCGAAAGAGTTTAACCATAAATTAGTACCTACATGAAAGTTATTTTTCAACTAATGCCCCGCGAAAAACATAGAGACGACAGTTCGTTGGCGAAAATCCAGGGCTTCGATTCTAAAACCCGCGGTAAAAAAGCTTACATCCTACATTATCTTATCTCTAAAGAGGAGGGTAAGGTTTAATAATTAACGGGGAGGGTTGGCTGGATGCCCATGACCTCTAAGGAGAGGGTTAGGGCGGCGTTTCATTTTGAGGATTTGGATAGGGTTCCAGTTTTTGAGCAGGAAATAGCCTCCAATGTGGCCTCAGACATCCTGGGGAGGCGGGCCTACACGGGCGGAGGCGGTACGGGGTGGCGCGATAATGTCGAGTTGCTCTTTGAGGGAAAGAGGGACTTCTTAGTTGAGAGGCTTTGCGAAGACAATTTAGAGCTTTACACGCTCTTAGACCTGGACATTTTTCGGGTGCCTCTGGCCCCTGCGGTGGACGCCAAGGGCGCAGATAGAGAACTGGATGAGAACACCTATTATTTTGAGGATGAGGAGACGGGTAACTGGAGCATCCGCCGTTACGACCCAAAAACTAGGACCTTTATGTTGGCCGACTCCAGCGTCAGGAGAGAGGGCCTCCCAGCCATAGAGCGCCTCATCCAGCACATGGGAAAGGAGTCCGTTGAATATGACGAGAGCATATTTGAAACCCTAGACTATGTGGTTGAAAGGGTTGGGGATGAGCGCTTCATAACGGGCCACGGGGGCTTAGGAGTATCCCCTGAAGTCCCCTGGCTGAAGGCCATGATGGAAAAACCAGACCTGATAGGCCGCTACCTGGACCTCCAACTCAGCCGAATAAAGGAGTTGATTAGGCTCCAAAAGAGGCACGGCGTAGACTTCATCCTGGGCGGCGGAGACCTGGCCGACAACCACGGGCCCCTATATCCGCCTAGGCTCTTCAGGAAACTGCTCCTACCCAGATTAAAGGAGTTAACCTCCTACTGCCATAGGCTGGGGCTTCCCTACCTATTTCGGAGTGACGGAAACCTGTGGCCCATAGCCCGAGAACTCTTCCTAGAGTCGGGCGCTGACGCCTACGGCGAAATAGACGCCCAGGCAGGCATGAACATAGCCGAGATAAGGAAAAATTTTCCCGACCTGGTCCTTTGGGGAAACGTGGACTGCGCCAAAACCCTACCCTTCGGCCCTGAAGAGAAAATCATTGCCGAGACAAGGAAATGCATAGGGAACGGAAGCCCCGGCGGAGGCTACATCCTAGGCTCCTCGAATACCATACATCCCAACGTGCCAGCTAAAAACTTCCTCACCATGCTCAAAACAGCAAAAAAATACGGCCCATACCCGAGAGCCGATCATTAGATTATTACCATCGTAAGTTTTTATTTTATGAAGACAGCCTCCGTTAACCCTCTGAAATGCTCATCCCCAGTGACTACTTTTGCGTTTTCAACCTGGGCAGTTGCCAACACTATGGAATCGGCTATTCCCCAACCCTTCATCCTTGTTTTCATGGAGGCATTTGCCTCTCCAGCCTTAACGGATATGTTTCTGTCTAAGTTTATGATTAGAGTCATAGACGCAATAAAAGAGAGGTCTTCGTCGAAATATTTCCAGCCTTCTCGTAGGTATTTCTCTTTAAGTTCTGCAATTGTTATGGTGGCGGTCGCCGCTCTCTCACCTTCAATAATTTTCTTAGCCTTTTTCTCCAGCTTTGGTTCCTCTAAAATACTCTATTCAAGTGTAACTGTCAATGACAAAATCATAACTCATGCGCCTGTGCCTCATCCTCTGCGGTGAAGGGTTTCATCTCTGGATGCGCCCCAAACTTCGATTTCGGAATTCCTTTAACTTGTTGAATTAGGGCTTGGATGGTTTCGTCCAGTCTCCTAACACCTAACTCATCCTTTAACTCTTCTAAAGCCTGCAGGGTTGTTCTTTTAACCTCCACCGTTGTCTTAGACACGGATGTCGCCATAATGATAAGCCATAGTTTAGGTATAAAAGATTTTGAGCCAAGGCGCATTCCCGGGGTCAGAGTTGTCTAGAACGACTTGGTGCTCATAAAACGGGAATGAGACAGGCCTCGGGAAAGGAAGGGCTGGAAGCACCGAAGATACAAAAAGGAGACCCTATTCTAGGTCGTCACATATAAATGGAAGGAGTGGAAAGAATATACAAACTCTTCGTTTCAAGGAAAGGTGAAATAGTGAAGAAACCTTTAGGAGACAGCGCATTTTGTGGCCGATCCTAATTCTTTTATTATCCTTCGCCTTTTGCGTTGGAATAGTCTCGGCTATGGTGGGGATTGGAGGCGGCGTTTTTATAGTTCCCCTCTTGGCACTCTTTTACGATTTGACCTCCCAACAAGCCGTAGGGACAAGCCTTGCCACCATCATCTTCACCTCATTAGCATCAACGGTGGCTTACTCAAGACAAAGGAGAATCGACTACAAGATTGGGCTGATTTTGATGATCACAACGGTTCCAGGGTCATCCCTAGGCGCCTATTTAACCACTTTGGTATCAAATCAAATGTTAGGAACAATTTTTGGCTTCTTCCTCACCGCACTTTCGCTCCAAATGATACTTAAACCCAAACCTACCGAGTTAGAATCTTCACAATCCGTGGCGACAAAAAATAAGCTTACGGTTTGGCATAGGAGAATCGTTGATTCTCGTGGCACCATCTTCGAATATAAAGCGAACATATCCCTAGGCTTCCCATTGGGCTTCCTTGGAGGCCTCGCCTCCGGTTTTCTGGGCATAGGCGGCGGAGCCGTTCTTGTCCCCATAATGCATTATCTAGTTAACATGCCAATGCATGTCTGCGTCGCCACATCCATGTTCATCATGATCTTCACCTCTGTATCGGGAGTGGCAACCCACCTCTCCCTCGGCAATGTCAACCTTGATTATGCTACTCCTTTGATCCTTGGAGTAGTCTTCGGAGCCCAACTGGGGGCTTACCTAGCCAGGAGGACTTCAGGAGAAAATCTCAAAAAAATCTTTGGAACAGTCCTCCTCATCATCGGCGTCAGAATGACACTAAAATTCTTAAACTTGCTTCCATGAGAATCCTCAATAATTCCTGCATATGTGGGCCTTGGAACGGAAAGATTAAAGTGAGAAAGCCCACAAGCCTACATGCGGTATGTAACCAAGGACAGTCTATAGGATAGAGGCGTTCGTCATGAAGGGAAAAGTCGCCTGTTGTGGTCACACCCCGGTGAGGAAGGGACCACTTCCCACGACATATCCCGGAGGGGTTATGATCGGTGAGGAAGAGAAAAGGGCAGTAATAGAAGTCATGGAGAGTCAGGCTCTCTTTCGCTACTACGGGCCGTGGGGCCCAAGCCTCAACAAGGTCGATGCCTTCGAGGAGGAGTTTGCCAAGTACATCGGAACAGATTACGCGCTTGGCGTAACTTCTGGCACAGGCGCGCTCCTAACGGCCCTTGTGGGTGCAAAGGTGGGCCCCGGAGATGAGGTCATAGTCCCAGCCTACACTTGGATTGCCGATCCTGCGGCTGTAGTCGTCAGCAGGGCCATCCCGGTTATAGCGGAGGTGGACAAATCACTTACACTTAATCCTGAGGACTTTGAGGCGAAGATCACAGAAAGAACAAAGGCTGTCATAGTAGTACATATGAGGGGCGTGGGCTCCAAAATGAATGAGATCATGGAGGTAGCGAGGGCTAACGGCATAACGGTAATTGAGGATGTCAGTCAGTCCTGCGGGGCGAGCTACAAGGGAAAGAAGCTGGGATCAATAGGTGATATAGGGGTTTTCAGCTTTCAGATGAAAAAGGTGATAACGGCGGGGGAGGGCGGCGCCTTAACCACTAACGACAAGAGCATCTATGGACGATGCGTAACGTACCATGACCCTATCGCACAATTGCGAAAAATATTGCCCATGTTCGGTGTCCCCTCCTTTGTTGGCATAAACTTTAGAATGAGTGAACTCGCCGGAGCAGTAGCACTTGAGCAGCTACGGAAGCTCGACAAGATACTGAATCTTCAGCAAAGGAATAAAATGCAGATAAAGAAGGGAATGGCTGACATTGAGGGAATTGAGCTCAGGGAAATCCCTGATCCAGAGGGGGATGCTGCAATCTGCATAATATTCTTCCTACCAACCCCTGAACAAGCTCGAGCATTCGTTAAGGGTCTCCGCGCAGAGAACATCGACGGGCTCGGATATGGAACACACAACGTCTACACTCCCGAAGTCGAGGACTGGCATGTCTACTCTTACTGGAAGGACATCCTACAGAAGAACACAGTCACTGCAGAAGGCTGCCCCTTCACATGCCCATACTACAAAGGTAAGATCGAATACACTACGGACTTATGCCCCAAAACGTTAGCCATCCTCGGGAGGGCCGTTCACATGGATGTCAGCCCACTTCTGACAGAGGAGGACATCGACCAAATAATCGAAGGAGTACACAAAGTAGCCAAAGAGGTCCTCTAAGCCCTCGCCTAGGCATGAAAATACTGTGTTCAGTCCTTTGGGCTCAGCTGGAGACATTAGCTTGCTAGGAAGATTTCAGGAGAGTGGGCTCAAATTTCCTTCATGATCGGTTTAGAGTGTCTAAAGTGCGGAAGTGAATACCCGCATAACCAAGCACTTACTCTTTGTCCAAAGTGTAAAGGGATTCTGGACACAAAGTATGATCTGGGAATGATATCTGAAGAATTAAATCTCCACAAAATTGAGGGGAGACCCAACCATATGTGGAAGTGGCGGGAATTCCTTCCCGTCAAAAATTCAAGGTTTATAGTGACTGCCAACGAAGGGGGAACGCCCCTAATTCGGGCCGAGAAATTGGCAAGTCGGCTTTCTTTAAAGTATCTTTATGTGAAGGATGAGACTAGAAATCCCACGGGCACCTTTAAGGATCGGGGGGCCTCCTCAGCGATTTCTAAGTTAAAGGAACTAGGCGTAGAAAAGGTTGCCATAGCGTCGGAGGGAAATGCGGCCTGCTCCTGCGCCCTCTACTCCCTATTAGCCCAAATGGAGTGCCACGCCTACATACCCGAAAAGGCGGAGGCGGCTAAGAAGAGGCTCATTAAGGTCCTGGGGGCTGAGTTACGCTTAGTCGAGGGCACCATAGCCGACGCAGGAAAAGTAGCTGACGAGGAGGCGAAGGGGCGGGGCTATTACAACTGCGGAACCTTTGTAACTCCCTTTCGCCACGATGGAAAGGGGACCATGGCCTTCGAAATAGCTGAACAAATGTCCTGGAAGGTCCCAGACGCCATCGTTTACCCCACGGGCGGCGGAGTAGGCCTCATCGGCATGTGGAAGGCCTTCAAGATCATGAAACAACTCGATTGGACATCGAGCCTTCCAAAAATGTTTTCAGTTCAGGCTTCCGGTTGTGCCCCCATTGTCAAGGCCTTCCATGAGGGCAAGGAGGAGCCGCAGGAGTGGGAAAAACCTAAAACCGTGGCCTCCGGTTTGGAGGTGCCCAAACCCTTGGCAGGTCCATGGATCTTAAGGGTCATAAGGGAGTCTGGGGGTTCAGCCACTGCGGTTACGGATGCTGAAACTTTAGAGTTCGCCAGGCTCCTTCTAAAAACGGAGGGCCTGATGGTGGAGCCCTCCAGCGCGGTGGCTTTTGCAGCCCTTAAAAAGTTTGGGAGCCAGGGGGAAATAGATTGGGATGAGCGGGTGGTGGTGATTGCCACGGGCAGTGGGCTTAAAACCTTGGAAAGGTATTAAGATATACCCTTTCAGATATTTTATTTATGATCGATGAGGAATAGGTTTGGCGAGGTTCAGCATTGATAAAAAGTCGGCCCTGATTGTTGTGGATGTCCAGAGGGACTTTTGCCCTGGAGGTGCCCTGCCCGTTCCTGAAGGAGATAGGGTGATCCCCGTTTTAAACAAATACGTGGAAAAGTTTGAGAGGGTTGGAGCACCCATCTATGCTACCCGGGATTGGCATCCACCGAACCACGCATCCTTCAAGGCCCGGGGCGGCATCTGGCCTCCCCACTGCGTGCAGAACACTGAGGGGGCCGAATTCCATCCCGACTTGGCGCTTCCGAAGGGAACAAAGATTATTTCTAAGGCAATGGACCCCGAAAGGGAGGCCTACTCTGGTTTTGAGGGAACGAGGTTGGAGGAGGAGCTGAAGAGACGGGGAATAGAAAGGGTTTTCGTGGGCGGCCTTGCGACGGACTACTGTGTTAAAAACACCGTGATGGACGCCCTTAAGCTGGAATTCGAAACCATACTGCTGGAGGATGCGATTCGGGGAGTCGATGTTAAACCTGGAGATAGCGAGAGAGCTGTCGGGGAAATGGTGAAAAAAGGGGCGAGAAAGGCGGTCTTTTTTGATGTGTGTGGACCATAATAATCCTTGGTTAACCCTTAATTGCTATAAAAGTTAAAATTTATTACATATTAGAATTTTAGCCAACCATTTGGCATGAAAAACTTTTCATGGTTCCTCTAAGACGCGAAGCATCATATAAGTTTAATAACTAAACTAGCCGAAAGATTTAAAATACTCCCCATATCTGCATAGGTTTCGGTGTTACCCATGCCTATCGACCCTAATTTCCAGAAGAACAAGAAGGTTGTGGGAAAACATTCTGAGCATGATGTTTGGGGACCAGTAGAGCCGCCCAAAAAGCTTGGGATCCACGGAACCAACGTGGCCGTGGACTGGGACATCTGCGAAGGGGAAGGCACCTGCCTAGACGTTTGTCCCGTAAGCGTCTTTGAGTGGGCTGAGACGCCAGGGCATCCCGTCTCAGAGAAGAAGTCGGACCCCGCCAGGGAGGCAGACTGCATCTATTGCATGGCCTGCGAAGCCCAGTGCCCAACCCAAGCCATAAAAATCACCCAACAGTAAAGCAAAAACTACACTGCGCCTTCAAACCCACCCTTTCTTTCCTATGTCTGAAAGGGATAAAATTAAATTAGTTAGGGACCTCAAAGGAATGGATTGAAAAACCATTGTTTGAAGTCACTGACGCATGTAGCCCGTCAAAGAAGGTTAAGGCACGATGCTGTGTTAACAGGTCTTCACATAGGATCAAGTCGGTAGAGAAAAGCCTGATTTCTCTTATTCCATAGGATGCGGCTTTTACTTTAACAAACGTGAGGGCGCTAAGCCGTTCTGTATCGCCTTTCCCATGTCAGCCATAACCTCCCCTAGAAGTTGTTTCTCAGCTCTTTTCCTTTCCTCTCTGCTGTAGGTTATATCGCCAATCAGTTCAGCCAAGGACAAGTCTTAATCTAGCGCTGACTAGGGGATTGTGCAAGAGGATTCTGGGCAGCTATTTTCTTAACGCTCAATATTTTAGGGATTCCACTATCCTCTTACCTAAGGCTTTACACATTTCTGCATCTTCTCTCGTGGGTTTGCCTATTACTGAGATTCCGTAGGTATAGCACCTTTTTGCTTTTGGCCCCCCTATGACAAGCATCCCATGGATTAACATAGCTTGGATTAAAGAGGTTAAGGTTGTGTCGTCTCCGTCACCACAGGAAGAGGTGAAAGCAGCTCCCAGCTTTCCAGCCAGTTTCCCATGAATCTTGTCCGTTTCATATATGAACTGCTTCATCTCAGCACACATTGTTCCATAGTGGGTTGGAGAGCCAAGAATTATCCCGTCTGCCTCGATCAGCTCTTGCAGGTCAACATCCCCCACTTTTCGAACCCTTACCTCGCCACCCGCCTTCTCGACGCCCTGAGCAATTAACCTAGCAATCCTTCCTGTGTTCCCTGTCAATGAGGCATAAACGATAAGGATCTTGGGTGCCATAACACTCAATCTCTTATCTAGGTTTATATAAAACATAACCTTAAAGTATATTTGGAGGTTAGAACCGTATGACTTCCACCAGCGTCATAGACGTAAACGCTAAGAGTTGGGAAGAGAAAGTCCTGAAGTCGGAGGTCCCTGTGGTGGTGGAATTTTGGCACCAGCGTTGTATCTGGTGCCTCAGGCTAACCCCCATCTATAACGAGTTGTCCAAGGAATATGAAGGCAGGCTCAAATTTGCCAAACTAAACATTTTGGAAAGCCACGAAAACCAGCACCTTGCCATTCATCACGGGGTCATGGGCACTCCAACCCTAATATTCTTCTGCCAAGGAAGGCCCGTGGACGGTTTGGTGGGCTTCCGTCCCAAGGATCATCTTAAAACGGAAATAGATAACATCCTTAGTCGATCTAAGGAGTGTATAGAAAGAAGCACACCTCTCCCACCAGCTTAGCATTATCGTCTTAGACCCCATTTTATCTCTGCCTCAGAGACAAAACCATAGAATCTGTTATAAGTAGCCCACTCACCCTAGCGTGGACGCTAATTTTGTTGTTAATGATAAAGTTTTATTCATGGGAAGGCTTAATAGAATAGGTAATTGCAGGGTAGCTAACATGAACGTAAACCAAAGGGTCAAACAAGAGGCAATCCAAATTTTGAAGGGCATAGATTTACTTAGGTTTGAAGCGATAGAGGAGACTTTGGAGGTCCCCCCTCAACCAACATTCGGTGACTTGGCTAGTAACGTCTGTCTCTCTTTATCTAAAAAACTCAAAAGACCCCCACAGAAAATAGCTGAGGAAATAGTCTCAAAGATAAAGATTCCAAAGGACTCCCTTTTTACTCAGGTTGAGGCTAGATCAGGGTACGTCAATTTTCATTTTAATCACCAAAAGCTTGCTGCGTTTACCCTCAAGACCATCAGTGAGTTGGGCGATTCCTATGGGAGTTCAGAGGCGGGTAAAGGTAAGAAGGTTATAGTTGAGTTTCCGTCGGTTAATCCCGGCAAACCTTGGCACATAGGTCACGCAAGAAACGCCATCCTCGGCGATTCAGTTCAAAGAATCCTGAGATTCAACGGGTTTGATGCGGAGGCCCAAGATTATATCGACGATTTGGGGTTACAGGTGGCCCAGGCCCTCTGGGGGGTTCTAAATCTTCCTAAGGGGGAACTGCCAAAAAGGGAGGGTTTATTGGAAAAAGAGGACCAGTGGCAAGGCAGGGTCTACGTCACAGTTGCCAACATGTTTGAGGAAAGGGCGGAGGTTCAGGCGCAGGTTAGGGAAACCATGAGGAAGATGGAGTTTGGCGATCCTGCAATAAAGGGCATCCATAAGCAAATTGTGGATGAGTGTTTAAGGGCTCAGTATGAGACTGCTTTTAGGCTCGGCATATACCATGACCTCAAGGTTCACGAATCAGACATTATAGGCAGCGGATTGTACAAAAAAGCCTATGAAATAATAATGAAGAGTGATAAGATAGCGAGGGAGACTTCGGGTCCAAACGCTGGTTGCCTAGTCGCGAAGCTGGAGGAGTTCCCCGAGTTTAGGGGAATGGCGGCTCCAGACAAAATTTTGGTGAGGTCCGACGGCACGGCAACCTACACGGGCAAAGACGTGGTTTTCCAGATGTGGAAATTCGGCCTAATAGATGATCCAATGAAATATAAAATTTGGATGGCTCAACCTAATGGGCGGGAGTTGTGGACCACCGCGGAGGACGGAGAAACCAGTGAAAGGTTTGCCCACGTCAACATGGTAATTAACGTCATCGGCTCCGAGCAGACGTATCCCCAAAAAGTCCTACGTTACATTCTAAAATTAATGGGCTATGAGGAGCAGTTTAAGAATTCCTTTCATTTGGCCCATGAGCATGTTTGGCTCAAAGAAGGAGAAAAAGTGAAGCGGTTTTCTGGGAGAGCGGGAACGTGGATCGGGTTTAGCGCCGACGAGGTTTTGGATGAAGCGGTCAGAAGGGCCTACGGGGAGGTGGATAAAAGGCATCCGAGTCTGGCTAAGAGGGAGAAGGTGGAAATTGCTGAGAAGATTGGTGTCGCCGCCTTCAGGTACTCCATGCTGAACACGGGCTGGGACAAAGTCGTAGTCTTCGATTATGACAAGGCGCTGAGCTTCGAGGGGGAAACCGGACCTTATTTGCAGTATGCCCACACAAGGATATGCGGAATCCTTAGAAAAGCGGGAAAATGGAAACCAAACTTCGAAGTTCCGGATTTGACTGAGCATGAGAAGGTGTTGATAAAAATTTTGATGGAGTTTCCGGACATGGTTGAGCAGGCTGCCAAGGACCTGAGACCCCTCTACCTTTGCGACTATGCCCACCGTCTGGCCACCGCCCTAGACCAGTTCTATGAGGCCTGCCCAGTCCTAAGGGCGGAGACGGAAGGGCTGAGAAACTTCAGACTAACCCTAGTCAACGCCACAAAAACCACCCTAAAGAACGCCCTAAACCTGATAGGAATAGAAGCCCCAGAAAAAATGTAAAAGAATAGGATGCTCATTTATATATGCCTGACTGGAGGTGGTGGGACAATGTTCAACCTTTTTGAGAAAAGAATCAACGAGGTTTCGCTGGAAGAACTTGAAGAACTAAAAGCGCGACAAATAGCTGAAGGTTTTTTCATTGAATACAAGTCAGATTTTCAAGAACCTCTTAAGATCGCTCGTTCTATTGCATCTTTCGCAAACACATATGGCGGGTGGTATTTTGTCGGAATTGTTGCGAATGAAAGAAATACCCCAAAAGACTTACCAGGTTTCGATTTGTCAGCAAACCCAAGGCCACTTGAACATATAAGAAACGTCATTAAGGACTATGTCGATCCGTTTCCGCGGTACTATTCAAAACTTGTCGAACTTGAGAATGGAAAAGCTATTTTGATAGTGGAGATTCCTGAAAGTGACGAAACACCTCATATAACTAAGAATGGAAGGATTTACCGAAGAAATGCCGAAGGCTCTGATCCAATGGTTGAGACAAATAGATATGCATTGGACAGGCTCTACGAGAAATCAGAAGCTTCCGTTGAAGCTATTGAAAGATTCTGCCGCAGAGAAATAGTTCTCTCGGAATATGAGAAAAATCAAGCATGGATTGAGATCTACCTAATGCCGTATCCAATAGATCGGATGAATATTGAGGCTTTCATTGACGAGGAGTTTGTTGATGGTATTAAGGAAAGAATGAATGAACAGACAAAAATCGAGTTCAAAGACAATTTTTACGTTTCCATGGGGATTCCCATGAATGTGATCAGTGCATCTACAGGATCAATTATTCTTAGGCAAGCGACTATTGAATCTCTACCGTTCATGGGCTTAACTTTTGAGTTATTCAATAATGGAAATGCAAAGATAATCATTCCATTTGAATATCTCAGATGGGATGCTGAGCTAGACAGCGCTGCTTGGACAATGTTGATCTCCAATTTGGAAGATAAATATCTTTTAAGAGATTTGTATCGCATCATAAATGGATGGAAATTCCTTAACATTTTCCTGACAATTATGCAAAAATACATTGACTTTCTCAAATCACAGAGATGGGAAGACGAGATTTTGATAGCGTATAAGATCGAAAATACTTGGAGAACGATTCTCTTTTTTGACTCAGAGAGCATGGCAGAACACGTCAGAAAGTATGGGGTTCCACTTTGTCAACGTGAGAACACTAGGATTCCTCGGAACCTTACAAAGGACAAAATGATAAGGAAGATGCCAGAGGACTCTCTCTTTCAAATTATTGAGTTCGCGAAAATATCCACTCATTTTGGGTTCTTCCCTCACGAATGGGGTGCATTGATACGAGATTGGCTAAAGTTGATCCGTTCCCAATCGAAAAGTTCAGGCGCCTAAGATGAATTGATCTTCTGGACTAACGTTTTATACTAGAACTAGTTTCTAGAACACATTACGTTTTGGTTCTGGGTAACATTTTTTTCCAATTTGAGTAACAAAAGTACGGATGGAGGAGTTATTTTTCCCATTTGAATTTTCCGTTCTCTTGGACGATTTCTCCGTCTAGGAGGATTTTTCCCGGCTTCATGGTTTTGATCATGTCCCAGTGGATGGCGCTTTGGTTGGTTCCCCCGCACTCCTTGTAGGCATTTCCTAAGCATAGGCCTAAGTCCCGCCATCACCTCCCTTAACCCATAGCTTCAAAAGGGCATAAACGATAACAAATTAAAGATGCCTAATTGATCGGTGATGAAACTTGGATTCGAGCGAAGTAAGGATGAGAACGGGCGCTCAGGTAAGGAAAAGCCTCAGAGCTGAGAGCCAAGCGGAAACTTGGACCGTAAGCAATGCCGCCATTGTATGGATCGCCCAATACGGTCATCTATCGTCCAAGAGAAGGCAGAGGTTCTCTCGACGGGCGATATCGAAAGGAAAACTGGTGACGGTTCACTGCGTCCAAACGGAAACTGAGATGGTTATTGAAAGCATCCATGTAACAACAAGTAAGAAAGCCTTAAAAGAGTATAAAGGGAAGTTAAAACCTTGATGAAGGAACAATACGTGCTTGAGGTTAAGATGCTGAGAATTCCTCGGGAAGTGGTGGAGTTCTGCGATTTGTCAGAGGATAGTAGCATAATATTTGGCTCCCTCGGCGAAGACAGCATCCTAATGTTCATACCTTCAAACCCGAGAGACACGGAAACCGATGGAATCCTCGAAAAATGCGATTGGAAGTCGCAGCCACAAAAACCCATAAACTACGAGGGAAACCTATTCATCATGGTTCCAAAGGAGCTGCTAAACCGCTACAACCCAGAAAATAAAAAATTGGAGTTCGTGATAGCAACGCTGGACCGAGTTGGAATCCTCATCCACCCATAGTCAATTGATCATAGCAATAGTGCTTCAATGTAGATTTTTAAGTAATCCGCATTTTTATCAGGAAAAATAGCAAAGTTATTCATAGAATTAACTGCGCCAAGATAAGACAATTTAAGATTTTGGAAGCTTTGCCATCTTCAGAATCTCGGCCATCGATATTATATTCTCTAAAGTTAAGAGCTCCCGCAGTTTCTCAACACTTTTAGCGTTGGCATAAAGTGGAAGTTTGGCAAATTCGTGGAAAGCTAGGAGGATTTGCCCTAGACTCATAAAGCCATTAAGGTCGGTCATATAGTCAATCGATTGGTTATCTGGTTTGAGAATCCTAATAATATATCTAATATTGGTAATGCCCGCTCCTCTGATCTGAGCTACAATCTGAAGTCGGAAACCGCCTTTATTTGAGTATTCCTTTATGATAATCTCCTCAATCTCAGATTCCATGTCGGTGGACACCGCTGTATGATACTGCATCCTTATTGGATAAAAGCTTTTCTCAACAAAAGTTTTCCGCACGAAACTCTTATGTCCATAGACGCTTTTTCCCGTTTAGACCCGATTTAAAATTTTCGGCGTTGCTCTGTTTTGATAATCGCCTTTGTATTATCGGGATTTTGGCAAAACCCGAAGATACCGACAAATTAGAACCGATAATTAAGGATATTGCTCTTCACATGCACCCATAAGGTTTAAATTCGGCTTTAGTTAAGTAATTAATTAAAAAATTGGAGAATTATGAGAATTTTCCGTTTTTTAGCGGTTTACTTTTAAATGTTTAAATTTCGTACCTTCATATGGCAACAAAAGTACAGATAGGGGAGTTATTCTTCCACTCAAATTTTCCATCCTCTTGAATCACTTCTCCGTCTAGGAGGATTTTTCCCGACTTCATGGTTTTTATCATGTCCCAGTGGATGGCGCTTTCGTTGGTTCCCCCGCACTCCTTGTAAGCGTTTCCTAGGGCTAGGTGGATGGTTCCAGCCATCTTCTCATCGAAGAGGATGTTTTTGGTGAATCGGTTTATGCCCCGGTTGGTGCCTATCCCCAACTCGCCAAGGCGCCTAGAGCTCGGCGACTACTGTTTTTAAGGCTTCTTCAATTATGGCGATTCCGCTGCTGGTTCCAATCCTGTTGGCTCCAGCCTCGATCATGGCCAAGGCGTCCTTCAAAGTGCGGATTCCTCCTGCCGCCTTGACCCCCATTTCCCTGCCCACGGTCCTCCGCATGAGCTTAACGTCTTCCACGGTAGCTCCCCTCGCAAAGCCGGTAGCGGTCTTCACAAAGTCTGCGCCTGCCTCCTTGGCGATTTGGCAGGCCATCACCTTTTCCTCGTCCGTTAGGTATCCCGCTTCGATGATAACCTTAACTATCACCTTATTGCCGTTGGAGTGGGCAGCCTCCACCACGGTTTCAATGTCTCGTTTCACCGTTTCATAATCCCCAGATTTTAACGCGCCCAAGTTAATTACCATGTCCAACTCGTGGGCACCCATTTCCACGGCCCCCTTCGCCTCCAGGGCCTTTACCTCAGGCAAAACGGCTCCAGAGGGGAAGCCCACCGTGGAACAAACCTTCACGTCAGTTCTCTTCAAAAGTTTTACAGCCAAGGGCACGTAAAAGGAGTTGACACAAACGCATCCGAAGCCGTATCTTTTTGCCTCCTCGCACAGTCTGAGGATGTCATCCTTGGTCGCGTTGGGCTTAACCAGGGTATGGTCAATCATTCTAGCCAGTTTTTTCCCAGAAATCTCCATTGTCTCCACCTTCAAAAGATCCCATAGCCTAATAGATTCATGTTAAGCCTCAAATAAGGGTTTATCCAAAATTATTTAGCCCTTCTTGGGAAGCGCGCTCATGAAAGTTAAGTATTAAAGGCTAATTGAAGCGATCGATGAAAATTTAAAAAGGAAAGGATGACAAGCCTTTAATATTTCCTTCTATTTCACGCTTATATTCTCAGAGCCTTTATAGGAAAGGACGGAGGAAGACTTTTGGAGATCAAAAAAGTCGAGACCTTCGAGATAGACATCCCCTGGAAAAAGGAGTTCAAGAAGTACATGGAGTGGGCTGCTCAGCCTAGCGGGTCCTGGCTTTATAAGGTCCACACGGACGAGGGCTTTGTGGGGCTTTGCGAAAACCCCAAGGACGTGAGGGGTTTGATACCCCAAATCATCGGGAGAAATCCCTTCGATTTCGTCTTCGACGACGACGTTTGGCCTCTCCAAGAAGCCCTTTACGACATCATGGCCCAGGCTTTAAAGGCTCCGCTTTACAAGGTCTTAGGCCATAAGGTGAGGGATAAGGTTCCTGTCTGCTATTGGAGCCACCACTTTCCACCCGAGGTCTTGGCTAAGGAAGCCCTCAAGGCGGTCGAGGGAGGATTTAAGATCCACAAGTTCAAGGCCCGCCCCCACTATGACCCCGTCAAACAGGTGAAGAGCATAGCGGAAGCGGTTCCTGAGAACGCCATCATCCCCGACGCCAACGGGAGCCTATGGCTTCCTTCCAGGGTCATAGAGTTCGCAAGAAAGGTCAAAAGGTACAAAATCTTCTGCCTCGAAAGTCCCATTCCCCAGTCCGATGTGGAGGGCTATCTGGCGATCAAAAGGAGGGTCGACATACCTTTAGCAATCCACATGGGCGACCCAAGCCCCATCGTCTCCTTAGCTAGGGATATGGCGGATTACTACGTCCTGGAGGTTCCGGGCGTTTGGGCGACCATGAGGTACGCGGCTGCAGCGGAGGTCGCGGGCGGGACCATGACGGCCAGCGGAGCAGAGGGCAGGGGCTACACGCTTGGAGGGCGCCCCGTTTGGCTTGAGGGCTTCGGAAGGACCGGGATCAGCGAGGCCTTCCAGGTCCATTTGGCGGCCGTCATCAAGATGGCCACGCTCCCAAGCCCCCTCTTCCTGCACCGCCTAAGGGAGCATCCGCTCGTCGAGGACCCCCTTCAGGTCAAGGACGGCCTCGTTGAAGTGCTTGGAAAGCCTGGGCTTGGCGTTACGCTGGATGAGGGAGCCCTAAGGAAGTACTCGGTAAAGTAACGCCTAACTCCAGAGCCCAGCGCGCTTCTTAGTTGATGCACTTAATTCCTGGGACAAATACATGAGAATAATAAGGCTCTTCCAACTATAGCTAACTTTACTGAAGCCCCAGGAAGCTTAGAGAGCCGCGGCAATTGGTCAATACGTCCTCAGTTATGTATATGCTGGTCGCTACCTGGCTCCTTCCCCTAAGAGGAATCGCATTTGGGCTTGGCGATCCAGAATTTCTACTAGGGCCCTTTCGATGGGGTGCTTCTTCTCCCCGTATTCCTTCTCGCTTATTTCGCCCCTTTCGAACATTCCTCTAAGGTCCTTCAGTTTTTCCAAGAGGGCGTCCTGCTCCCTTTCAAGCTCCTTCGACCGCCTCTTTATCTCATTCACGCTCATCATCAAACCTCCCTTCAATATTTGATTTCTTCAACCCTAATCTTTGTTCCACTCTTCACCCCTTTAAACAATTCTAAGTTCTTTGTCACTTGACCAACCAAATTAACTGGACTATACGGCTGGGACTCGCCGTAGAAGATGCATAAGGCGTTTCCCATGGGCCAAAAGGCGACGGTTCCCCTCTCCACCGTGGCCCTAGCCTTTTCCTCCCCCATCTTCACTGGAACCTCAAAGTAGACCTCCTCCTTCCACAGCGCCGCCCGACCCTCCAGAGGGAGCCGTTTAACTATGGCTTCCACCGTCCTTGGAGCAAGGTGACGGATAAGCTCTCCTTCAGCAGTTTCTCCGCTTGCGTTAACCACGAACCTGATGGGGGTGCGGGAAACACTCTTCTCCGTCAATTTGTTCAGCTTCGGCCTTTAACAAGGTTAATCCGTGAACTTATATATCTTGAGGTTTCTGCTTCCGGAAACGTATTCCACGGCGCCTTGCTTCTCCAGCTCCTCAAGGAAATGCTTTGCCATGCTTAGGCGCAGGTCGAGGCTGGAAGCCACCGTGTAGGGGGTTAAGGCTTTCATCTTTTTCAGTTCACCGATAACCTTTTTGTTTTTGGGGTCTGGTAGAAATATTCCTACAGCCTTTGTCTTTGTTTCCGATCCGCCGCTGGATTTGGGTGCTCCTCCTCCCTCCTTTCGGCTCTGGCTTCGCGCTTGCGATTTTTCTATCTGTTTAAGGCTTAGCTTCTTTTTCCCGCCCATGAACCTTTCCTCCAATAATTTCAGAAGGAAAATGGTCCCTTATAGACTTTCCCCTAAGGATGGTTGGTTTAATCTCATGCTATGGCGCTGATTTCCACCTTGTGTTTTTTCCGCCACTCCTTCACGGGAACCCCAAGCTTGCCTTCAATTTTTGGTCGGTGGATGGAGTTCATGGTGCAGAAGGGGATTATTCTGCCGTCAGGCACGGCGTAGTGGATGCAGCATCGGTTGGCCCGTTCGAGGTCGAAGTTGTAGGGGTCCATGAAGTGCATGGCCGAAATGAGGAGCATTTTTCGGTGGAGGTCGCCCAGAGCCTCGTAGCTTCCGGTCTTAAGGATGGGCCAGAGGTACTTCCTGAGCAGGCCGAATTTTACGTGGCGCACAGCCCCCACCAATCGCGTCTTAGCCCTCGTTTTGCGCCCCTTCTCCGCGTCTTCACCCACCCCCTCCAGGGTTTTTATGAATTTTTCAACGTTGCCATAGTGGGTGATGGGAACCATCTCTCCGTCCTCGACGAAGACGTAGGTGGCCATTCCGCAGTGGGGATGGACCGTGAACTCCACGTAATGTTTACCCTTTAAGGCGCCGACCCCTCGGGCCATGGGAACCACCGTGGGCACGGGATAAAAGTCCTCAGCCCTTACTTTTCCGTCAGTCTGCTTCTCAACGGCGGCCATGAGGTCGGGGATGGTTATGCGCATCTTCTCCCTTTTCTCCTTATCGATTCTTCCGCAGATGGAAACGGGCTGAAAGTTTACGCATCGAATCACATCAAAGTTTTTAATGGCGAATCGAATTATGTCCCCCACCTGATGGTCATTAACCCCCCTAATCAGGGTCACGACCAAAACGATGCCGATGCTGCCCATCCCCGCTTTTCGACAGTTTTCAATCGCCTTAAGCTTTGTCTCCAAGAGGTCGGCTCCCCGTGTGAAGTTATAGATATCCGGAGTGACGCCGTCAAACTGCAGATAGACCGTGCTCATGCCCGCCTCCCACAAGCCTCGGCAGTAATCCACGCTCTGGGCCAGCCTAAGTCCGTTGGTGTTAACCTCCACGTGGCGGAAGCCCAAATCCTTCGCCATGCGTATGAGGTCAAAGAGGTCGGCGCGGATGGTGGGTTCTCCACCCGAAAACTGGAGCGCTGTGGCGGGCACCGGATCGTTCCGCCTAAGGTTTTCCAGCATCCCCCGAATCTCATCCTTGGTGGGTTCATACACGTATCCCGTGGTTCCAGCCGTGGCGAAGCAAACGGGGCAGCGGAGGTTGCACCGGTTAGTTATGTCTATGATGGATAGAGCTGTGTGGGACCTGTGTTGAGGGCATATTCCGCAGTCGAAGGGGCAGCCCTGCTTTGTCTCTGTGCGGGGGTTTCTGAGCCCGGTTCCTTCGTATCTAAATTTTTCAGCCCGCAGGTACTGCCCATAATCGGACCAGTAAACGTCTTGGAAACCTCCGTGTTCGGGGCATTCCTTCCTTATGTAAACTACGTTGTCCTCTTCGAAAATTGTGGCGTTCAAAACCTTGAAGCATTCGGGACATATGCTTTTGGTTTCCTTGATGACCCGCAATTTGACACCACCGAGGGTTGTAAGATATTTAACTATGGTTAAGGAATAGCCTATATGAAGGTTTCCAAACCATCCATAAGGTGAAAAGGGGTATTCATCCATGCCCATAAGCGAGGAGGCAAAAAGAACTCTCCATGAGCTGGGACTAACGGAATATGAAACTCAAGCCTACTTGACCCTAATAGAGGGGGGAGCCATGACAGCGGGTCACATAAGCGAAGCGGCCGAGATTCCCTACTCAAAAATCTACGAAACCCTTAACTCCCTGGAGAAAAAGGGATGGATAGAAATCGAAAGGGGTAGGCCCAGTAAATATTACCCTAAATCGCCCACGGAGGCTCTGGAAGCGGCTAAGCTACGCTTTGAGAGCACAATGAAGGCTTGGGAGCAAACGGTCCTAGAGGAGTTACAGCCCCTCTACGAGCGGAGAGAAATTCGGGAAAAACCAGACATCTGGATTATCCGCGGAGAACTCAACATCCTTGTAAAACTCCGAGAAATGTTAAACACGGTTAAAAGGGAGCTTATGGTGGCAATACCCATCTTGCACGAAACGCTCGTGGAAACGATTTATCCCATGCTCATCCACCTGCGAGATATGGGCGTGAAAATACTTTTCATGGTCTCCCAAAACGTTGACAAGAAAAACATAGAAAGGATAAGCGATGTGGCTGAGATCAGAGTTAGGGATCGCATGTTCGGTGGCGGCATCATAGCGAATGGAAGGGAGGCTGTGCTTCTGCTTGGGGAGGAGGAAAGGCCCAATCTTGTCATATGGTCCAGCCACAGGGGATTAGTAAAATTCGCCAAAGACTATTTCCAATACCTATGGAACACAGCCGAGAACCCCCAAAATTGAGATACAATTTTCTGTGAACTCGCAAAACTCGCGCATATTTCTTACATTATAAGTCAATTAAACTGATTTTCCATAAGGAGAACTGGGTGAGGGCAAGGTTCGCGGAAAAGACTGATGCTATGACAATCTTTTTGATGAACTGCCCTGTAGACTTTCCAAAGAAGAGGATGCGGCCCTGTTAAAAACCTTGATTTCTGCTCAATGAGAGGGCGATTAGGACGCTATCAAGAAGAAAGTCAGTATGCTTATTCAGGAGATTTCAGGTCAGTAGTATGCCATACTTTATAGACGAGTTGCCCATTGAAGAGAAGGGGGAGGAAATCAGAAGCCTACAATGGAGGTGCACGAAGGTGTGTCTTCTCCATGAGGAAACAGCTCTGGAAAAACACTTGTTTTATAGGATATTGAGTGAAGATTAACGGAGGAGCCCCCTTTCTTTCTGGGCCTATTTTCGGTATGAGGATGCCATTGTAAACCTGCTTAACCCTAAGAAAACGGCGACTATTTCCATTACTTTGAAGGATGAGGAGGGAAAGAAGTCTGTTGTGACTAGAAGGAGGAAGATCATCAAGTCAGCGACTCGCAGTAGAAAGGACTTGCAGGTTTATTTGGAAGGGAAAACAATCCGGAAGGTTAAGGCTCAGGACAGGCTTGATCAAATAATTTTTCTATTGCGTAACTCGAAAGGAAAAGGAATGGCAAAACCTAAACGCGAAGACAACACGGTGAAGCCGAGCTAAACCGAAAGAATTAAATTGTGTGTACACGTCTAAATTAAATTTGGTGATCAACAGAGGTCGAATCTTATTTGACCTTTCCACTCTTCAATTTAGCCGGTGAAAATAAGGTCAAAATAAATATGAAATAAATACGCGCGTGGGAGCCAGATGGGAAGAAAATTAAAAACCTGTTTCCTGATAGTAATTTTCCTAACCATACTTTCTTTAACCTTTCCCATCGCCTCAGCCTCTAGGATTGAAATGCCAACAAGTTCCGTGATATGCTCCTCTGGTCGTGACATCGGTGTAAGTGAGTCTCAAGAGAATACATCGTTCGGTCACCGTTCAATACGCTTTGGCAGCGAATATGTTGCTCCTTCTGATATTGAACTCCCTACTCCAAGTTTTCCTTTGCTAAAAGACGTGAAGGTAACCATTAACATCGTTTTTGTTGGCGTTCCTTTCCCTCTTTTAGATGTTACAGTGATGCGATCGAAATTATTGAGGTGGTACGCCCCAGTTGATCGTATGCGATGGGAAAAGGAACAGAAATTGATTCCTTACGTCAACTACACCTACCACTATAACGTTGACTTCGCCCCTTCGGAGATGGCAAATGCCTATATACAGTTTCTGATCAATAACTATCGCAATGATACTGCTCCCTACTGGATTCAGCAATCTCCCTACTCCTCAGCCAATGCCTCATACATAAGCGCAATAGAGGCTGAAAACTGGTTTGCCACCAACTTTCCACAATACCAGAGAGATTACACACTTTTTATTGTAGACACCAACCATACCTCTCCGTCTTTTCCATATCGATACTTCTACAATGCCAGCGTCAAGGATATAGATTCCGGGCTTGATCCGCGTAGGAGCGCCTCCAAATACATGATTGCCTTCGGGGGAAATCACCGATTTTTGTTTCTTGATTTGAGTGCAGGCCCAGCGAAGTATGAGGACGTGGATGATTTGAATGTTCCACCCATATGGACATATGCATTGAATGAGACTGTTCGATTCTCAACAGACGGGGCAAAATATGTAAACCGAGCCATTCAGGAGCGTTTCACATCTTCGTGGATTTATGCACCGACCTATTTTGAAAAATACCATGTTGAGGTCATCATCTTCAACAACGATACAACATTCAATTATCTTGACCACATTGATCTCAACAAAATCATCGAAGAACACAGGCGTCTTCAACCATTTTCCAGTTGGAGTGGTGAGAAGAGGCAGGTGGCCCTCTCTGACGAACCTGCTCTATATAGCGTCGTTAAGAAGGCATACGATCGATCAGAAAAGACTGTCAAATATGATCGGATTTATTCCTATCTTTTGGCTAATCTTAGTCGATATATCACTCCATATGGCGACGCTAGGATTGTCCCCGTATTTATCTTCGCTTTTCCAGAGACCATTAAATTTGAGTTTTTAGGCATTACAGACGCTGATGGAAAGGGTAACCCCTCCTTCGTCGTGATGGGCACCAATCAATTTCTTCTCGGTCAAAAAGTCTATCAGTCTACGTGGGCAAATCGAACGTTTTCCGTGTTGCGAGGTTATCTTCGGAGGTTTTATGGAGAATTGGGAGGTGTTGGGGGTAGAGACCGGCTTGATGGCGGTTTCAACGTTACCGCTGGAAAAATTGACTTTT
>Ga0315306_10000309_pt1 | contig 23352 bp, 14 predicted proteins | sample TDP1_MG_FD_203803 | JGI IMG/M metagenome (GOLD analysis project Ga0315306, IMG submission 203803) | Freshwater sediment microbial communities from Lake Towuti, South Sulawesi, Indonesia - TDP1 | ecosystem: Environmental > Aquatic > Freshwater > Lake > Sediment | place: Indonesia: South Sulawesi... | reverse complement strand
TTCGGCTAGCTCCTTTTCATCCTTTGCGATTTGTTTCCCATCCCAGGTGAGGCGGCTCAAGCCGTAAGAATAAATAAGAGCGCAGTTGTTATAGATGATCTGGCTGGACATTTCAGAAGCATAAGCAGAGCTGTCGAGGTCTTCATTCAAGACAAGTTCCGCCAACCTCCTGACATAGGGCATGAGGTTGACTCTTTCCAGGTTTGAGGCGACGGCGAGGCCAAATCTCTCCAGAGGGAAGATGAGGAGATAGGTCATCGTCTCAGGTTGGGAGCCGCCATGGCTCACCTGGAAGTGGCCTCTCCCCGGCCGGACATACCATCCCATGCCGTAGCCTGTGAAGAAGCCATCTTTGGTCGCCATTGAGGTGAACATCTGTTTCCAGGTCTCGGCTTTGAGGAGTTTTCCTTCGATTATCCCTTGAGCGTATTTGAGTAAATCAATAACGGTTGATCGTGTTCCTCCCCCGGCAAAACGGCTTGAGACATCGACATATTCTGAGTTCTTTATTTCTCCTTTGACCAGACGATATCCCCGGACTCGGTTCGAGATGAGGTCAGAAGGGTCATCCAGACGAGAGTTATTCATGCCCAGAGGCTCGAAGATATGCTCTCTGATATAGTCTCCATAAGGTTGCCCTGAAGCGCCTTCGATGACAGCTCCGAGGAGGTTGTAGCCATAAGATGAGTAGTTGTATTTCGACCCCGGCTCGGCAACCAGGTCAAAATCCTGGAAAATAGCCAGCGCTTCTTTCGTGTTCTTATGAAGTTTTATCCGCTCTTCGAGGTCGTAGTCCTTGTAGTGACTTATTCCTCCTAAATGGCCCAGAAGCAGGCGGACGGTGATAGGCCATTTTTTGCGGGGGAAATAGGGGACATAGGTTTGGACCTCGGCATCGAGCTCGACCTTGCTGGCCTCAACCAGCTGCAGGACAGCGAGGGCTGTAATGCTTTTTGTCAGCGAAGCGAGACGGTATGAGGTTTCTGGCTTGGCAGAAACCATGTTTTCCAGGTCAGAATAGCCGAATCCTTTGCTCCAAACGTAGTCTCCCCTGATGAAACCAACAGAGAGACCTGGCGCTCTGTCCAGAGCCATCTGGTCGTTGACGAATTTTTCGAATTCTGCTATCGCCTCAGAGTAAGAAGGTTGATCAGCTTCGTTGGCTCGAGAAAAAGGGCTGAGAAGACATATCCCGATTAACAGGATGAAGATAAAAATGGGGCAAAACTTTTTCCTCATGAATTCTCCCCTCATCTTTTAAAATTTTAAATCCGCATATCTAATAGCATCGGCAGACGGAGATGTCAAATTAAGAATCTTAATGGAAGCATCTCTATTTTTGTCGTAGGGCTGAGGGTTGAGGATTCGATGCCCGCTCAGTCCTCATAGGGTTCTGCTCAGCCTCAAATCCTCATCCCCTTCTGATAAGTCGTGCATCACGGTTTAGAAGATACTTTTCAATTTGAGTCAAAGAAAATTTTCCTTGAAAAGTGAATTTAAATGGTATAATAAAATATTAATAATCAGGAATTATTGATTAAAAAAATATCTTTTGATAAGAAATTAAGGCGATGATGAATTTAGGATTTCTTATAATACAGCCCAAAGTATTTAGCTCATTGTCAAAGCTCTTGGCAAAAATAGCCGACTCATTGCTCCACCTGGAAATTCCGGATCTTGCTCTGGTAGTTATTATATTTTTATTCCTGATCTGGATTCTTGTAGTTAGTAAAAAAGCTGTAAGAAGAGTGGAAGAGGGCATCGATGAGATTAAGAGGGTGATTCGAAGAGCCGGGGTGGAAGATGTCCACGAAGAGTTGAAGCAGAGAAGAGTCGAAGAGGAAGCCCAAGAAGTCGAAGAGAGAAGAGAGGAGCCCAGAGAAGAAGTGAAAGTCGAAGAGAAAGTCGCGGAAAAAGCCAAGGCTCCAGAAGAATTTCGTGTTGAACCTATTTTTGAACACGTTGAGCCGGAGAAAGAGGAGCCTGCTCCGGAGCCAGAGAGAAAAGAGGTTCGGAAAAAACTTGTAGTAGAGGAGAAAGTCGAGCTCGGCAAGGAAGATATTTTTATTCTTTCAGCAGTTGCTGATGAACCAGAAAAAATGTATCAAAAAGAAGGATTGTTCAATTTGTATCGAATGGCATTTTCGAAAAAAAGCAAGGGCGATTTCGACGCCATTCTCAAGAAACTTGAAAAATACAAATTTATTAAATCAGATGCGTCCACTGATTACAGGGCCTGGATAGAATTGACTGACAAGGGCTTTGAATACGTAAAGAAAAAAAGAGGATTTTAATTAATCCCGGGGCAAAATATTTAATTAATTATGCAATTAAGGTGTCCCCAGAATTCCTGAGGAGGACACAGCTCCACGAACTTTTATCCCTCGGCAAAAGGAGCTTCTATTGAGACGGCTTCCATCCCGCCCAAAAACCTCGCACCATCTTCAGTGATTACCATGCAGTCTTCATTGCGGATGCCGAATTGGCCGGAGATGTAAATCCCGGGTTCATTGCTGAAAGTCATGCCGGGCTGGAGCCTCAGCTTGTTTCCCTTGACAAGATAGGGATATTCGTGCCCTTCCAGGCCTATGCCGTGTCCGACCCTGTGGCTAAAATATTTATACCCAGGGCCAAAATCCGCCTCCTCAATGACCTTGCGCGCAGCACGGTCAACATCTTCACAGCTTGCACCGGGGCGGGCGGCCTTTAATGCTTCGCTTTGTGCCTTTTTCACGATGTTCCATATGCTTCGCTGCTTATCCGAAGGCCTGCCAAAGACAACAGTCCGCGTAACATCCGAACGGTAGCCTTCAACGCTGCAGCCCCCATCAACCATGACCACATCTCCCTCACCAAGTGTGCGGAAAGCCCTGGAACCGTGGGGAAAGGCTGTGTTTGGCCCGAACTGAGGGCCACCGCCTCCGCTCACGCCCATCTGCTGGTGAGCGGCGCTGATGATGCCGAATAGATCACGAGGGCTCATCCCTTCCCGCAAATTTTTGAATCCTTCTCGATAGGCGAGCTTTGTGATTTCATTGGCAAGGTCCATGTAGGCGATCTCTTTCTCTGTCTTTGTTCCGCGGCATTCTTCGGTGATAACCGCTCCATCCATGAGCTCGAGGCCGGGAGCGTCTTTACGAAGGCCGAACAAGACGAAACTGTCGGTCGAGGGGCTTAGAGCCAGGCGCCCGCTTCGAGCCCCTAAGCTTTTCATAATCTCTGAGATGAGCCTGTAGGGACTTTCATCTTCCTCCCAAACCCTTATTTCCTGGCCTTGGGGAATGAGCTCTTTTGCCCGCTCGAACTCAAAGGCAGGGCAAACCCAGACTGGCTTCTTTTTTAGGTTCAAGAGGGCGCCGAAGGTCCGCTCGCTCGTTCCCCAGCTGACGCTCGTGAAATACACAAGGCTGGCGCCTCCTGTTAAAAAAAGCCCGTCGATTTTATGGGCGGCCATCAATCGTTGAGCTTTCTCCAAGCGAAGTTCATAATCTTCTGCAGCCAAAGGCTTCACGCCTGCTACCATGTTTTCGAATTTCGCTTGGCTAGCAGTTTCGGGCTTGGAGAATAATCTTTTGGTAATCCCGAAAGGTATTATGGACAGACTTCCAATCTTGACAAAATCGCGTCGGGAAATCATGTTTTCCTCTCCTTTCAAAGGGATTTCATGCTTTTAAGCTGCCTATGTGATCATGGCTTCTTTTTTGCCATCAATTGTCCTCTTATCAGATTTATACCTGAAATTCAATATTGATACCTTTTTTCCGTGGTGAAGAAACATCGTTATGGATCAGCCTGGATGTCTCGAAGACACGCAGCCTTCCCTGCCTCAACACCCAGCCTGATCCTCTTCCTATCAAGGGCTTGGGGAGGTTTCCTTGACAGAATACGCGTAAGTTATATGTCCCTATAATTCACAAGCTCGTTAATTCAGAGCTAAGATTCAATCGAGGATTTGATATTTAAAGAGGACAGCGTTTTCCTCCTCATCCGGGTGCAGGACATAAAGGATGTCTCCGTGAGTAGCTATGGGCAGAGAGGCGAGATTGCCCGTCTTTATTAAGGGCAGGTAAAAGCTATCCAGGTATTTTCCTTCCTGATTGAAGACATCGACAAGGATTCCCTTTTTATCACGGGTTGAAGTCAATACCCAGAGTTTATCTTTATGAATGACTAACCTCTGGACGTCATTCTGATATTTTGGCCAATCATCGGGATATTTTTCTTTGGAGCTGAATTTTACAGGAGAATACTCTCTACGGAAGGTGCGGATGACCTCCTGCTTCTCACAGTCAAATAATTTTATAAGATAATCTGACGTGTGACAGAAGTAAAGGTAGCGCTGGTCCTTCCTGACCATTTGCAGCCTAGTGACAGGCATTGAGAAAATCGCGGTCCTTATACCTCCTTGGAAGATCCTTGTATGCTCTTTTAGCGAGATGGAATAGGGAAGCGCTGTGAACGCTCCTTTTTCGTCCATAGAAAACAGATTTTGGCTGTATTCTACTATGCCGCTTTTCTTCTTAAACTCTTCTCGTTTAGGAAAGTCCAGAAGAAAATATTTGTTATTCCAATAAGCCAGCAATTTAAAAAAACGCTTTTCCCTAAGCTTTATTTCCTGAATCAGGTTTCCCTGCATATCTGTTTTGAGGATTTTATTCAATGTCGCACAGATAAAAACAATTTCTTTATCTGTAAGAACAAAATCCTCGAATTCTGTTGTGATTTCGCCCGGGCCCTGGCCGAGCTTTATGATGTCTTTTATGAATTTCCCCTTGGAGTCAAATTTAAACAGCTTGTTGATTTCTTTCACAAAAACAGAGCCGTCAATGGAAGTCTGTAATTCATAGGGCTCCCTGAAAAAGAATTTTGGGCTCTCATCCCTAATGCGCATGACCTCCTTGAGCTGAAGAACTCTGCCAGCATTGGGGCTGATGGGCTTTTTTGGGTTTTCGATAATTGGCTGTGCCTCTAAGCCGCTGATCAGAAATAACAGAATGACAAGAGAAAAAGTAAGTTTATTTCTATCCATAAAGAACTCTTCAGTATAGAATCATAGCGCAGTCGCAGTTCTTTGTCTTTTGAGAAAACTACTGCTGGAGATATTTTTTCAGGAACTGGGCAGTGTAAGATTTTTTTGACTTGATGATTCGCTCAGGAGGGCCCTGCTCCACAATCTCCCCGCCTTTATCTCCACCCTCAGGCCCTAGATCGATGATGTGGTCAGCGCATTTGACCACATCCAGGTTGTGCTCGATGACCACAACCGTGTGCCCCTGCTCCACCAGCTTTTGGAAGCAGCTCAGAAGCACAGAGACGTCGTCGGGATGGAGTCCGATGGTCGGCTCGTCGAAGATGTAGAGAATTCTCCTCTCTTTCTGGTGGATGAGATGGTAGGCGAGCTTAATCCTCTGCAGCTCTCCTCCAGAGAGAGTTGTCGTCGGCTGCCCCAGTTTTAAATATCCCAGCCCGACTTCAGCCAGAGGATTCAATGCTTTGCGGATTTTGGGTTTGTCGGCGAAGAAATCCAGAGCTTCAACAACGCTCATCTCCAGGACCTGGTTGACGTTTTTTTCTTTGTATTTGACCTCCAGGGTCTCGCTCTTGAATCTTTTTCCCTTGCAGGCTTCGCAGGTTAAGACCACATCGGAGAGGAACTGCATCTCTACGATCTGCTGCCCTGCGCCCTGGCATTCCTCGCACCTTCCTCCAGGAGTGTTGAAAGAGAAGAAGCCAGGCTTGAATCCCAGGGCTCTGGCCTCCCTTGTCTGGCTGAAGACCTGCCGGATCTCGTCCATGGCTTTGGTGTAGGTCGCAGGAATGGAGCGGGGTGAGGTGCTGAGCGGAGACTGGTCGACCATGATGATTTTGTCGACCCGCTCCCTGCCTCTTATTTCCTTAAAGCCGTTCTTCGTCTCCCCTTCCCATCCCTGAAAGAGGACATCATAGAGAAGCGTGCTCTTTCCCGAGCCTGAAACGCCGGTGATGCAGGTCAGGACGTTGAGCGGAATTTTGATATCCAGATGTTTGAGATTATGCTTGTGAACATCTTTGATCTCGATGAAGCCCTGAAAAGCTCTGCGTCCCTCTGGGGCTTTGATCGTCTTCTCTCGCCTCAGGTATTGGGCAGTGAGGGAGTCGGAATGCTTGATAAATTGCTCCATCGGTCCGTCGAAAATCACCTTTCCTCCTGCCTCTCCGGCTCTCGGCCCAAGGTCGATCAGATATTCGGCAGACTTTACAATTTCCGGGTCATGCTCGACAACCATCACTGTGTTACCAATCTCCTTCAGAGATTTGAGGATTTCAATCAAGCGCTGGTTGTCGCGGGCGTGAAGGCCGATGCTCGGCTCGTCCAGGACAAAAAGAGTGCCGACAAGAGAGGCGCTCAGCGCTGCCGCCAGGTTGATTCTCTGCGCCTCTCCTCCGCTCAAGGTGAAGGTCATCCTGTCCAGGGTGATGTAGTTCAGGCCGACCTCGAGCAGAAATTTCAATCTGTTCTGGATTTCGGCGATGAGCTTCTCAGAGACCTGTTTCTGAAAGGCTGTGAGGGTGAGCTCTTGAAAAAATTCGTCGGCTTGGCGCACGGTCATCTGGGCCACGTCACCTATGGAAAGACCTTCGATTTTGACGCTCAGGGCTTGAGGGTTGAGGCGTGTTTTGCGGCAATCAGGACAGGGCACATATTTCCGGTAGCGGCTGAGGAGGACCCTGACTTGAACTTTGTATTTTCTCGTCTGCAGCCATTCGAAGAAATCTTTGATGCCGTAATGGCTGTCTCCTCCCTCCATGATGAACTGCTTTGCCTTTTCACTCAGGTTTTTGTATGGGACGTTTGTCGGGATTCCCTTTTTCCGCGCTTCCCGGAGTAGCTCTTTCATAAACCAGCGCGAAACTGGCTTAGTCCAGGGCTCGATGGCTCCTTCCGCAAGGGATTTATTCTTGTCGGGAATGATTTTATCCTCATCAATCATGCCCAGGTCTCCGAAACCATGGCATGTCGGGCAAGCTCCTTGAGGGCTGTTGAATGAAAAGAGATTGGGGAAGGGGTCTTCATAGGCGACACCGCACGTCTTGCAGATGAGTTTGGCGGAGAAAATGAATTCCTTTTTGCTTTCTGTCTGGACTTTGATCTTTCCTCCGCCTTCTTTCAAGGCGATCTCCAGAGAATCGACCAGTCTTTCTCTTTCATCTCGTGCCAGAGCCATCTTGTCGACGAGGACATCTATCGTTCCTTTTTTCTGGAGCTTGGTTTGCTCGAGGTTTAAGATTTTGTTCTTCTGGACAATCCTGAAAAAACCCCCTTTCTTGAGAGCAGCCGTGCCTTTCTCCAATGGCCAGGGGAAGGAAATCAATATTTTTGTCTCAGGAGGAAGCTTGTAGAGCGTCTCGACGATGGAGTCGATTGTGTCCCTGATGACTGGCTTGCCGCATTTGAGGCAATGGACAGTGCCAATCCGGGCAAAAAGGACCCTTAAGAAATCATAGATTTCAGTGACCGTGGCCACCGTGGAGCGCGGATTCTTGGTCACGGCTTTCTGCTGGATGGCGATGGCAGGCGTGATTCCCTCGATCAAATCGGCATCCGGCTTGTCCATCCTTTCCAGGAACTGGCGGGCATAGGAGGAAAGGGACTCGATGTAGCGGCGCTGCCCTTCGGCATAGAGAGTGTCAAAGGCTAGCGAAGATTTCCCCGAGCCGCTGACCCCGGTGACGATGATGAATTTATTCAGGGGAATGTCGAGGTTGATGTTTTTCAGGTTATGAACTCTGACACCCCTGAGGATAATTTTCTCTTGCCTCTTTGATTCATTCATGCTGGATTTTAATTCGACGCGCCTTTCTTTTTTGTCAGATGATTATTATAGCAGAAAAAGGGGACAGGCTACTTTTTTCATTGAACAGAAATTTTCTATTTTCTCGCTCATAATAAAAATTGGAAACTTTAAAGTCTTCTTTTTTGCAAAGACGGGGTGTTTTCGAGCCATTCGGCCTAAGCTCTTATCGGAAACATCCCAGATTCAGTGAGAGAATTACACTGCTACAAATTTATGACTATAACGGAATTTCGGATGTTTATGCTATTCTCGCAAAAATAGAACAGTTTAAGTTTTTTTTATATAATGGCTGCAATCATTTTCGAGGAGGTTTCGATGCAGAAAGGGACAAAGCTGGCCTTAATCTTGGGAGCCATTCCCTTTTTAACCCTGGTTTTTGCCCTGCCTCTGGTCAACAGAGTCAAGCCGATTATCCTTGGGTTTCCTTTTCTTCTTTTCTGGATTCTCTGCTGGGTCGTGGCCACTCCGCTATTTCTCTTCGTCGCCTATCTTCTTGAAAAGAAGTTCAACAAGCCTGAGCAAGGTGACAAGCTGTGAGCCCGGCTCTGGTCATCATTCTTGCCGTGATTGTCCTCTCCTCTGCTCTCGGCCTTTATGCCGGGAGGCGGATGAGGATGAACCTGGAAAACTGGACAGTCGGGGGCCGGAGGTTCGGCGTGATACTGATCTGGCTGCTCATGGCTGGCGAGATTTACACCACATTCACCTTCCTTGGAGCCAGCGGCTGGGCTTATTCAAAAGGGGCTCCGACTTTTTACATCATAATCTACGGCGCCCTGGCCTATACGCTTTCTTTTTTCATCCTTCCCGCCGTATGGAAGGCGGGCAAGGCTTACGGCCTACACACTCAGCCCGACTTTTTCGTCAAGCGTTACCAAAGCCGCTGGCTTGGAGTTTTGGTGGCTGCCATCGGGATTTTTTCCATCGTTCCCTATCTCCAGCTTCAGCTCACAGGCCTGGGATTGATTGTCGAGGAAGCGAGCAACCGGGCTATCAGCTCCGATCTGGCCATAGCTATCTCCTTTATTCTGAGCTGTGCCTTTGTCTATACCAGCGGCATCAAAGGCGTGGCCTGGGTGTCGATAGTCAAGGATATCATGATGATTGCTGCCGTGGGTATTGTGGGCATCGGGGTTCCCCTTATTTATTTTGGAGGCTTTGGCAAGATGTTTCGAGCATTGATCGAGCAAAGCCCCAATTATCTGGTCTTTCCTGGCGGGACGGCGAACATGGATGTTCTCTGGGTAATGTCCACAGTTCTTTTGAGCGGCATGGGTTTTTACATGTGGCCTCACGCCTTTGCTTCTGCTTTTTCAGCCAAGAGCGCCAAAACGATAAAAAGAAATGCAGTGATCATGCCTTTCTATCAAATCCCGGTTCTTCTTGTCTTCATGGTCGGGTTCACAGCGCTTCTGGTCATCCCTGGCCTGAAGAAGGGCGACATGGCATTTTTGGCTCTGGTCAACAAGACTTATCCTTCCTGGTTCATGGGCTTTGTCGGAGCTGCCGGCGCGGTGACAGCCATGGTGCCCTCAGCCATCCTTGTTCTTTTCGCTTCAACCCTTCTGGTCAAGAATATCTATCAAGCCGGCTTCAATCCGCGGGCAAAGGAGGAGAAAGTGATGACTCTCTCCCGTTTAATGGTCGTAGTCATCATGGCCTTTGCCCTTGTCTTCGCCATCTTTCTCCCCAATGAGCTGGTTAACCTCCTCATCCTCGGCTATGATGGAGTCTCCCAGTTTTTTCCAGGAGTGGTTCTGGGATTGTTCTGGAAGCGTGTGACCAGAGCCGGAGTTTTTGCCGGAATCGGTGGCGGCATAATCCTTGTCTCTTTCCTTATCATCAGCGGCAGGGACCCTTTCCTCGGTATGAACGCCGGGTTTGTCGCCCTTGCCTTGAATGCTTTGCTCACGGTTGTTGTCAGCCTGATGAGCAAGCCTGAGAAAGGAGGGTTCGAATGATTGAGGATTTAAAAAAAGATACTGAAAAAATAAAAGGCCAGCTTATCGAATGGCGGAGAGATTTTCATCGGCATCCAGAGGTTGCCTTTCGTGAGCAGAGAACATCTGCGATAATCCGCGAGTTTCTGCAGAAAATAGGAATTCCCGTAACTCCCTGCGCCGGGACGGGTTTGAAGGCAATCCTTGAAGGATTGCCCGGCGGCCGGACAGTTGCTCTCCGAGCTGACATGGATGCCTTGCCGCTCAAGGAAGAAGGCGATAAGGAATATATATCCGAGAATCCTCAAGCCGCCCATGCCTGCGCCCATGACGGACATATGGCCATCATCATGGGCGCGGCAAAAGTCCTCGCTCAAAGAAAGAAAGAATTTAAAGGCAGAGTCGTCTTTCTTTTTCAGCCCGCTGAGGAGCTCCCCCCTGGGGGAGCGAAAACTATGGTCGAGGAAGGAGCCTTGGATGGCGTGGATGCTGTCTTCGGCCTCCACCTTTGGCAGCCTCTGCCCACAGGCTTTATAGGGCTCGTCAAAGGGCCGATGATGGCCCAGGCTGACAATTTCTCGATTGTTGTCAGAGGCAAAGGAGGGCATGGCTCTGCACCCCATCTCACCGTCGACCCTATCTTGGTCGCCTCCCACATAGTGGTCAATGCTCAGAGCGTTGTCAGCCGAAGCATAGACCCACTCAAGCCTGCCGTGGTTTCTTTCGGGATAGTAAAAGGAGGAACTGCCTACAACATCATTCCAGGCGAAGTCACTTTAAACGGAACAGTGAGAAGCTTTGAGAGTTCTATCCAGTCTCTGGCAGAGAAGAGGTTAAAAGAGATTGCAGAAGAGACATGTCGGGCTTTTGGAGCCACGGCTGAATTTAGCTATAAAAAGGGCTATCCTGCTCTTGTCAATCATGGCGCCATGGTTGATTTTGTCGTCGATGTAGCGCGGAAAACGCTTGGAGAAGAATGCGTCAAATCCATCGACCCCATTATGGGAGGGGAGGATTTTGCCTATTTTCTTCAGAAAGTTCCTGGCGCATTTCTGTTTTTTGGCATGGGTGACGGGACGAAATTCCCCCATCATCATCCTGGCTTCGACATAGACGAGGCAGCTCTGCCCAAAGCCACCTTGCTGATGACAAGCATTGTGCTTCACTATTTAGAAAAGAAAGAATAAAGAATAAGATAAACGGAGATGAATCTTTTTATTGTTCTTGGCATTGCCTTTGCCCTGGCTATGGATGCCTTTGCTGTCGCAGTAGGAGTCAGCCTTAGCCTTAAAGGAATGACGAGAAGGCAGGCTTTCAGGCTGGCTCTGCACTTTGGCTTTTTTCAGTTCATGATGCCTATCCTGGGTTGGCTGGCCGGACAGGGGATTTTCAGGTATTTCCATGCTTTTGACCATTGGGTCGCCTTCGGTCTGCTGCTTTTCATCGGCGGAAGAATGCTTCTTGAATCCTTTAGAGCAAGCGAGAAGGCAGGAAAGAAAAGCGCTGACCCGACAAGAGGCTTATCTCTTTTTGTCCTCTCTCTGGCGACGAGCATCGACGCCCTGGCCGTTGGCTTAAGCCTCGCCGCCCTTCATGTCACAATCCTCTATCCAGCCGTTGTCATCGGAATCATTTGCTTTTTGATAACTGCTATTGGCACGAAGGTTGGCCCTCTTCTGGGACAGGTTATCGGCAAAAGAGCGGAGCTTGTGGGCGGATTAGTCCTGATCGGCATTGGAATAAAGATTCTGATCGACCATCTTTGATCCCACTCTTCAATGTTCTGCGGTTTCTCTGAAGTCCATTTTTAGAATGGCATCGCTCCCGAACAAGTTCTTAATTCTGTTCCCTGCCCTTCGTGATGGCTGCGGAATTCCCTCAGCTCGAATATTCTATTTGCTCGGAAAGCAAGCTCCCTTGCAGCACAGCTCAAAAAAAATAAACTTAAAGGAAAATATTTAATCCACCATAAATTGAGAATCCCGGCGTTCCGTATCCTTTAATCATTTCGTATTTCTCGTTGAAGATATTTTCGAGGCGGCTGAAGGCCTGAATGTTTGAGCTGATGTCCAGGGTGAATGCAGCATTGACCAGGGTGTAAGCAGGGAGGGTGACTCGAGCATAAGGCCAGGTTGAGAAGTCCATATCATCCCTTTTTCCGATGGAGAGAAATGAAAGATTGAAGTTGCCCTTTTTGCTGAATCGATAATCGAGGTTTGCAGAGAATTTCTCTTCCGGCCTTCTCAAAAGCTTATTGCCCGTCTTCTTATCCCTAGTCTCGGTTGTGGTGAGATTCAGATTGAGCATGAGCTCATCCAAAGGCCTGGCTCGAAGCAGAAGCTCTATTCCTTTTGCCTCTGCTCTCCCGATGTTGATGTATCCTTGGTAGGAATCAAAATTGATCAGGTCTCTGAAGTCATTGAGAAAATAGGTCGCTGCCAAAAGAATTTTATCTCCGATGAATCCCTGCTCGAATCCAAAATCCAGACCCAATGATTTTTCCGGCATTAAGCCCTTGTTTCCGATGGGCCCCCAGAATGTACCAGGTGCATAGAGCTGGTAAAGGGAAGGAGACTTAAAGCCTGTCCCACAAGTCACTTTAATTTTAGTCTTTGTGGCTTCGATGAGATAGGTCTCTGCCAGGCGGAAAGTCAGCGCAGAGCCGAACTGGCTGTGGTTGTCGAAACGGACTCCAATTGTCGCATAGAACCGGTCGGCGACTCTGACCTGATCCTGAAGGAAGAGCCCTGTAGCCCAGGCTCGCTTTAAGGGAAAAGTGCTCAAGTCAGAGCCCCAGATGGTGTTGTATTGATATTCTGACTCTCCCTGTTCTTGATGATGGTCAATTCCAAAGGTCAGAATGTTTTTCTCGTGAAGGAAGAAATTATTCTGCAAGTCGATTTCAAAAAGCCTGGATTTAAAAAAGCCTTCCTCTGAATCAAAAAGATGAATGTCGTCTGTAGGATTTTTGTGGCGGCGGTCATAGTCAACAACAGAGAAGAATAATTTTTGCTCCCAGCGGTTGCGAAGCTGAAGGCTGCGAACTTGGACTTTGAGGAACAAAGAGTCGTAATTCTGAGTGTTGTTCGGGTCGTCTCCATAGCCACCTCCGAAGTTATCGATCTCGGCTTCTGTCTTCAGATTTCGAAGTATCAATTCAAGGTCTGTATTATTCTTAAAGCGGAAGCCGATTCTGCCACAGAGAGAAAGGTTCTGGTAGCCATCATTTTCGCTATTTCCTTCATAGGCTTCGCTCGCAGCCGAGAAGCCCTGAGTTTGGAGACGGGAGACATTAAAGGAATAATCGGCCCGATTCAAGCTGCCGCTTATCCCTGCGCTTCCGGAAAAAGTCCGGTATGAGCCTCCTTTTGTTAAGAGATGGAATCGTGGTCTTCCCTGGCCTTTTGTGGTGATGATGTTTATGACTCCGCCCAGAGCATCAGAGCCGTAAAGAGTACTCTGAGGCCCGCGAAGAACTTCGATTCTTTCAATACTTTCAAGAGTTAGATGGGCAAGGTCAAAAGAGCGGGAAGGAGAGATGGGGTCGTTGAGCTCCACGCCGTCCATCATCACTAGGGTGTGCTCTGAATTCGCTCCTCTAAGGAAGGCTGAGGCTGCGCCGCCTTCCGGCCCATTCTGGATGACCGAGACTCCCAAGACTTCTTCCAGTGCCTCAAGAACGGTTGTTTTTTTGGCTCGATCCAGCTCTTCTCTGCTGATGACCGTGACCGAGCTTGCCACTTCTTTCAAAGGAGTCTCGAGGCGAGTGGCGGTGACAATGACCTCATGTTTGAGGTCTGGTTTCTGTTTCTCCTTCGAGCTGTTCTCTTGAGAGACGAGGTTGAGAGCAGAGAATGTGACGGCAAGAACAAAGCAGAGGGCATTTTTAAAAATCATTTTAACCTCCTTCCTTGCCCCCGCTCTGAGCCTGGATGAAAGATTTTATGTTTTTGCCTGCTTCTCATGGAAGTGCAGACAAAAAAAATTAACCCTCTCTTCCACCCGAAGATGGGCTTTAAAGTTTAAAGGGGGTTTCCTGGCTCTCGGATCGACCTGCTTCCAGGCCTTCCCGTCCTGAACTCAGGACAGTGGCTTAATCTGGAATTAGTCCCCGATTACAGTAGCGGGGGCTGCGTCCGTTTCACACGGACTTCCCTTTCCTTTAAACCTGAATCTCGATTTTCAAAGAAACTGTATTTTTTAATCTAATTTAATGAAGGAAGATTGCTTTTGTCAAGAAAATCATGAGAGAGAAAAGCATATTTTTTTTCGTTTTGAAAAGCCTCGTTATGGATCAGGCTGGGTGTCTCGAAGACACGCCGCTTTTGCCCCAGCGAGTCAAAAGCGGCTCGATTCCAGGCTTCGCTCTCCTTTCCCTTCGGTCGAGGAACCATGCCCGCTCAGCCTTCCATACGGTCTTCTCGACACCCAGCCTGATCCACTTCGTACCATGGATTTGCGGATGCTTGCTTGAAAGAGAAAAACACTTGTTCTGTGAAGGAAAGGATAAATGGAAATTGGATGCTTAAGAAAAATAAAAGGCTGTCCCTATTTGGGATAAAAGGGGCAGCCTTTCAAAGGGGGGTGGATCAGTAAATAAGGGAATTTATCGTGAACTCCCTAAAAAAAGGAGGGGTAAAAAGGAGGGACGTGCTTGCCATTAGCTCTTTCATCTTGCTCACCTTCATTCTCCATATATAAATACGCACAAAAAGAGCGAAAAGTTGCAGGGCTTTCAAATTTTTTGGGAAATTCTGGACGTGTTGGAATGGATGAGGATCAAAAAATAATTATTTTTTTTGTTTTTTTCCCCCCAAAAATATTACAAATATTTTATCACAAATTAAAATAAAATTTCAATAAATTTTTTTTACTTTCTCAAAATTCTGCTATTATAGCTATATTCGACACGTTTTTTGCTTAAAATCAGGCCTTTTTCGCAGTTTTTTCAGGATAATATGCTTTAATCTGTCATTTTGACTAAAAAAAAGATATTTTTTAGAATTAAAGCATCTTTTTCTGCAATGAAAAACTCATTTATGGCTCAGGCTGCGCGTTTCGAAAACACGCGGGCTTTGCTAAGCTTGATCCTTTTCATATCACCAAGTTGCGGATATTTCTTTAAGAGTGACCGATAAAGGAATTATTCAAGAGAAAGGAGTGCGCCAATGCAAAAAGAGAAATTCAAGGAATTTGGTTATAGATTCATCGATTGGGTTGCAGATTATCTGAGCGGGCTAGAAAATTATCCTGTCCTCAGCCAGGTCAGGCCCGGTGAGATTCGAAGCAGGCTTCCCCTTCATCCTCCAAGTCACGCAGAATCGATGGAGAAGATTTTCCATGACTTCGAGCAAATCATCCTGCCCGGCATAACTCACTGGCAGCATCCTTCCTGGTTTGCTTATTTCCCTGCCAGCTCCAGCCTGCCCTCCATCCTGGCAGAATTGCTGACCGCAGGCCTCGGGGCCCAGTGCATGATCTGGCAGACCTCTCCAGCAGCCGCAGAGCTCGAAGAGCATGTTCTGGAATGGCTGCGCCAGATGCTCGGGCTTCCAGAAGGCTTGGCTGGAGTCATCCAGGATACTGCTTCTACGGCTACGCTCGTCGCCCTGCTCACAGCCAGGGAAAAGGCGACGGATTTTGAGGCAAACCAGAAAGGATTGAATAAGCCTCTGGTTGTCTACGCTTCAGAAGAGGCCCATTCGAGTGTCGAGAAGGGAGTGAAGATTGCCGGCTATGGAAAGGAGAATTTACGCTACATCCCTACAGACGAATCTTTTGCCATGATTCCTTCCAAGCTTGAAGAAGCCATCGAGAGAGATAAAGAGAAAGGTTTGCTGCCAGCCTGTGTTGTCGCCACTCTCGGAACAACCTCTTCCACAGCCATCGACCCCCTTGAGTCCATAGGCGAGATTTGTCGCCGCCACGGCCTCTGGCTTCATGTCGATGCTGCTTTTGCCGGAACAGCCGCGATTCTTCCCGAGAAGAGGTGGATTCTTGAAGGAGCAGAGTATGCCGATTCCTTTGTCTTCAATCCCCATAAGTGGATGCTGACCAATTTCGACTGCTCAGCCTATTTTGTCAAAGACCCGGGAGCTTTGATTCGGACCTTCGAGATTCATCCCGAATACCTGAAAACAGGGATGGATGCCAAGGTTAAGAATTTTCGTGATTGGGGCATTCAACTGGGAAGGAGGTTCCGGGCGCTGAAGCTCTGGTTCGTGATTCGTTCCTATGGTGTGGAAGGGCTCCAGAAAATTATCCGAGAGCATATCCGTCTGGCTCAGATGTTCAAGGAATCGGTGACGAAGCATGAGTCTTTCGAGCTCATGGCGCCGGTAAGCTTGAGCCTTATCTGCTTTCGTCTGAACGACGGCCGCCGTGAAGAATCTCTGGCAGATTTGAATCGAAGGCTGCTGGAGAGCCTGAATCAGACTGGCAAGGTTTTTTTAACCCACACCACCTTGAAAGGAAAGTACGTGCTGCGCCTGGCAATTGGCTCCAGGATGACCGAGGAGCGCCATGTCAGGGAAGCCTGGAAGCTAATCAGGACAAAAGCAGCGGAATTGCTTAAATCCTCTCCAAAGCCGTGAGGCTCTGAATGGAAAATATCCCAACAGCCAAAAAATTATGGAATAATTTATCACAAAATAAGTTCCCGGTGGAGGTTCATCGCTTCATCATGATACCTTAATTGTTTCAAATTAATTCTTCAAAGACGTTGGCTTTTTTGTAGCGATTAAAAGGCAGCCAGAAAATTTCTTTGTGATCTATTGATTACGAAAAAAGCTGGATATAAAGACCTTAAGAGCTGAATAATGAAATTTCAAATTGAGTGCGAAATCTTTGAAAAGTTTTTAGGATTGAGCATCGGGGTTCTCATCGCCAAAAGAATCGATAACCATGGACAGAGCGCTGAGCTCTTGGGTTTGGTTAGAGAAAAGGAAAAAGAAATCATAGAGGAATTTGATATTGAATCTCTGTCCCAGCTACCAAGAATCGAATCCTGGAGAAAAGCCTATGCCTCTTTTGGGGCGAAGCCTAGTAAATACAGGAACTCGGTGGAGAGCCTTTATCGGATGATTCTGAAGGGAATGAGCTTGAGACAGGTCAATAAAATCGTCGACATCTACAATTACATTTCAATAAAGCATATGATTCCAGCTGGAGGGGACGACACAGCAAAGGTGGATGGAGATATAAGGTTGATTTTTGCCCGAGGAGGAGAGCCCTTTGTCGCTCTCAATTCAACACAGAGAGAATCAGCAGAGAAGGGAGAGGTCGTCTACGTTGATGACAAAGAAGTTCTATGCCGGAGATGGAACTGGCGTGAATGCGACAAGACAAAAATGACAGAAGCAACCCAGGATGTTGCTCTTGTCATCGAGGGCCTTCCTCCAGTCAGCGGGCAAGGCCTTCGGTTCATTGTCGATGACCTCAGCGAATTGGTGAAGAGATATTGTGGCGGCGATGTTCGAGCAGTTGTCCTCAATCAGACCGAGAGAGAAGTCGAAATTTGAATTCAACCTATTTTTTTAGCTCTGTACTCCAGCTCAGCTTTCCTTCAGGGTCGACAAACCTGAGATAATAGCCCCAGCCGCCTCCGCCCTGCTGAACTTTGATCAGCAGCTTATTCCAGCCCTGCTTCAACTCTGCCTGAACCTTGTCCTGGTCAGGGTATGCGCCGCGGTAGGCAGGATTGTTATGGATGAGCTTATCATTCAGCCAGATCCGGACTCCGTCATCGCTTCCGACAAGAATTAGCGTCTGGCGCGCTTCAGGCGATAAAACATAGACCAGACCGTAAGCGATGACCTGCTCATTGGGCTCGAGGAGCTGCTCCAGCCTGACAAATCCTGATTCTTCAGCTTGGACTTTCTTCCATCTGATTTGTTTGTTCGTTTTGCCGATATAGCTTTTCTTAAGGTCGATCTCTGTTTCCGGGGGAAAGCTCTGTTGAAGATAGGTCATATCCGGAGCATCGAAGGGCCCGATGAGATTCCATTCGCTGATGAAGCGGCGGTTTGAAGGAGAAAGGGTGAGGCCGACGAAAGCCATGTCCATGCCCGAAGACTCTGCGGATTTGCCTATGACCTGAAGGATGATTGTATTGACACCGGAGTGAAGCAGGACATTCTTCAATGTCAGCCTGTCTATGGTTTTTTCAGGCGAAAATCCGTCAAAAATCTGGCCTTCTAACTCTGCGCCTTCCTCTCCGCTTCTGATTTCCGTAATCTTGCCCATTGCCGGGCCTTTGAGAAAATAGAGCTCAAGGTCGTAGCGCTCTCCGATATCGACGTTGAAAGAGAGCTCAGCAGCCGTTTCCTCCTCTGCCTTCTCAGTCATCAGAGCCGGGTATCGCCTTCCCTCCTGGTTATAATATGAAGTTAGCGTCTGGGAGAGGTTTTCTGCCCTGAATCTCATCCTTAAATTTTTATCCTCGAATGTCGGGATTGCTTCTCCTTCGACTTTTTCCCATTCTGGCAGGGCGAAATTTCTTGAGGACTCCAGAGCAAAAGGCAGCCTTTGCTTCATCGAAGGCAGCGCGGGGAAAAGCTTGTGGGGCTCGCTCTGATACCAGTAGGCAACAGACGAGAAGTAGTCAGAGCGGTCGTTGGCATGGCCGTGCTCGATGGTGACGCGGATGGATTTCTTGAATGGTATGGGGTCAGGGATGTGAAAGCGATAAACCGTTGCTTTGGAGCCGACCTGGAAGTCTTCTTCCTGGAGAGGGCAGCCGTAGAAGGGATTCTCATCCTCCCTCATTCCCCAGGCATCCGAGAAATAATCCTCAGAGCCTGTTCCATGAAGAGAGGGCTTTTCCTCACCGTCGATATAAATCATGTCATCGCCTTCTCCCCACCAGCCCATGGCTGTCTGGAGGATGCTGAGGTTGCAGCCAACATAATGGCCTCGGCCAGAGGCTTCGAGGATGAGATAATTTCTCCCGGGCTGGCAGGGAATCTCCTGCCGATAATAAGAATGAAAATAAGGAGTATCAGCAGAAAGGGTTGGGAGCTCCCTGTAATCAACATAATAGTAGAATGCGCCAACCGGCCTTGTCCCTTCGTTAGTTACAGTGACACGCGCCGACTTTTGAAAAGGCATATACCAGTAGCAGTTCCGTGCCCGGCCTTCGGATGAACAGTTTATCGGGATGGAGCTGAAGTTGCGATTCAGGCCGTGCCCTACGCCAAAAAAGTCGCCTATCGGCGCCTCGACCGACGGGGATGTCTCGTCGTCCCAGTACATCCTCAGGATGAGCTTGCGTCCGTAGAAGGCCTCAGCAGAGATGGTGACCCAGATGTGGTGGATAGCTCCAGGCCCATTTATCTCTGCCAGAGACGCAGTCTCTCCAGGTTGAATCGATAGAGCATCCCTGTTTCCGCCTGTGCGGTCATAGGAAGAAATTCGCTTGCTCGCATAATCCTGGTACTGGCCAAGTCTAACGAGCATGTTTTGACTGAAGAGAAGAAACAAGGCTCCGGAAAAAAGAATGAAGATGAAAGAGATTAGCCACGTTATTTTTTTTAAGTTTTTCTTAGGCATATTTCCTCCATCCGAAGAAGTTTAACCGGCAAAATTCATAGATCTCAAACGAATCATTTCTTTTTCTAAATTAAAATAAGCCAAACGCAAAAAGCAAGCTGAACTGTCAGCTCAAATTTTTTGATAAACCTATGCCTTATTTCTATAGTTTTTGATTTTTTTTGGTTCAAGTTTTGGAATTCACCACTTTATATCTAAAATTTTGTTCCGGGCGTTGTCCGTTGTTTTTTTATTCAGCCTTGTGTTTTAGCTTTCTGCTCTAGATTTTATAGTCTTTGCTGTGAAAAAAGATTATTCTGTTTTCGGAAGCCCAGCCTTCTGGAAGAAGTCCGCGGCTGGAGCTATTCTCACTTTCTCAGGCTTGATATCGAGAGGGAAAATCTGAATGATCTTGTCTTCTTCCAAGACTTCCTTAGGCATATTGGGATTGGCATACTTAATCGGAGATGGAGTATTGGCTACCAGAGCTTCTTTCAATGATTTGGCGTCGTCGGTGATCATGGCTATGTAAGCATTGTCGAAGTTCAGGTATTTTTTGATGGCCCGATTGACATCTTCATGCTTGATCGTCGGAAGCCTCTTCTGGGCTTCAGCCAGGAAATCTTCCCAGCCGTAATAATGAGAATCCATCTGCCAGCCAAGCCTCTCTCCTAATGTCTGGGCATAGAGCTTGGTGTAGTTGAGGAGGTAGGTCCGAGTTTTTTCAAACCTTTCTTTGGGGATTCCTTCTTCGACTAGCTTCTTGAGCTCGATGAGCGCCTGACGCAAAACAAAATGCCGGTTTGAATTTGCCAGCGGCCTGATCCAGATAGAAAAATACTGCTCCTGTCGGCAGTAGTTTTGGGCTGGAAATTTGTCCCTTCCTTGAATGAAATGGTCCGCGTAGGCATAATCGCCATAATTCTGGCCGCGCTGCTCCCTTATCTTCTGGAAGAGGAGAGAGAGATGCTGCCGGTGCTCTCCGAAATGAGAGACGGCGATCCACAGCGGAAAATAATCAGGGTTGGCTTTTGAGATTGAGAGCGGGAAGCCCATGGAGATGGCTGTTGCCGGCGTCTTCTTCTCGGCGATGACGATTTCCAGGCCTGAAGGCTTCCGCTGAGCAGGTAATCTAAGCTTTGGCGTTTGGCCCTCAGCAAGAGCCGAGAAGTCCTTGATGACCTTGTCGGGAAAATCTAGAGGATAGCCTCCAACAAGGCCGATGGTGATATTTCCCTGAAGGAAGTGCTCTTTGTAAAAAGCTTTGATGTCGTCCAAAGTCAGCGACTTGAGGGATTCCACTGTCCCTGCCTCGTGGTGGCCATAGGGATGCCCTTCGTACATCATCAGGTTTAAGATCTCCTTGCCGAACTGTTCATCCATGTTGCTGACTAGGTTTCTTTCGACAAAATTCAGCTGCCTGGTTTTTATCCTGCTGAAATCTTCCTCGCGGAAGCCGGGGTCAAGGAGCATGTCTTTGAAGATGGCATAGTATTTATCAAGGTTGTCGATGTGAATCGTTCCGGTGAAGACAGACATCTCCTTATCCACTGCAAGCCCCACCGAGGCAGCCATGGGATAGAATTTCTTCTGGATTTCCTTGAAGGCCAGACTCTTGCTTCCGCCGTTGGCCAGCATGCTGAGTGTTAATGTGCATAGCCCCTCTTTTCCCGGCGGGTCATTGGCCGAGCCGACATTGAGCAAAATTCTGAAGCTCACCAGCGGATTTCCTTGCAGAGGAAGAAGCTCGGTGGAGAGTTTCTTTGGACCGACCTCAGCACAGGAAAAGACCATGAATGTCAGGGCTAAGGCAACAATTCCTAATAAAGAATGATTTATGCTGCTTTTCATTTCGATTTTCCTCCTGTCAAAGTGGCCACAGTGCTGTTCGTTTTATTAAAATACTTTTTGGCCATTTCTTGTATGTCTCCGCTAGTCACTCTTTCGTAGAGGTCAAAAAGCCTGTTCACGGTTTCAGGGTCTGTGGTCAGGTTGATATAGCCGACGAGCAATCCGGCGACTCCGTCAGTTGTCCCCAGTTCATCAGCAAAGGAATATTTCAGGTTTGATTTGACGTCAGCCAGAACATCTTCCGGGACAGGCTCCTTCTTCAGCCTCTCCAGCTCTTTGAATATCTCATCCTCGACATAAGGAAGGTCTTTTTCATCCTTGAGCGTGGCGTTGAAAAGTAGAAGATAGGGATCACGATTGTCGGAGAAGCTGGCGTTGAGGTTGAGGCATTTCTGTTCCTCGATGACCAGTTTCTGGAAAAGTGGAGAAGAGCTGGAGAAGGATGTCCGGGCCAAGAGGTCAAGGGCTGCTTTGTCGATTTTTACATCAGAGTAGGCCGGGCCATGGAAGGCGATGGAAATCATCGGCGAAGTCTTTGAGGGGAAATCAAGGTGCGCTCTCTTGGCTTTGGTCTGGCGAGGTTCTGCAGGAGTGACAAGAGTATAGTTGGATTTCGGCCAGTCGCTGTAATACTTCTTGACATATTCCATCAATTGAGCATGGTCAAAATCGCCGGCAACGAGAAGAATAGAATTGTCAGGCGCATAAAAGCGCTTCTTGTAGAGCTGGCTGTATTCAAACTGGTTCGGCATGTCCAGGATGTCCTTGAGATAGCCGAGGGTTGTGTGCCTGTAGGAGTGCTTTTCAAAAGCCGTGTCTCTTAAGAGCTCGGACAGGCGTCGGCCAGGGTTGGAGACACTCGCATAATACTCCCCTTCAATGACTGGAGCTTCTGTTTTGAGCATCTCTTCGTCATAGTAGAGGTTGATAAACCTGTCCGCTTCTGTTCGGACCACCTCTTCCAGGTTCTCCCTTCCGGCGAAGACCACAAAATAGCAGGTGTAGTCATTGGTTGTGAAGCCGTTCGTGCCTGCGCCCAGTCTGGTCAAGAAGTCATCGTAAGCCGGACGGGGGACAGTCTTTGTGCCTTTGAACATCATGTGCTCGAAGAAATGGGCAAACCCGGATTTTCCAGGCTCGACTTCATTCCTCGAACCGGAGCGGACGATGGTGTAATAAGATATTATGTAAGGATTGTTAAGGGGGATGGAGACGACTTTAAGACCGTTTTCCAGCTCCTCAATCTTGTATTCAAAGGGGAAAATCTTCGAACTCTGAAGCGCGGCTGGAACAGCAAGGAGAAGGAAAACGGCCAGAGCGATGGGGACGAATTTAGTCATTTTTACCTCCTTTTGGAATCTAAGGTTAAACTTGAATAATTTCTAGTTTTCTGAATATATCAAAAGTAAAATTTATAAACAAGCAACATTCATTTTTAAATAGTATTTTTACGAGGCGAGGTATAAATGCTTTGAAAGCCGTTTGAGGGCTGAGCGGGCATGGTTCCTCGACCCAAGGTCGAGGAGAGCGAAGCCTGAAACCGAGCAGGCTTTGGCCTGATTTGTGGCTTGCCACAAATCAGCGGGGGAGCCGAGGGGGTGTGTCCCCTCGGTCGCAGGGCGCAAGCCCGAGAAGGGGAGGCAGGGAGCCTCGATGGAATCGAGGCGACCGTCGGAAGGGGGAAAGCGAAGCTGTTCCCCCTCCGAGTCATCGCTGGGGCAAAGCCTGCGTGCTTTCGAAGCATTTAGCCCGAGCCCTTTATCTTGCCTTCCAGCCAGCCGAGCCTGATCGGAGATTTTCGGTCCCTGGGCGTGTAGGGCTTGATGTCGAGAATCGGGGTTCGGTCGATCATATCGATTCCAGAGACTTTGAGGATATTTCCCTTCCTTTCCAGAACTTTGACCACGGTCATCCCCAGGGGATTTGGCCGGTTTGGGCTTCGAGTAGAAAAAACGCCGCGCAGGGTGTCGTCAAGAAAGGGCTTTGTCTGAAGCTTGTATCCTTTGGATTGGTGAAAGGCGAAGATAACAATGAGATGGGAAAAGCCCTCGGTGTCTTTCAATCCGGCTTCATAGTCCTTGAATATCTCCAGCTCTCCCTGGACTGGGTCAAAACCGTCCGGATAGGCGAATTTTTTCTGGTTAATATCTTCCTTCGCTTTGAAAGGGGAATGAATAACGCCGATGGACTTAAACTTG
>Ga0315306_10000307_pt1 | contig 23384 bp, 21 predicted proteins | sample TDP1_MG_FD_203803 | JGI IMG/M metagenome (GOLD analysis project Ga0315306, IMG submission 203803) | Freshwater sediment microbial communities from Lake Towuti, South Sulawesi, Indonesia - TDP1 | ecosystem: Environmental > Aquatic > Freshwater > Lake > Sediment | place: Indonesia: South Sulawesi... | reverse complement strand
GAGGCCGATCTTGACGGAGGGATCGTATCGACCGCATTCCTTGACGGCTTCAACGAGCCTATCCCAGCTCACTCCGTAGTCGACTTGGAAGGAGTAGTCGTAGCCATCCTGTCCCAACAACATAGCAACCTGATCTGTTCCGAGATCCTTCGCCAGCCTTAAGGAAGTCTTGGCGATTTTCACTGCCTCCGATCTTACTGCTTCATCGGGCGAAGTCAATGCACCGTTCATCCACCTAACATCGCTGAATAGGTCTACGCACAGGGTGCCAACGCTCAATCTACACGCCTTAAGTAGGTCCTTCAGTCTACCAACGTCTTCCTCCTTGAAGTCCGATGGATAGTGAATATCAACGCCTCAGGGGTCCCTAACCTTGGATGCGAGCCTTATTCTCTCATTTGTCGATATCGGCTTTCTATAGCCCGAGGTGACGAACCTGTCGGCGCTTGAACCGAAAATCCACAAACCCGCGGAAAATCTCATGTCTATGATTCGCTCGCCCTTGTAACTTTGCATTTTGTCAACTCCAAAACATAAAAGAGTCTGGCAGGTTGATCGATCAATCGGAGGCTTCTTACAGGAGGAGCTTCCTGAACGCCCCCTACTCCTGGAGAACGCCTTAGCCCGGTGTAGCAACAAGCCCGGAGCAGTCTTGGATGAGGATTGATGGTATCATCGATCGATCAAGACCTTTCTGGAAGGACTGAGAAAGCGGCTGAAGGAATCGCATCCCGTTCAGATTCGGTTAATCGGATACAGATTTCTGTCGAAGATAAAGCATAGGAGGAGAGACCAGAAAGCCATCGTAGCTGCAGCAAACAAGACGCTTAAGATCATCCGGCTTAGCATTTTGCATAGCTAACACCGGCTTTGCGCGATGTCAAGGCCGCTCTTAGTTGACACTCATCTCTATTACTACTATAGTCATAAAGGTTATATGTGCTGCCTATTCTTGTGCACAATCATGTCGAGCGTAATCCACAGTGAAGAAAAGAGAATCTGGGTTCTAAACACTAGGAAGATGTCTTATGCCATTGGAGTCGCCGAAGATAGTTCGTTGCTGAACCTTTACTGGGGATCAAAGCTCGACGACCCCAGATATTACGTTCCCCCGGAGATCGCATCATTCGTTCCTTTCGAATCGCCCATAGGTAGGTCTAACGAGGAATATCCCGCTTGGGGAGGCATACGCTATGCTGAACCATGCCTTAAGGCCGAATTTCATGACGGGGTCAGAGACTGTCTCCTCCAATTTGAGTCGTACGCAGAAGATAATGCTCACGGAGGACACCATCTAGCTCTCAATCTCAAAGACCCTTTCTATCGTCTTCGCGTCAAACTACATTATGAAATCTTCGACGAATACGATCTTATTAGACGCTGGGCCGAGGTGATCAACGACGCAACAGACCCCATGAAGTTGGAGCAGTCCTTGTCAGCGATCTGGTATCTACCGAGAGGAAGGGATTGGAGGCTTACTCACCTTGCTGGAAGATGGGGCGGCGAAACGCGAATCGAGCAGGAGGTGCTTGCACCCGGAAAGAAGGTTATTGAGAGCCGCAGAGGTAACACAAGTCACCAGGCAAACCCCTTCTTCCTAGTAGACAAGGGAGGGGCCAATCAGTCCACAGGCGAGGTGTGGTTTGGTTGCATAGCTTGGAGTGGAAGCTGGAAGATTGTAGCTGAGCAGACCCCCTACGAGCAACTCCGGGTTGCAGGAGGAATAAATGACTTCGATTTTTCATGGCATATGGCGCCTGGAGAGAAATTTGTTACCCCCAGATTCTTGGGTGGCTACTCCGAGTCTGGGTTCGGTTCAGCAAGTAGGGAGCTCCACAGGTTCCAGCGTGACAAAGTTCTTCCCAAAGGATTTGCCAGGCAGTTAAGGCCAATCCTCTATAACTCGTGGGAAGCCACGGGGTTCAATGTGGACGAGAAGGGACAGATGAAGCTGGCCAACATCGCGGCATCTTTAGGTGTTGAGTTGTTCGTCGTAGATGATGGTTGGTTCAAGGGAAGAGAAAACGACCAAGCTGGACTTGGTGACTGGGTGGAAGATCCTAAGAAGTTCCCCTCTGGATTCAAACCGCTGATTGACCATGTCAACAGCCTCGGGATGATGTTCGGGCTATGGGTCGAGCCTGAAATGGTCAATCCCAATAGCGGCCTATACAAAATGCATCCAGACTGGGTCTACCATTTCCCGACTAGACCACGAAGCGAGATGAGAAACCAGCTCATACTGAATATCTGCGAGGGCCGTGCACGCGAGTACGTCTTCAAATCCCTAGACCGTCTGCTAACTGAAAACAACATCCAGTTCATCAAATGGGATATGAACAGGCATTTCAGCGAGCCCGGATGGCCCCAGGCTCCGAGAGAAAACCAAAGGGAAATATGGGTTCGACACGTTGAGGCTGTCTATGAGATAGTAGATAGACTTAGGTCACGTCATCCGGATGTTCTGTTTGAATGTTGTTCAGGAGGAGGAGGCAGGATCGACCTAGGAGCCATGGAGAGGTTTGACCAGTTTTGGACAAGCGACAACACCGACGCCTTCGACAGGCTCTTTATCCAAGAGGGCTTCAGCCTAGCTTATGCTCCAAAAACTATGGTTGCATGGGTGACAGATTCGCCAAACTGGCTGACCAATAGATCGATCCCTCTCGAGTATAGGTTTCACGTTGCCATGATGGGCACCCTAGGGATAGGCGGGGACCTGACTAAGTGGAATGAGAGGGATATGGAGGTAGCCAAGCGACTGGTCTCCATCTACAAGAGGATACAGCCAATAGTTCAGGAAGGTGACCTCTATAGGCTGCTGAGCCCAAGACAAGGAGATGTCAGCGCGGTCGAGTATGTAACCAATGACGCAAGAGAGGCCGTGCTGTTCGTCTTCACGCACTTGCAAAGATTCAGGACGCCCCCGCCACGGATAAGGTTGGCTGGGTTGACTCCTGAGTGGAGGTACAGCATCAATTCAACCGAACCAGGGATTTACGGTAAGGCGTTGATGGGACATGGAATCACGCCTAAGTTGGCCAGCTCATCGCTCGATCGATCGATGACCGGCGACCTCCAGAGTACGCTATACCATCTGGTTAAGACTCAGTAGCAATGGCGCATTTCTCCCTATAGAAGGGAGAGGCCAGCTTCGTAGACATCCGTAGAAACTCATCGCTCGAGCAAGCTTTCAGCACCTAGCGCTGCAGCCTACATTTTTTCGCTGTTCTATACATCACGATAATGTTTTCTATAGGAGTATGCGGCGGTGGCTGAGGAGCATGTGTCGGAGCAATTACCAATCCGCCATCTCTTCCACATTTTTCAATTCTGGAGATCACTTCTCTTTTAACATCCTCGGCCGTACTGAAGGGTAAAGTTGTTTGAACGGAAATGGTTCCGTGGAGAACAAGTTTATCTCCATATTTCATTTTGATTTCAACGGGATCCATGCATTCGGGTTGAATTGGGTTTAGAATCTGAACTCCAATTTCAATCAATTCTGGAACTATCGGTTCTATATTGCCGTCCGAATGACAAAAGATATAGACATTGTTGTGCGAATATTTCCTTAAATCGTTGATCAAGGCCTTCATTCTGGGCTTGAAATACTTTCTCCATAGCTTTGGGGGAACGATCATTCCCGTCTGCATTCCAAAATCATCGCCAAGCTGAATTATGTCCGCGCCGATTTCTATGTATCGTTTTCCCGTCTCTATCCTATAGCTCAGCAGCTTATCTAGCAACTTGTTGACAAAACTTTCATTTGCGTATAGATCACGCATGAATCTGTTAAATCCTCTTAAAGCCCAGGACCATTCAAACAACGTTTGATTCAAACATCCTTGAAGTACGTATCTGTCCTTGTATAGTTGAGCTGTTTTAGCAGCATTATCGAACCGTCCGGGATCGTCCAAACCAGGGAATTCAAATTCATCAGGGTCTTCCACTTCAGCCAATGGGTGGTGTACATATCTCCAATGCAACCCGGTACTTGTTGTCTGATATCTAACACCCCACTCATCTTCAAAACTGTTTTGCGTTACGGGTTTAAACAATCCTAAGGGGTAGTAAAGCCTTGCTTTCTCCTTAAATTCATCTGATGTATCCACTGCGAAGTATCTAAAATCAAGACCTAGCCTATGCCTGGTGGTTTCATCGTCTTTGGTGTCGAAGTACTGTTTTATTCGATCCCATGTGTCCATCCTAATATGCTGGATCCAAGCATCATCAAGCGGAACCCTATCGGGGATTTTATGGTCTAATGCCTTAAAGACCCTCTCTCTTGAAGAAAGTGTCAGCTCACTCACCTGAAGGTTTAATTGGATATCGTCCGTATTTTTGATTTGTCTTATACATTGTTATCGCATTTTCAGGTTTAGTGGAAGGCAATAATTCTGTACATGAGCCTAGACAGAATCCTGATCCAGGAGCAGCCTTTGCTATACACTCTCTAACTGCCTCTTCAACTTCATGGGTAGTTGCATGAGATAGTATATAGCTTACGTCTATGTTTCCAAGCAACACCAATCTATCTCCGTATTGCTCCTTGACCTGACCAATATCTATGCCCGAGTTTGGCTCAAGTGAATGAATTCCGTCAAACCCTAGCCCAATCAAATCTGGTATGACACTCACGTAGTTTCCGTCGCTATGCCAAAGAGCTTTTGTCCCTTTCTCTTTGAGTGGATTGATCGTCTTCTTAACTCTCGGCCAGAGTTCCTCCCTGAAGAATTCTGGTGGCATCATCAATCCTTTTTTATAGGCAACATCATCTGCATACATCACCGCAGGCATGCCCATTTCAGCAAGAGCCTTAGCCATAACAACAGAGACGTAAGTGAGTTTGTCCATTAGCCTACGTATTACATCACGGGCCGTATACACGGCTCTGACGAAAAGCGGCCAACCAAATGGGCCTAACAATCTGAAGCAATCGTTAAATATCCCCCCCACACATCCACAGAACACAACGCCCTCTTTCTCATACAGTTTTTTCCATTTCTCCATGGTTGGGACATACTCATCCAGTATCTCATCTTCCGGCATCGAATCCAATCTGACTTCATAAAGATCTTGTATTGTCTTAAATGGTGTTTCAACCAGCCACTCCGTGTTTTCTCTGGCAGAGATCTTGTATACTAATGGCTTTTCGCAGACAAGGTAACCAAAGCGGTGTCTGATCTCCATGTTATCTTCTCCCGCAGGGAAGATTCCGGGCCATCTAGTGGCATCTACTCCAAGTTTCCTATACACTCTTGGCATTACTTCTTCGGGAGACCCTTTGCCTCCAAGCTGTCTAATAACTTCAATATTCTCTACTATTTCCCACGTGGGTACTCTGTCAGGTTCTTCAAAATCTAGACTTCTAACAAATCTTTCATAGGAGTCCAATCACAACCACACATTGTGAACGTTCTAACCTAGCATCCATTCCCTGCATATTTTCAACCCGTCTACCGCGGTTGTACCGTAGCCATCTGCGCCGTATCTCCTCGCTACGCCCTGATTTAGCGCCGCTCCTCCTACAATTACTTTGACTTTCTCTCTCATCCCCGCTTTCTCAAGCTCTTTGATCACCTTTTCGATCTCTGGAACAGTTGTTGTTAGAAGCGCAGAGAGACCAACAATTTGGGCATTGCCTTCTCTAACAGCTTCAACTATCCTCTCGGTTGGGACGTCTATTCCAACATCGTGAACTCTGAACCCCGATGATTGCAGCAACATACCAACAATGTTCTTGCCAATATCATGTAAGTCGCCTCTAACCGTAGCGAGCACCACTCGGCCAACATATTCCTTTTCAGATCGTCTATAACGTGGTTCTAAAATTCTCAAAACGTCTTTCGCCACTTCTCCTGCCATGATCAATTCGGACAAGAAGTACTCTCCCGCTTCATACTTCCCGCCTACCACATTCATAGCCTGAGAGATTGAATGAAAGATCTTGTCTGCCGCCATATTTGATGCAAGTAGCTCCCTGCAAAGTGTTGGTGCTTTTTCTATGTCAAGGTTAACTATTGTCCTTTCCAATTCTTTCAGTTTCTCCTCAGACATTTAGTCACCTAGAAACGATATAAACCGAAGCAATTAATATTTAAAGTTTTATGAAACTTTGAACCTCCTAGCCGTATGGTGTACAGCGAAGAAGTTTTCCGCTTTCGCGTGGATTGATCGTTGTATCTCGCTTGAGTTTTCCCATCTGTTGGCTTGATGTTTGGATAGTATGGAGGCTTGCTCGCTGAAGGGGGAAAGGAATAGCGCAACCAACTAGAAAGGCTGCCTGTGACATTTCAACCGGAATCCTCCCGGGGCACCCAGACTTCTGTTACTACGACACTTCAAGGAAAAATGTACCGGAAAGTATCTGCATCAAATCGAAATTCTGTCGGAGGCATTATGTGCCTATCTCTCTTCGATGAGAAAAGCGATATCATTCACTCAATCCTAGAAGGCACAATCCTAGAGTTAGGACATATTGTCGAGTTTTCCGAAGACGCTGGGATGGGGGGCCTCGGATCTGAGGGCGATCGGTGATGGACAAAATCCCCATTCGGGTTACACCCTAAAGCTGACATTGCGATCATAGCAGTGATTGTGCCAAAGGTAATTGAAGCAGTCTCTCCCGGAGCCGCAATATTGGCAGGAACTAGGATCAAAGCATCGATCGATCGTTTCGACGACACCTTTGCCAAAAGATATAGGGAGAAAAGCATTCGCGATCGATCCTTCACTCTCAGGAGGGCGTTCCGGCTTCTCTTCCCAAGGGAACCTCTTCAAGCCATCATGTTACCTGAGTGGACATACTCTCGCAGGGAAGATATAGACTCCCCCGGCCTCTGGCTTCGTCTGGGGCTCATCCGCATCTATGCTATCCTTCTCCCTGAAACCTGGATTTCGAGGAGCCCCATGCATAGAAAGACTTAAGAATGTTTTAGTACCATACAGTTGGATACAGACATGGTACAAATAAGGATAGAACACCTGACAAAGAATTTTGGTAAGGTTATCGCAGTAAACGACCTTAGCCTGACAATCAAGGATAAAGAATTCGCCGCTTTGCTGGGACCCTCAGGATGCGGGAAAACTACTACCCTTAGGTGCATAGCGGGTTTAGATAAAGGAGATCAAGGGGACATCTATTTGGGGGACAGAAATGTGACTCGCCTTCCACCTGTTGCTAGAAATGTGGCAATGGTTTTTCAGAGCTACGCATTGTTTCCCCACATGAATGTCTTTGACAATATCGCATTCCCTTTGAAAATAAAAAAGAAGCCGAAGGAGGAAATCAAACGTGAGGTTAAGCGAATAGCAGAGCTCCTAAAGATACCAGAGCTTCTGCATCGCAAGCCATCACAGATAAGCGGTGGACAGGCACAAAGGGTTGCCTTGGGTAGAGCTCTCATAAGCAATCCAGACGTCTTCTTGATGGACGAGCCTCTAGCAAACTTGGATGCGAAACTGAGGGTTCTCATGAGATCCGAGCTCAAGAAGATGCAGAAGGAAATTGGCGTCACAACCATCTTTGTAACCCACGATCAGTTGGAGGCAATGTCTATGGCAGACAGGATAGCTGTCATGGACAAAGGTAGCATCAGACAATACGGCTCACCCGAAGATATATACGATCGCCCAAAGCATCTGTTTGTCGCAGATTTCATTGGTTCTCCCTCTACGAATCTACTGAACGGAACCATCACTGAAAAAAACGGTCATCTCTTGATGGATTTTGGGCCTTTCGGCTTGCCCATGAGTTCTTCAGCGGAAACCTTGCTAAGGTCTGCAGGGACTTCGGAGGTAGTATTAGGCATCAAGCCCGAACACATCGTGGTCGATGAAGAAAGACGTCGAGAGGAAATCGTACACGTCGATGGGGTAGTTTACACCATAGAACCTATAGGATTGGAAAAGTTGATTACAGCGCAAATTGATGGTTTATTCATAAAAATAGTGACCACTCGAGATTTCAGAAAGACTCCGGATGAGAAGGTATCGTTGGGATTTGATATGGGGAAGGTATACATTTTTGATAGGAGGACTGGAGACCTAATTATTTGAGAAATAGAAAGTGGTCTGCTTTCCTTACGGAGGGTACACAAAGACCTTGTCAGTCATTTCTGGTCTCTTGTGCGAGAGTCATCTGGCGCCCAATGTTTAAACAGAGATCTTCAGACCTTGCGTTAACCCCGAAATTATGTATTTCTGGAATACCATAACTAGCACGAGAATCGGCGCGATTGCTACGATCCCACCTACGGCCATCCTCGCGTATGGCATCTCAAATAGACCAGGGAACTCAAGTATCGCTGGGAGTATCATTTTAGCCTGGTCGAACGTAAATATCAGCGAATAAAGAAGGTCACCATAAGCCCACACAAATCTCAGTAAGAAGAGCGCTACCAGAGCGTTTCTTAGTACGGGCACCGCTATTCTCCATATGATGCCGAATTCGCTCAATCCATAAATTCTTCCCGTATCGATCAACTCATCTGGTAACGTGCGGAAGAACGGTATAGCAATCCAAGTGAATAAAGGTATTCCGCTGAATCCATATAACATTATCATGAGAAGATGAGTGTCGACCAAACCCACTGCATTTGCGACTCTGTAGAGTGGAATTGTGTAGCTCACCCAAGGAACAGCGAGCAACGCCATTATCCCATAATACACAGAATCTCTAAGTCTAAAGTTGTGTTTCGCCAAAACGTACGCTGGTAGAAAGCTTAGAAAGAGCGTCACGACGGAGGCTAGAGCGACGATTATAATCGAGTTCAGCAAACTGCGCAAGATTGGATACTGGGTGAAAGCTATTCTGTAATTTACAACGGTGAAAACATCGATTGGAGGATAATAATGAGGAGGATACCTTACCGTTTCCTTCTCTGGTAAAACTGAATAGTTGAATGTCCAGTAGAGGGGAAAGAGGGCGAGTGAGATCAAAACGATCGCTCCAACGAATTTCAAGTATCTTAACATCAACTCTTCACCTCATGGTTTTCCTTCCCAAAAACGTGAAACTGGTTCCAACTAATCCAAATATTACCAGGACCCAAATGCTCGATAAAGCAGTTCCAACTTCATAGTCACCATAATGGAGGCTTCGGCGAAAGATATACATCGCCGTGGTGTGGGTAGCCCACGCAGGACCCCCGTAAGTTAGGGAGTAGGGTATGTCGAACGCTTGTACAGCGAAAATGAAAAGCAACGTTCCAACAGTAATGATCGTTCTTCTAAGAAGTGGTAGCGTGATGAAGCGAAACGTCTGCAATGCGCTAGCTCCATGGATCACAGCCAAGTCATAGAAGTCTTGTGGAATCATCTGACATGCGACCAAAAAGAGCAAGGCAGCAAACCACATGTCTCTGTATACACTCGAAACTATTACCGAGATGGTGGCTAAAGATGGGTCCCCAAGCCATGGTAGTGGAGTCGTGGTGATCCCGGTGTCTATGAGAACATTGTTTAGTATTCCAAAATCTCGGCTAAATATGATTCTGTTTTCGAGACCCCAAACTGTAAGCGGAATGGCCCAGGGGATCAAGAAAACTGACTTGAGAATGCCTTGGCCTCTTCTGATTTGATTTATGAAAGTGCCAATGAGTAGACCAAGAATGAGGTTTAGAGCAGCGGTGGAGAAAGCATAAATGAAGGTAAACCTTATGCCGCCCCAAAATCTGTGGTCGTTAACGGCGGTATAATAGTTTTGCAGACCTACGAAGTTTCCTTTGGGGTCCGTAAACGATAGTGCGACGCCGTAAAACAATGGAATGAGGTGGCTAACTATAAAGAATAGAAAAGGAAAGATTAACAAAAAAAATAATTCGGATTTTTTCATGTCTTCGCTTCTCTATGGCAGCAGTGGATCGATAGCCTTTTGTGCAGCGATGAGCGCCTCGTCGATCGATGCTTCTCCAGTTAAGGCACGAGATATTTCTCTACCGTAGGCTTCGTGATACTCTACAGATTTTCCAGCTGGGAACTTTCTGGGGAACCGCCACTTGAAGAATTCCTCGAAGTGAGCTGCAGCAACGTTGCTCTTTGCCAGGTCAGCCATGAACGCTGCGTCTTGGTATAGTGACTTTATCGCGGGAGCTTCATATGCTTTTGCCATTATTTTCTGTGCCTCGATGTTGAGGAAACAGAACTTGACGAAATCTATTGCAAGATCTTTGTTCTTCCCGTAAGCGTTGACGACATACCCCCAGCTGTGTCCAATACCCCAGGGCCCTCCATCGCCTGCTGGGAAGTTCATCGCGCCTATTACATCTCCCATTCCCCATGATGATACTATTGTAGCTCCGAGATCTCCCCAGCCTCGAAGCATAGCAGCTTTCCCTTCCTTGAGCATAGCGTTACTCTCTGTGTAGCCAATAGCAGTTATACCTGGCGGCATGATCTTGTATGTATGTTCCAAGTCGTAGAGAAATTGCAGCGCCTTCTTAGCTGTTGGGTCTGGTACACCTCCGGGCGCTAGCTTCCACTCATCCCCTCCTGCTTGATGGAGAAACTCATTATAGGTATTGTACATCTCACCTGGGGTTCCTTGGGTTACATACCCCCACTGGTCTATTTTGCCATCTCCATCGAGATCTTTCGTTAGCTTCTTTGCGACGTCTATGAATTCATCCCAGGTTTTGGGAGGTGAGACACCTTCCTTTGCGAAAAGATCTTTCCGATAGTAGACATAGCTCCCTCCGTTTCCCCATGCAATTCTGTAAAGCCCTCCATGTGCATTCATGAAGTGCTGTTGCAGGTCTGTAAGCATGGCTTTTTCTTCAGATGTGAAGTAGTCATCAAGCTTCACCCAGTTTCCTCCGAGCGCCCCGTCCAAGGTGAATACATCGTCATTATAAAGGACATCTACACCACTGTATTTCTCTCTCATCCAAACCGTATTCCTGGTTACATGTTCGTCCCATACTGATGGCCCTCGGATAACCTCAACTGTTACATCAGGCCTTTCCTTGTTATACAGTTTGACTAGATCCAGCGATCCATTTACTCCCCAAGCCGGTGCGTATAAAACAATTTTGCCTGCAAGTTTGGGTGTAGTGGGTGGCGTTGTTACGACTGCGGTCGCTGTAATAGTCTGTGTTACTGTCTTGGTAACTTCCTTAGGAGGTATTGCAAAATAGGTTCCCGCTCCTACTACAATGGCGGTCACTATTACTACCACTGCATAGTTCACCAATTTTCTTCCGTTCATTTTCCCATCGCTCCGCTGGTGATGGACGGAGTTTTGTTTATAAATCTTTCTATGAAGGATGGGGTAGTGTCCGGATAAGCATGTTAGACGCCTCCGGGCCTTATGGTTTCGATCGATCGACGTACACCAACTCCTTCTTGACCTTCAGCTCGGTCTCGTCCACGGCTATGCATCTCCTGGGCTTAGGCTCCGAGGCAGCTCTAACCATGAAAGAAACATTTCTCGCGAGATCGTGCACCGTGGACTTGCTTATGGGCTCTAGGGCCAGGCCAGGCTGAGAACCCTAGCGACTTTCCTGCAGCTCCCATGGAACATATGCTCAAGGACGGCTAGAACCTTAACTTCACGGCTTTTTTGTTGCGCTCGAAGCATCCTGAAACCAGGGCCACAATATCCATGCATAACCCAACTATAGCCCGGCTCATAAATACCGCCTTATCCGGACACTACCAAGATGGGTCGATCGATCCAATCCGCCTCTCTAGAGCCCGGAGATAACAAGGGCCCATGTAGACCGTGCCCCTTGGCTTGTTGCTACACACGGCTGAAGCCTTACCGATGAATAAGAGGGTGTTTAGCAGCTCCCCAGATAGACGCTCACGGCAACCATACGTACACCCATTGCCCTTTTACCCTGAGCTTCGTCCCGTCCACCGTTATGCATCTCCAATACCTCCGCTTTGATCGATCGACCGAATATTCCCCTTCCGGGCGCTTGAACTCTTGGAATGTTCGCCCCCCGCAGTCGATGAACGCAAATTTCTTAAACTTTTGTGTCGAAAGTTTCTGTTAGGCAGCAACGTGAGAATTGAAAGCAAAGAGCAGAGAGAACTAAGAAGATTAGAAAGCGAATTATATGCGAATGCTGCTTCAGGCAGAAGAATGAGTAGAAGAGAATTTGGGCGCATGATCGCTCGGGGCATAACTGTAGCCGCAGCTGCCGCTGCTGCCGGCGGGATAGCAGGATACCTCCTGAGGGGAACAGAGACTGGAGGAAGAACTGTAACTCAGACGACGGAGAAAACCGTTACATCAACCACTACTGTTGCCGCTGAGTCAACCACTACTACAGCTGAACATATGGCTCAGCTAACTTATGCTGATTTCTCGGTTTCCGTGAAGACTTCTCCTTTGGAATTTGACATCATGAAAATGGGGAAACAAGTGCTAAGAAGAGTGCCAGCAGATAGAGGTGGCTTCTCAATAAACGGCAAATGGAAAAGTTTTAGCGACGTCAAAATCACAGCCAGCGACAAGGGTAGGACGGAACTTTCTTGCGAAGGAGAGGGAGCCAACGTCTCATTAATTCTCGAGTTGAATCAGGACTCGCTTAGGGTGAGTTGGATAAAGCAGGGTGAGCCCCTGGAAGCCATTAGTGACCGATGGGTGGCGCCGGAAGGTGTTCATTGGTACGGTCAAGGCCAACTAAGCTTTCAAGCTTACCCTCTTGATTCCGCGACCGGTCCTCTTGAGATGCGTTCATTCCTAGCCGATAATATTCAGGTGCCTTTCTGGCTTACACAATCCGGTGCTGGAATACTCATAGACACGTACCAGTCTTTTGCAACGGTGTTTGATAAAGGGCTTACAGTAACAGCTATGGATACAGACTCTTTTGTATACCATGTTCTCCTGGGCGCAACCTCGAAGGAGGCACGAAGCCTCTTTCTGCGTCGTGTGGGATTACCGGAACGGATACCGCCGAAGGAAATCCTAGCTAAGCCCATCTTCACTACCTGGGTAGCGTTCAAGAAAGATGTCGACCAAGAGAAGGTTATTTCTTTCGCTAGGGGCATTAGGGAGCATGATTTCCCCTGTTCCGCAGTCGCGATCGACGACAAATGGGAGGAGAACTATGGCGACTTCACGTTTGACAAGGAAAAATTCCCGGACCCTAGGAAGATGGTGGACGAGCTTCATGACATGGGCTACAGCGTGACCCTGTGGGTATATCCATTCATAAACCGTGAGTCGGGCAACTTCGAGCTCGCTAGGGACAAGGGCTACCTAGTTATTGATCCATATGAGGATGAGCCAGCTCATGTGCGATGGTGGGACGGAACTGGCGGGCTCATCGATATAAGCAATCCGGAGGCTGTCCAATGGTATGACTCTAAGCTAAACAGCATAAAGAATTCATTTGGTTTTGACGGCTTTAAGTTCGACGCTGGTGACGGTGTACTTTTCCCCCTTGCGATCTATTCGAAGCCTCTAAGGTTTGGAAGAACTTTTGGAGGCTTAACCCCTAGTCAATACACTGATGCTTGGCTGTCTTTCATAGCCAGCCATCATTACCCTCTGGCGGAGGCAAGGGTGGGCTTTCTGGCGCAGCGTTTCGGAGTGGTTGCGCGTGAAGGAGACAAGGATTCACGATGGGGACTAGACAATGGATTACATGCTGCGATTACACAGGGGCTGACTCTGTCTATAACTGGGTATCCGTTCATAATGCCTGACATGATCGGGGGAAACCAGTACACTGAAACATGTGAGCGCGAGCTCTTCATCAGATGGGCTGAAGCAGCGTCGCTTTTCCCGGTAGTGGAGTACTCTATTCCTCCCTGGAGCTTTGACGAAGAGGTTACGTTGATCAGCAGGTCGTACTCCCTCCTTCACCTGGAGCTGGAAGATTATTACCTCTCACTTGCAAAGGCTGCGCAGGAGCAGGGAATATCCATACTTTCACCGTTTTTCCTAGGATATCCTGAGGATGAAGAATGCTACAGGGTCGACGACGAGTTTCTTATCGGGGACCTGCTCGTAGCTCCGGTGATCAAGAAAGGCTCAAGAGGAAGATCCCTCTACTTGCCTAGAGGTTCATGGACAGACTTCTGGAGCGGAAAAACTCTGGAAGGCCCCGCGCACATCGACGCGTCAGCTGAGCTGGACACTCTTCCGTTATTTGCAGCGTCGACTAACAGCGAACTTGTGAGATCGCTACGTTTGGCGAAATCTAGAATTTTTCAAGCAAAGTAACCACGGACCTACGAGAGATAGCAAGATCGATCGGGCTTCGTTCTAAACACCCTCAACAAATCTTTCTTCATCGCCTAGGGGCTTCTGACTGAATCGATCGATTCAAGAAGTTTCATCTGTGGTATTGTTCTACCCTTTTCAAGACATTGCGCGCTTCTTTTTCTGTGCTACAGGGAGCGCAGAGAAGAAGTCCTTCGTGCTTCAGTTTGGAGAGTAAAAACTCTACTTCATATGGTTCGCAGAAAATTTGGAGGCATTTGCCTGCGTCGAGTACTTTAGCGCATACGTCCAGCCACTCAGACATGGGTTTGGCTGATGCTCCAGGAACCCATTGGATGCCATCTAGAGAGTCTATCTCAAGAAGACGATTCAGGTTTCCCAATGCCATTGGACCGTCCAGGTGGAAAAATGAGTTATCCAGGTATTTTGAAAGTCTTTCCACATCTTGTTCTACGAAGAATTCTTCAAATTGTTTTGGAGAAACTAGGCCTGAAAAATCATCCTGTAAAGCGAAGTATCTTCCTCTAGAGTAAGCTGGTATCCATGTGATGGAGCCCTCCTGTACCTGTGAAATCTTCTCGTAATAAGAGTCGAATACGGTAATGCATATATCTGTTAGTTTCTTAATCAGCCCTTTTACTTCTTGTGCCTCACGGAAAAGACGCCGAACCAACCTTTGAACACCTACCGCGGCGACTAAGGAGTCCCCTCCATAATGGATATCAGGTACTCCTACCAGAAAGCTATCTTTTGCAATTTCACATATAGCGTCTATCAGGTTACTCATGATTTTCCACCATCGGTTATTTTTGTCAAAGATGGGGCTATATCCTGATAGGTCTTCAAGGAAGGGGTGTGCCCAGGATGTTTCCTCCGACCTGAATACTAGGTTTGCACCAAGATAAGCTGTGAAGGAGTCTGGACCTAGGTTAGGTAGATACCAAGGGATCGCGTCACCCAGAAAGACGGTATTTTCAAAATATAATTCAATCTTGTTAAGAATGTATTCTGCGCTGGTCCACTTTTCTTCCATGGTCTCTGGAACGCGAAAATCAATCTTCTTCTGCTTTTCTTTGGGAGCGGTAATATAGATTAGTGGCCTATCTACTACCTCCCTATCCCAGAACGCATCGAAACGCTGCTTTATTGTTTCAAAATCTACTTCCTCCAAATACGATCTCATCTTCCCCCCCACCTCTGTGACTGAATCTCTTCACTTATTTTTTTGGGTGTTATTAAGCTGAGTCCACTCACCTTGATGAGCGTTAGCATCCGGAGGGGCGATACCGTTGCGATCGATCGATCGGTTTGCGTGCTCTACGCGGCAGGGTTGGGCCATGCAGCAATGGTCAGAGAGGACCGGCCTGATCCAGGAAAGCCACATGGCCGCTACTGGCTTCGTAACCTGAAGCCATTATTGGGTAAATCGACTAATCGATACTTCAGCTTGACCGCCCCTTGTCAACGCGCGTAGGTTCTTGGCGTTGAAGTACCCAACTATCTCTAGGCTTCATATCGGTCACTTTAAGGCGCACGCGCGAATCCCGTTTCTCTTAGCACGCTACTTATCGCTAAGAGGCCAGCCCATCGATATTCAGCCGGTATGTCTTCCGTAAATGTTATCATGAAGTTATCGCCCCGAGCTGCTTCACTCAGAATTCTCAACGTGTACTCCCTGGCTGCATTGGGCCCCTCTAGAAAGACGGATTCTGGAAAATTAAGGCTTATGATCTTTTCCTTCCATAAAGCTCTGGCTTCGATTAGCGATAGGTCTCCCATGGGTGGTGGTGTGAAAGCTTCCACTACGTCTAGATCTGTTCTGGCGATCAAATCTTTCAAACACTTCAGCTTTCCGTCCATGTGGTCTTCTAGGATCTTGTCCTTCCTGTGGAGAAGTTGAGCCTGTTTCTTATAGAAGGGAGTAATGTATTTCTCAAAGAGTTTGGGGCTTACTATTTCGCTGCTTATGTTATCAGTTCCGTTCACGATTTCAGCCGGAGACTCCGCTATTATTTGATAGCGCTCATCAGCCTTCTTTTCCAGTGCCCGTAGAAGCTTCTCAAACTCTTTCGGATACCTATAAAGCGCTATTGCAAAGGTTTTGTATCCCATAAGCTCGAGCTGCATCTTCTGAAGAGGAGAACGCCCAGCCCATACGAAGGTTATTCCGTCGTCGCCTAGTTCTCGTTCCACCTCTTGGAACGGTTCATAATCTGGGATGTAGACAGTGTCCTCCACCATAGACTCGACGGCCTCAAAGTCTGATACATCTTTTGCAAGGTGCTCTACAATCCAAGAGTTCCCAGCTCCTTGACGTAATCCAATCCTCTCTTTCATCGATACATTGCCCACAGGTGTATGAAAGGTCGTACACACGAGAGTGCCGAGGTTTTTTTCAACGCGGACATGCGGCATCTCCTCTCTCCACACAGGCGCTGCGATCTTCAGACCTAGACCTCTGTTTCTAAGCTGTCGCTCCACGTAACCTCGGGGACATAGTTCGCTGTAAATAACCAAAGGTATCCTATCGGGCTGTTCCCCACGATAAACGGTCATTATCCTTTTCTTGATGTTCAAACGTTAGTCCCTCTAATTGCATGACCTTGTCCAAATAAGGTTTGAGTTAGTGGCCCAAGCCATTCCTGTCGTCATACATGGGGTTGAAATGCCACGATCGATCGCCGGATAGCCACGCCGGCACAACGAAGAGTCTGCCCCAAAGCCTCAACTTGACGATTTTAGCCTAGATAGAACATAGTCGGATATTTTCAGGGTTATCCTTTTGCGCTGTATTGCCCGAGTTTCCTAGCGTTTTCATACAAAGCAATCACGTTTTCTACAGGCGTGCCGGGTTCAATAACATGCCCTGGAGCTATTATTAGCCCACCGCTATACGCACAAGTTCTTATCCTTGTAAGCACTTCATTTCTAACATCTTCACGTGTTCCAAAGGGTAAGGTCTCTTGTATTGATATCGTCCCGTGAAGTGTCATTTTTTCTCCGTAAACTTCTTTTATCCTGGCGGGATCCATACAATCTGGCTGAACAGGGTTCAATATATCAACTCCAATTTCGATCAGCTCAGGTATTATCAGCTCTATGTTCCCATCGCTGTGATAGAATATGTGTACGTTGCCATGTTTCTTTAAATCCTTGATCAAGGAGGCCATTCTGGGTTTGAAGTAGCTGCGCCATAGATTCACGGGTAGAAGCATGCCGGTCTGCATGCCAACGTCGTCACCAAGACGTATCACATCAACTCCCAACTCGATAAATCTCCTGCCCATTTCGATCCGATTCTTAAGAAGCCTGTCTAATAGCCGGTTGACGAAGGCTGGGTTTGTATAAAGGTCCTTAAGGAAAAGCCTAAAACCTCGCAGATACCACGCCGTCTCAAAAAGAGTACACTCCATTATCGCTGAAATAACGTGTTCGTTCTGTAAAGTCCTAATTGTTTTTTCTGCACCGTGAAGACGCCCGGGCGCGTCTAGGTCAGGGAATAGGTAGTCTTCAAGTGGCATGTGTTCGAGCGGGTGGTATGCAAAGTGCCAGTGCTCGCCGGTTGCGCCTGGCTTACGTCTTATGCCCCACTCGTCTTCTTCGCTCCCATCCGGGTATTTTATTGGTGTCCAACCTTCCGGAGGATCCATCGTAACTGTTCTGAGATCTATCCCGAGTTTTTGTCTTAGTGTTTCGTATTCATCAACGCCAAAGTAGTATCTAATCTTCGGCCAGATGTCTGGTGTCAAGGAAGCCTGATATTCCAGCGGATAGGCTTCGTCCAGCGGCACCCTATCAGGTTCTTCATGATTTAGAGTTTTTAATACTCTTTCTCGAGGGCGCATCTCTCTCTCATCCATGACTTGATTATGTCTATGCCTTCAACTGCGTCGTTAACGGCGGCATGTACACCGTACTTCTCCACCATCCAAAGCCTACAGGCAGCTCCACCGATTATGGTTTTGATCTCGTCGTGGGCTTTTTCTTCCTTCAGACATTGAACTATTTTGGCTGTTGTTGGAACTGTTGTAGATAGTAGTGCTGAAACTCCGATAACATAAGCGCCAACTTTTCTGGCTTCCTCCACAAACTTCTCTGGTGGAACATCAATTCCTAAATCGTGAACCTCAAATCCAGCAGAAATGAGTAGCGTCTTGACGATTTCTTTGCCAATATCGTGTAGGTCGCCAAGGATGGTGCCCAAGACTACTTTGCCTTGAACACTATTTTGAGCGTCGATCCTCAGACAAGGATGTAACACTTTGAGGGCTTCTTTCATGGTCTCACCAGCCATTATTAAATCACTTAAGAAGTATTCGCCGACCGCAAATTTATGGCCTGCGTCCTCCATGCCGCTACGGAGGGCTTCAAGAATCTCTTTAGAGTCAAAACCAGCCGAGAGCGCTTTCTCCACAATGTCGCTGACTCCGCTAATATTCAACTCTACTATCGCTCGCTTTAGTTCAGCTAACATCTCTTTAAGTTGAACATTGACAATCTTATTTAACCTTTGTGGGGTAGGTGTTTGGCCGAGGCAATTCTTGTCAGCAAATGCAGGTCTTCGATTATATCGTTGAGACCGATGAGGGTGATGACATGAGAAGGTTGTGCTCCTATTAAGAACCTGGTATGCCTGCAAGCCCACGTCTATCTTGCTATATTTTGAAGCATCACCCAGACGATCGTCGACCATCGCCCAAGGTACGGGTATGAAATTCAGCATTAGAGTTCACGACGCCAACCCCCCGCTGGATTCTCCACAGAAAGACCATGAGACTCTCATGGCCGAGCGCGCAAGCATTATAGCTCCCGTATGGGTCTTGATCGACATGAACTCCGAAGGGTTTGTGAAGGCCCTAGCGAAGGAATATGAGATAAAGGTAACCGCCGTGGGCAGAAAGAGCGGCAAGCCTCATACCAATCGAATTTGGTTTGTGCAAGAACAAAACAAGATCTATCTCCTCCCCGTCTCCGGATCAAAGTCGCAATGGTTCAAGAACCTTCAAGCGAAACCAAGAATCATCCTGACCTCAGGAAAGAATAAGATCGAGGTCGAAGCAAGACCACATACCGACAAGAAATTTGTGGAAACCGTCAAGAAGAAATTCGAGGAAAAATACGGAAAGGGCGAGGTAAAGAAGTATTATAGCGAATTCGATGCCGCCGTAGACCTGACAATATCCTAGAGCGTCCCTTTGAATCCACCTCGATCGATCGAATTGCTTGAATAAGGCCGGGCACTCATAGGCATATTCATGATTCGGTTCGGCATCCTTCTTCCATCCGACGTCTCCAGCTACGAGCTGGTCAGGGAGGTTGCCCCTGAGGCTGAGGAGCTGGGCTACGAGTCGGCCTGGCTGAGCGACCACTTCTTCCCCGGCTGGCTCAGCTCCGAGCTCCATACAACTCCTTGGCTGGAGTGTTGGACCACGATCTCAGCTCTAGCTGTCGAGACCACAAGGCTGAGGCTTGGAACCCTCGTTCTCTGCAACAACTATCGGCATCCGCCAATCGTGGCAAAGATGGCTGCAACCCTGGATGTGGTGAGCAGAGGGCGCCTCGAGTTTGGCATAGGAGCCGGCGACCTGCCCGTTGAGTACGAGGCATACGGCCTGCACTACCCCAAGGATTCTACCAGGATCGAGCAGCTCGGGGAAGCACTTCGAATTACGAAGATTATGTGGACAATGGAAAAGCCATCCTACACAGGCAAGTACTATCGAATCAAGGAGGTGCCATCTAACCCGAAGCCGGTTCAGAAGCCTTATCCGAGGATCTGGATCGGTCCATAACCGGTAAAAGAATGATACTCAGCGTCACCGCGGAGTACGCTGATGTCTATAACGTTCTAGGTGCTGATCCTGAAGGCTACAGAGAGCGGATGAAGACCCTTGATGCCCTCTGTAGAGAGATCGGCAGGGATTCTAAGGAGATTGAGAGGAGCTGGTTTGGAAATCTCAATGTCTTCAAGACATGGGCCGAGGCCGACGAGTACTTGGCTGAGAATAAACCTGAAGGCGTCTCTGTAGAAGACTTCGTGCGGAATAGAATCTTCGGAACAGCGGAGCAGTGCATCGAGAAGATCAAGGAGTACATTAAGGCCGGAGCGAGATATTTCATCGCAAACGCTGGTCCATACGAGAAGCCGAATGGCCTGAAGCTCTTCGCGGACGAGGTTATCCCAGCCTTCAAGGAACGCTGAGTGGATTTCTTCACATTCTTCGTACCTGTAGTAAGAGCTGAGCGACATTGCGATCGATCTCCACAGCCAGCACGATAAAGCCTCCCCGGCTGGAATAATCGACGGCCTCCTCAAGAATATTCCAAAGCTCAAGTCCATTCTTACGTACCATGTTGCGGCGGGTAAGCATATGGCCGCCGGCGTTGTGAAGAAGCCTTCGCTCAAGACGGTGCAAGGGCAGGACGTAAAGATCGACACAAAAGCTGGCGTAGAAGTTGACGGGGGCGATCGATCGCTCGAATGTCGAACACATAGACCCTAGGAAGGATATGAGGAGAAATGGGTCGTATACGGCACCGAAGACTTCAGCGCCAAGGAGCTCACTGTGTTTCCTGGAAAAAGCGCCACCGTACACGATCCAGCAGCTTATGGATTGATTGTGGCGCAGGGATATGGAACCATAGGAAACATTGACGTTGAGTCTCCAACGATGATAGGATATGAGCAACTTGCTGACGATGAGTTGTTTGTCACCGTAGAAGCCGCGAAGGAAGGAGTGGTAGTAAGAAACAGCAGCAGCAATGAAAATTTGGTCATACTGAGACACTTTGGACCTGGAAATCCAAGTGCACCCAAACTATGAACGGCTCGATCGGTCGACTGGCGCTAATCTCACTCGGAGGGAATTATGGCAGGTATGGGTATGTAGAACCTGGCGTAGATCCCTGCTGCAAGGAAGATGAGCGTGAGCAGGAGGAAGAGGAAGTCCACTCTCCTCATCTTGAGCTGCCTGAGGGATGTGCGTTTCTTGCTGGCGCCGAACGCCTTGACCTCCATCGCTTCGGCCAGCTCTATGCTTCTCCTGAAGATGTTCACGATCAACGGGACCAGCACAGGGACGAAGTTCCTTATCCTCTGGAGAAAGTTTCCCTTGTCCAGTTCAAGGCCCCTGGAGCGCTGTGCATCCATTATTGTCTGGAGTTCGGCTGCCAAGACTGGGACGAACCTCACCGCTGTGACGAAGGCGAAGGTGAAGTCGTAGGGAACTCTCCACGAGGTGAGGGTCAGCCCCAGTTCATCCGGCGTGGTGGTCAAGAAGAAGACTGAGAATGAGGTGAAAAGAACCACGAGCCTGAAGGATATGGAGAACGCCGTGGCAAGGTCGACAGGAAGCAGTGTGTAGTCGCCCGTGACGTATTTTACCAGAATGTTGATGACGAACACCAGCGCCGCAAGGACGAGCGCTCCCCTCAATGTCTTCATCCATCGTCTGGTGACCTTTGCGGCGACGACTAGAGGAACCTGGAGGCAAAGGAGTATCGCGAGGGGAAGCAGCTGCATGTATATGGTTGCAACCACCAGCAAGGAAATCGACAAGATGAACTTCGCCCTGGGATCAAGTCTGTGGACGAAGGTGTCGCCCGCCCTGAATTGGAGCCCCTCGAAGATGCTGCTCATCCAGCTAGTCTCTCCTTGCGGCCCTTGATATCAGACGCGCAGCCTCCCCCACACTCAGCACATTTCGGGGAAGGCGCGGATCGGACAGTCGATGCATCAGCTGCGTGATCTGGGGCGGGATGACCGAGCACCTCTGCAGGGTCTCAGCGTCCGACAGAACCCCGTCGGCTTTCCCGTCATCCACGATCCTCCCTCTGCTCATGAGCACGACCCTCGGCACACATTCAGCCACGAATTCCACGTCGTGGGTGGCTATGATCACCGTTCTTCCCTGGGTATTGAGCTGGAGGATCAGCTGCATCAGCTTCTCCTTCTGGAGGTAGTCCTGGCCTATCGTGGGCTCGTCGAGAATCAGAACCTCGGGGTTCCACGACAGCACAGAAGCGAGCGCAAGCCTCTTCTTCTCCCCGCCGCTGAGCAGGAATGGTGACTGCGACACATAGTCGTCCAGCGCCATGAATCTGACCGCCCACTGCACCCTTCTCTCAACCGTCGCCTCGTCGAAGCCGAAGTTCTTCAGGGCGAACCCGATCTCGTCCTTGACGGTCTCTGCGAAGAACTGGTTGTCAGGGTTCTGAAAGACAAAGCCCACCCTGCGCGAAAGGGCTGCCACCGAGGTCTTCCTAGTGTCCACACCGTCCACGATAACCCTTCCTTCTTTGGGCTTCAGGAGACCGTTGATGTGTTTCACTAGCGTGGTCTTCCCTGCTCCGTTCTCTCCCATTAGGGCCACGAATTCTCCGGGGCGAATCTCGATGGAGACGTGGGACAGGGCCTCAACACCGCTTGGGTAGATGTAGGTGACATCCTCTACGCTGATCATCCTAGCACACCCTTGATCTCGCTGGAGGCCTCCTCAGCCGTGAGTGGAAGTTTGTTGAAGATGTGCAAATCTTTGTTCAGCAGCTTTGCGAGCTTGACTATCTTCGGTATTCCGACTCCAAAGACCTCCGTCTCGTCCCTGGCTAGGACCCGTGTGGGAGGACCGTCCTCGGCTATCCTGCCCTTCTCCATGACGACTATTCTGGTTGCGTACCTCGCCGCTAGATCCAGTCTGTGCTCAACCAGTATCACGGCCATCCCTGTGGCGGCCTGGATCTCGGAGATTGATCGGATGAGGTTGCGTGCAGAGAGCGGATCTAGGAACGAGGTGGGTTCATCGAAGATCATCAGCCTGGGTTGCATTGCGAGAACCGAGGCTATGGCAACCCTCTGCTGCTGACCGCCGGAGAGCTCGAAGGGCGACTTATGTTTCAGCGATTCTATGCCGACGGTGCGCAGTGCGAAGTCAACTCGTCTGCGTATCTCGTCCCTGGGGTAGCCCAGGTTCTCAAGTGCAAAGGCAACGTCGTTTTCCACGGAGAGAGCGAAGAGTTGGTTCTCGGGGTTCTGAAAGACGAAGCCCACGTTCTGTGAGAGGACGAAAGTCGGGGTCGTTGAGGTGTCCTGGCCCATTACCAGTACCTTGCCCTTCATCTCCCCTGTGTGAAAATGGGGGATCAAGCCGTTGAGGCAGCGGCACAACGTCGATTTGCCACAGCCGCTGGGGCCCACTAACAG
>Ga0315306_10000305_pt1 | contig 23557 bp, 26 predicted proteins | sample TDP1_MG_FD_203803 | JGI IMG/M metagenome (GOLD analysis project Ga0315306, IMG submission 203803) | Freshwater sediment microbial communities from Lake Towuti, South Sulawesi, Indonesia - TDP1 | ecosystem: Environmental > Aquatic > Freshwater > Lake > Sediment | place: Indonesia: South Sulawesi... | reverse complement strand
ATTTTTCCTAAAGCATAAAATGTTTGCGTTTGCAAGCTATACAAGGCTCATATCAAAATATTCAAAAGTTCGTGGAAACCGCAATGTTTTTCTCCCTGTATACAAAAATGTATCCCCTAAGCACTTCTTTAGGTGGACAGGTTGAGCTTCAGGGAAAAAGCCCAAAAATGGCTAAAAAGCTACTTTGATGACCCTTTTGTAAGAATACTGAAAAAAAATAGCAATTTGACAAGAACACAGCTGGAAACTTTGCTAATTGATCTTTTAGCCGAAAACGTAGCTGGAAAAACACTAGGGTACGACGACAAAGCCAAAATACGGCTTTCGGCAGTAACGCGAGGTGCTTTCAACAGAACTCTAAGGCAGGCCAGGAATAACATCATCAGGTCAATCTATACTGTTCTCCTTCTCGGATACTTGGGAGTCTTCGAAGACGCGAGGCTGAGTCCCTATCTGGAAATCGGAAACAAGCTCCAAACGTACGTAAGCACCTACAGAGAAATCTTGAGAAATGGCGGCGGCAAGGATGAGTACTTGAGAATCATGAAAAAACTGCGCGAAGAATTGGAGGTCACGCTAGAGCAGTTTTCTAGGCCGAAAGCACTTTCCATGCGAATGTGATATCACAGATCACGATACGCACGGCTCCAGTATGAGACATAGAATGGTCACTTATGACTAGCCCCCTAAGCACACAATCACGCCGAAAAACGGACTAAGTCTAAAGCGGAGCACAAAACGGCGACATCTGACCACGGTATCTAAGAAATTGCGGCACACCCGCCCTGTATCTTCACCAGCCGCGGAAGGTCTGTGATGTCACATATCACGGAAACGCCTTAGTTGTGAAGGACAACCGTAATGTTTAAGTTGATTTCTGTGATATTGTGATGTGTTATGGAGATCACATACATCACGCTTGAATCACGACTCCAACGATCTGTGAGGGCAGCTTCCTTTGGAATTTGACTTGCTTTTGTTGACCTCTATTCTTCTATTCGCTGTGGCCTTGATCGTGTCTCTTTTGTATTATAAGCGACTGAGGGAACTTCGTCAGAAGTATGAGGAGGCTCGTGATGTTGTAGGAGATATCGTGGTGAGCTTCAATAGCCAGTTACGAGGATATGAAGAGAAGCTTGAAGCTGTTTCCCAGAAAACCGCGGTGGTTTCCTCCAAGAATGAAAGAGTAGCAAGTACGCTGAAGGAACAAGTTGGGCGCTTGGAGAAAATTGCCGGCAAACTCGATGCGCTTTCAGGGAGTGACCAGAGGCTTGTAGCACACGTTCAAGCTATAGACAAGAGAATGGAGAGCTTAGCGACAGCACAGGACGGTATTACAAAGAGGCTTGAAGAAGTTGAGAAGATTGGAGAGATAATCTCTGCAGCGCCTAAGCCAGAAAGCATCAAGATAGAGGCTCCCATTCCCATCAAGCGGGAAAGGGCGTTAGCCCCACTCACAGAGACAGAGCTTCGTGTACTCAAAACCCTCGCTAACAACAGTCCTAAGACAGCTCCAGAGATAAGGAACGAAATAAAGCTCACGAGAGAGCACACTGCACGTCTGATGAAGAAGCTCTACGAGGAGGGATATCTTGAGCGAAGTACGCAGAAGATTCCCTACGCATATCGCATAAAGAAAGAAATGCTTAAGATCCTAAAAAGGTAAGCCTAAGATCGAGAGTCTACTGCTTTTCCCGCTTCTTTGAGCTTTCTGAGTGTTTCATCCATCTTAGAGAGCGTCCTCGATTCAGGAAGGTTATATTCAATTTTCTCCCGCTCCTCCAAGTACTCAGGGTAGTGAATAACTTTTATAGGGACTGAGAAGCGAATCTTGGGCTCCGAGATGAGCAGTGCCTCTCCGACATCCAACATTTTAATCTCCGTATCACTGTACTCAAGATAGGGCGTGTTTTCGGTTAGATATTCCCTGTCGCGACGTAGCTCTGTCTTCATTATAACCTTGGTCCAGAGCTCGGCGAACACGTTAGGGTTTATCCTTGAAGGCCGTGGGGTCACAGCATTCAGCCCAACCCTATACTTCCGATACGTCAGGGCGATGTCTGAGAATATCGTTTTAGGTAGAGTAGGGTCAAGGAACTCATGGGCTTCTTCCAAGGTTATGAGAAGGGTGGGAAGCTTTTTCCACTCCTCGAAATCGCTTTCCCACATACGTTTGTAGTGAAAGGCTACGTTGGAAGCTGTGAGGCATGTCACGTGGTGTTGCTCCTCGAAGCTAATTCCTGAGATGTCGATAAGACAGGTGACGCCTTTGCTAACGTTCTGAATCACGTCGTCTACGAAACTGTAGTCGGATGGCGGAAAGAGGGTTGGAGACAAGCTCGAAAGTTTCAGCATAAGGGCATCTATCACAGCTTTGCTCTTGTAGTCGGTGAGCCCAGCCACTCCCTTATGTCCTTCTCTACCGTAGGCTTCTTCCGACTGCTCTATCCAAGTGCTTCCCAATCTTTTGTAGAGTTTCTGAGCCAGCCTAACTTGATGATGCGTTATGTCGGGGAAGAGCGTTGGAAGTCTTTGCGGATGAATAGTATAAAGGCCAACAAACATCTTCTGCTCTCTGGCCGAGTAGCAGCGAACTCTGGTATGAAAGAGCGGATGATCCCTTAGGCCTCGCTGGGGGGTTATTCCCTTTCCCTCAAGAAGTTGACCCGCGAAGTCGAAAATCAAGCCAACGGTGCTTGGACTCGAATCTATAATCCGAGCATTAAGCATCAATTCACAATTCGTTTTTCCAGACCCAGTCATTCCAAACATGCCCATCATGAGAGGAATAGCTTCAATACTTATGGCTACAGGACCGAGCACTTGCTCCCCGGATCGCAAACGCCCTATCTCCAAATCCCCACCAAGCTTCAACACTGAACAGTCTTCCTGGCTGGCCGCGTGCACCTTGTCCATGTAGTTGGGGTTAAAAGTTGGAGAACGAATTCTCCCGGCTTCCTTCTCAAGGAAGAGGATAGCGTCAACATGCCTGTAGCTGGAGTAAGGCCCGAAGGATTCCTTCCCCTCTGCTTCACGAAGTTGCTCGTCAGTTTTTAGCGTGGAGGAACTTCCAGCATCCACGATACGTGCATAAAAGCTTCTACTATCCGAGTCTACTCTCACTATCTGACCAAACGAAAGGTTGGCCCCTCGGTTAAGGAAGAAGGAAATCTGATCGCCCTTCACTTCACGAATGAATCCCAGAGGTTCAGACACGCTCAATCCACTCCCACTCAAACGAATGCCTTGCCCCATGAAGTTGATCTGGGAAATTACATGAGAGCTCTTCCATGCGGAGTACATCCAATAGCCCGGCGTTGGCCAACGCTTCCTCAACCTGATCGTGGTAGTAAAGAAGTTTCGAGTCGGATGGAGCGGAAAAATCGTGGGCAAGCCAAAGGGCAACTGGATATCCAAGGCATCTTGGGTCTTCGGAGATGTAAGTAAGAGGAGAAAGTAGTTCATGTACGTCGCATTCAGTCAAATATTCCATTACGTCACAACGGAAGGCACGTGGACTCTCTTCGCACAGTTTTAGGATTGATACATCACCATACTGGTGCCTATGCATGTCTGCCTTTCTGTCAGTACAGTAAACCCAGAGGGAATAAGGAGAGAGCATGTACGTCGCTGCAATGAGATCATGCCCCTTCTCATCATGAAGCGAAGGAGACTGCTTACTTAGACATAGGAGCTTAATGCCTTTCTTCTTGCAATCTTCGTAAAGCTCCGCCAAGAACTTCCTTTCCCCGCCAAAGTAACTAGCTCCATCCAGGAGAAGGTAGTCCCCTTCACCTGCTTTGTGTAGGAAATGCAAAGCCATCCTGCTCTCCAAATTCAGCCGCCTATCCTGCAGAACCTTGCGACGTACATACGCATCTCCGACTTCAGTGTGTATCTCTTCTAGGTAATCCCAATGTACATTTCGATGCCTCACCATAGCGTATGCAACACGAAACAAGTAAATTCCCCAGTTGTTTGCTCTCTTTAGTGTCCTTGTAGAACAATCGACGGCTTGGAAATGTACGTCGCAACTACTTGCTCTTCCTAGAGGCTTAAACTTTGACGCATCAAGCCTTTCTGTTATCGCAGGCTCCTCTTTCACCTCGTGATAACCCACTACTCGCCCCTTGTCAACATATTCACTCAGTTTCTTCCTCATATTGGCTAGATCATTTCTGATACCGCCGCTCACTCAGAAGCCTCCTACATAATCTCTAGAATAGATTATAGAGCCTATTGTCCTCATAACTTTTAATGTGCTCTGTCAAGGATATTCTTCTTGGAGAGCAAGGAGCGCTCCACCAACCCCTTCGTTTCCACTGCACGGATAGAAGCATCAGCGGGTTTGGAACGGTGTTTCGGCAGAAAGTTCTAGTAAACCTCTAAATTACTTTACAACAAGGGTTAAATAAACTGGGACGAGTCATCTTTCAGAGTCTATTCCTTCTAGAAAAAGGAATCTGTTTCTCTTTAGGTAACCTGTCTATTCCAATGGAAACATAGGGGTGTGCCCCCAGTAGCAATCCCTGAACTGAGGGTGTTGTCTTGGTTTTGTTTTATCTTTTTGTGTTTTTAATTTAGTTTTTTGGATGAGAGCGTTTATCATTCAGATATATACGCAACTATAGTTCGCTCTTCTGAACTCACGTCGTTATCTCCAAAATGAGTGAACCGAAATGGACAAAACCACTGTACTAGACAATGTCTTCCAACGATTCCTCAAAGGCACCAGTCTCTTCTTGGATAGAGAAGTTTTGCGGCATGACTACATACCTGACAAACTTCCTCACCGCTGGGAGCAGATCCGTTACTTAGGTGAGATAGTAGCTCCTGTTCTTCGGGGCTTTCGATGTTCCAACATCTTTATTTATGGCAAGACAGGGACTGGAAAAACCGCTGTAATAAAATACGTTTTGAATAGACTAAGCGATAAAGCCCAGGAACTTGGGGCTCCTCTAAAGACATGCTACATAAACTGTAGGTTAGCTGGGACAGAATACCGGGTTCTCTCGAGTCTTTGTAACACCATTGGGGTTAATATTCCTTTCACTGGCTTGGCGGTGGGAGAAGTATTTGATAGGTTTAAGGAAGCTCTGAATTCGGCTAAACTTCTCTTCCTACCAGTACTGGACGAGGTCGACTCCCTAGTGAAAATGCGAGGCGATGTCCTACTCTACGAGTTAACAAGAATAAATGAGACTCTCCACTCAAGTAGAACATCAATCATCGGAATCTCGAATGACCTTCGATTCAAAGAATTTCTCGATCCCAGAGTATTGAGTTCTCTCAGCGAAGAGGAGATAGTTTTTAGACCCTATGACGCAGCTGAACTCGGCGATATTCTCTCCGATCGTGCCCGTTTGGCCTTTTACGAGGGCAAAGTGCTCGAAGGCGCCGTGAGTTTGTGCTCCGCATTAGCCGCTGCAGAGCATGGAGACGCGAGAAGAGCTCTGGACCTTCTCCGCGTCGCCGGGGAGGTTGCAGAGCGTGAGGGTGCAGAAGCCTTGGCAGAAGACCACGTACGGCGGGCAGAGAAAAGAATCGAACATGATAGAGTAATGGAAGCCGTCAAAAACCTTCCTACCCACTCAAAACTTGTGCTCTGCAGCGTTTTCCTCTTGAGCAGCGCAAAAATAGATCTCGCGATAACCGGCGACATCTATGAAATCTACTGTGAGCTTTGTGATCAGTCAGGTCTTGCGCCCTTGACTCAGAGACGAGTGAGCAGTTTGATCAATGAACTGGACGTGATAGGACTGTTAAATGCAACGGTAGCGAGCATGGGACGATATGGACGCACGAAGAAGATTCGTCTCGGTGTGGGACGCAGCCTTATTAGAGAAGTCTTTGCTACTGATGATAGGTTAGGGCGTTTAATCGTCTATGCCCCCAAATGTTTGGCAGAAATTTCGAGTGGTAGGCGTTGAAGACGGAGGATTCTCGAGAGAATCTGACATTCAGAACGCTCTCTTAGTGGCCGTCCTATTACAAGGAACATCCATAATAGATCTTCAGATGGAGAGCATCAAGGTGGACGGCTTAGACGCCACCGAGAAGCTCATCTCCATGCTCAGCCGCTGGTCATTTGACAGCGTTGTCCTAGCAGGAGTTTCATTCGCAGGATTCAATCTGGTAGACGCCTGCGTAGTTTTCGAAGAGTTCAAAAAGCCTGTCATTGTCGTAGCGAGGTCAAAACCAAACAGTGCCGCTGTGAAGAATGCCTTACTTCAACACTTTGAAGACTGGGAAGCTCGTTTAAGATTGATCGAGAAACTTGGAACTGTTTACGAAATTGTTTCCATGCCAAACGAACCACCCATACACACCGAGATAATCGGAGCTGATCCAAAATGGGCGAACAATTTGATCCGAAGACTATCTACGTGTTGCAGGATTCCTGAACCAATACGAGTGGCTAGGCTCATTGCACGGGGACTGACGCCTAAGGTGTGGAGAAGTTGATGGTGGTAACTTCTAGTGTCTGCAGGTTCACAACTGGTATGATTCCCGGTGTAGGCACCAGCCCCATCTCCTCTTGATACTTTGTTTGTTTCTGCCAGGCGCCTGAATTGACTAGCAGAGTTCCTCGGTATGATTCGTGCCCAAGGACATGCACGTGTCCGCAGTGTAAGATGTCTGGTGGCGTCTCTATCACCATGAAGTCCCTTCTTTCTGGAGCTATAGGCGTTTTCCCTCCGTAGATAGGTGCAAGGTGTCGGCTTTGCAAGAGAAGTGTCATGGCTTTTTCAGGTGTGTTGAAGTTTACGTCTGGAGCGATGGAGACTATGTCATCTAGACTGCGTCCGTGATAGAGGAGGAGTTTCACGTTGTGGAGGCTTATGGTGCAGGGGTTTCCCAGAGAGAATACCTTTCTTGCCTCATGGAGTGGTTCTGCGTAGCTTTGCGGTATGGCTGGTTGGGGTAGCGCTTTTCGAGAGGCGTCGTGGTTTCCGGGTATGATTATCAGTTCTATGTAGTCTGGGATTTCTTCGATGAATTTTGACGCCATCTGGTATTGCTCATAAATATCTGTTATGGCTAACTCTTCCATCTGCCTCGGATAGACCCCTATCCCGTCGACAATATCGCCGGCGATGACCACGTATTTCACGTGTCCTGCCGTTTTCTGCAATTGTGTACTTCCAAACTTCCCGTTCAACCAGAGCAGGAAGCGGGTGAGTGCCTCTTTCATGAACATCTTGCTTCCGACATGTAAATCCGATATGAGGGCGGCATAGACTGGCAGGGAAGCCAAATTCGGTTTTCTCTGCGGCGTGTCGGGCCAGATAATGTCCTCGGCGATAAGTAGGTCGTTTCGTCCCTTTACCGCCGTTATGCAAACAACTTGGTCCAACAGTAGTTCTCGTGCCTTCTTCATAACGCTCTGATCCCTGCTTGGGGAGACAAGTACGGTGGCGCTTGCCTCTAGGTCCTCAACTCTCAGAAGTAGCTTCTCTTTGCTTTCTCTCTTCTCGGTTATCATACTGATGATCTTGACCTTCGAATTGGCTGGGGCTTTGAGTGCGTCTGAAATGGTCAGTGCGTCCCTAGTGTCTATTCTTCGCCTCAGAATCTTCTGTATTCTCCTGAAGCGGTCTTGAAAATACTCAAGGTACTCTTCGAGAGTTCCGCTTTCGCATATTTCCTCGGTTGGGTCCTCTATGATCTGTATATCTGTGTCGATCTCTTTTGCGTAGACGCGGAAGATTTTCTTTGCTTCAAGGGGGGGTTTTGGGGGTGGTTCTAATGGTGTTTTCTCTTCTACAGCTTTGGGAAAGGTTTCCTTCGCTACATCTTCTAGAAGGTTTCTGTCTATGAAGAGGGTTTTCTCGGGGATGGTCTCTATTTTTTTGATGGTTTCCTCTATTAGCTTGATGGGGTCCTTTGTTTTGGAGAGGCTGTTTAGGAAGTCGAAGGCTTCTTTGTTGAGTTGGTATCCTGCTTCTATCGTAAGGGATACCGCTCTTTGAAGCCTCTCGCTCATGGCTGCAGTTTCTCCAGTCGGTCTTTATTGGAACAGCGCTGTAGCCATCTTGTTTTCCTTTCTTTTTTGTTTTTCCTTGGAGGTGGGGGGTGTGCGTTTAGTGCGGTGGGTCTAGACCTATTATGATCTTTTGTTGTGATTTTGACTTGGCGTCCCAAGTTTTGATACTATATTCTTATTTGGATGTGTTAATATTTTACTGGAGGGGTTTATCGTGGAGCTTCGTAAGGTTCAGAGGACTAGTAGTGGGACTTTCTTTGTCTGTCTGCCTAAGGGTTGGGCTGAGCGTGTTGGGCTTGATCGTGGTTCTGTTGTTGCGATATCTGAGTTGGGTGATGGGCGTTTGGCTCTTGATGCCAAGTATGATGTTGAGCGTGAGCCTCGGGTAGCTGTGATCGCGCCTTCTCCGTTTCTTGATCGTGAGATTACTGGGAAGTATCTGTTGGGTTATGATGTTATTAGGGTTGTGGCTGAGGATAGGATCAGTCCTGAGGATCGTGAGTGTGTTAAGGCGGCTTCTAGTGGTTTGGTTGGTTTGGAGATTGTCGAGGAGGATTATTCTAAGATTGTGTTGCAGTGTCTTTTGGAGCCTTCCACTTTTCCTCCTGAGAAGATTCTGAGGCGGGAGTATGCTATTGCGGCGGGTATGCATAGGGATGCTGTGAGGGCCTTTGTTGGCGGTGATGTGCATCTGGCTAGGAATGTGGTGGCTAGGGATGTTGAGGTTGATAGGCTGTATTTCCTGTTGGTTCGGATTTTGCGTACGGTTGTTCAGAGTCCTGGTTTGGGGGAGGGGTTGGGTGTGAGGGCTATTGATTGTTTGGATTACAGGTTGATGGCGAGTTTGGTTGAGTCTGTTGGGGATTTGAGTGTGGAGGTTGCTGAGAAGGCTGTTGAGTTAGGCGGTGAGGGCTTGAGTGAGGGCTTGAGTGAGGAGTTGAGTGAGCCTTTGTTGAGGTTGCATGATGCGGTCTTTAGGGGTCATGAGAGGGCTTTGGAGGCCGTATTTAGTAGGGATGCTGGGGTTGCTGAGGGTGTTAGGGGTGAGCGTGGGCGTGTTGAGGAGTTGTTGGGTGGTGTTGAGGATGCTGTTGGTGGGGCTGGCGGTGTTGGTGCTTGTGTGTTGGCTGTTGCGGGTTTGGTGGAGAGGATTTTTGATTGTGCTGTGGACATCGCTGATCTGGTTATGCGGAGGGAGGAGTAGGTTTGCGTGTGTGTGCCTAGACTAGACCCGGGTCTATTGTATGGTCCAAATAGGCTGCAAATATGAGCGGCTTGTTCTATAGTGGTTGTTCTGCGCGATATTGTGTTTGTGGGCGATTAGGAGCCGGATATGAGTGTTGTCTGGGGGAAGGTTCTTTTAGGTGTTGTGGGCTTTTTGGTGTGCCGGGGTGGCAGAGTGGTAATGCGCTGGCCTCGAGATCTCTGTTGTTGAGGGGGCTTAGACGTGGAAGCCAGTGGGTCTTCGGGCCCCCATGGGTTCAAATCCCATCCCCGGCGCCATAATCATTCCTCCCGCGCGGAAATCACTCAAAAAGTGAATTGATCCTTTTCCATTGGGCATCTTTTTGTTAATCCCCATAGTGATTTGTTCTATTTTTTGTATTAAAAGTGCACCACCTCAAAAGACATATGTCCTTTTGCTGACATATAATCTGAAATAGAAGTAATGAAAAATCAAAATGGGGCAGATTTGGCTGGGCGGTTGTGGGATGGGAGAGGAGAAAGGGAATAGTATGTTTTATTTTCCTGGCAATCTTGTGGAGGCTTTTAAAATACGGAACCGTATACTTGGAAAGGTCGATTTACAAAAAACGGTCTATTTTATGAAGAGGCTAGGTGTGTCTGTTCCTTTCAACTTTAGATGGAACATATTTGGGCCTTACAGCTACGAATTGGCACATTTTTGTGATCACCTAGTAGTTGAAGGCCTTTTTCGGTATACTGGACGATACATTCTTAATGAAAAGAAGGCCGAGATGTATGCGTCTAATTTTAGCCCTCGGATTAGGAAGCGTATTGAAGGTTTCTTTAGGCGAGTTGAAGAAACATGCAGTACACATAGATATGACTCCGTCCGCTTCATTGAATGTGTAGCTTCATTAGATTTCGTTCTTCAGAATGTCTCAAAGGAACGCAAAAGAAAAGAGGTAGTATATTCTCTTTTGGGTGCTCTCAAACCTGAAAGAGCTGAACTATTCAAAACTTTTAGGGAAGATGCGTGGAACCTTCTGGTTAACGAAGACCTTGTTCGATTAGCCTGATTGAAATGAGTTCAAGGCGTTTCAAATTCTTTCGCGATCCTATCCACGGCTATATAGAAGTAGATGGTGCCCTGCTTAAGATTATTGATTCTCCATTATTCCAAAGGCTGAGACGAATCAGGCAATTAGCATTCACGGATCTTGTATACCATGGAGCGGAACATTCTAGGTTTGGTCACTGCGTAGGTACATACCATCTGGCTTCGGAGATTGCAGACAAGGTCGGAATCGAGGATTCGAAGATCAAAGATGAGTTCCGTCTTGCTGCTTTGCTACATGATATCGGTCATCCGCCTTGCTCCCATGCGTTTGAATCTGCCATTGAAAATTTGTACCCGAATAGGAATCATGTGGACTATACAGAAGCAATTATTCGATACTCTGAGATAGGTGACATGATAGGCAAACTCGGCCTCAGCAAAGATACGATTGTGAAATTAATAAGAGGAAAATATGTAGAAAAACCTGAGTTAAGCTATCTGAATGATCTCATTAGCTCGGAGCTTGACGTTGATCGTCTAGACTACTTGCTACGTGATTCGTATTATTGCGGTGTTCCTTATGGAAATTACGATCTTCAACGCCTTCTACTTGGAATAGTAGAGAACGGAGGAACTATGGTTGTTGAAGAGAAGGCCAGACACGCGGCAGAAAGTTTCATACTTGCACGTTTTTGGATGTACACCCAAGTATATACCCACCACACACGAAGAGCCTTTGATATCATGCTAAGATCTATATTTTCCAAAGATGTAATGGATTCTCTAGATTATCCTCGACCATCCAAAAAAGATGTTCATAGGCTAGTAAACTATGACGATGCTTGGCTGTTGGAAAAAATTGATGAAATTGCTAAGTCTGGGAAGGGAAACGAAGCAGTTGTGGCACGCTGTTTCAGTAGAGGAGACCAAATAAGACGCGTAGTTGATAAGATTGCTTACGCAGAAAGGGCAAGTCAAAGGATAGACCCACATTTCACTGCTATTGAAACTTTGGAAAGTTTTAGGGATGAGATCGCTGCCCAAATAGGTATTGATACAGATTTTATATTCTTTGATAAACCCTGGAAAGACCTGCCTTTCGAGAGTAAGTATCGCCAATATGGCTCTGACAGAGAGGGAGGAGCAATTAAATTGCTACTTCGAGATGGAAAGACAAGAGACATTGCTTATGACCCGAGTTCCTTGGCGTACAATGTTTCTAGATGGATTGCTCGTGTAGTTCGTGTGTATACATTGAAAGAAAAACGGGATGCATCGAGAAAAGTAATTGCGAAAAAGTGTCCGAATCTTAGACCCTTTCTAATCATCAAGTGACAGGGCAGCGGGGAGTCCTTAGCGCTGGTGGGTTCAAATCCCGTCCCCGGCGCCAAAAATAACGTCCGCCTAGCGATGGTGTTCATCGGTGCGCGTTGGATCCACTATGACACTTAAGGATTTTTCTTTCCAGATGGAAATACGATTGACATGTCACCCGTTTTGATGAAATCGAGGAAGGTGTGCTTGAATATGAGTCCTTTTTCATAATGGGTCTCACAAGGAAACTCTTCGCACAAAAGGCAAGTCTGAAGACCTTTCCCTAGAACACATCGATACATAGCGCAAGATGTCTTGGCTTTCTCGTTAACTTTGAAACAACCTGGACACGTCTTCTTTCTAAAGTGGGGACAGAATCCACAATACAATCCACAAACCGAAACCAGTTCAGGGACCAGCTCCCGTGTCTTCAGCATTGAATAACCTCATTGCAAAACAAGTGTCCTGCTCATACTTTACTGTTTGGTTGAAAGCGTCGATATATTTATCTTCGTTATGCATGGCTCCATGGCTCTAAACATGAACCTAGAAGAAGAATACATGCGAAGAATGAGGCGTAACGAAGAGGGATTTCTCAAGGAAGACACGCCTTGAAAGTCGAATGCCTCACGCTCTTGCCTTTTATACCCCCTTGAAGCTTCATAAGGAGAGAATAAACCATACCCTCACGCGGTGTTTGCCTTGCTCATAAGACGGATGAAAGAGAGAGACCACGAAGCCTATAGAAGGCTCTTTGAAGATGCCTATGCTGAATATCTGGAATTTCTGAAGATAAAGAATCCTAAACTATACCAGAAGGAACGACAGGAAAGAAGAGAAGTATCCCCTGCACGCTTCCACCACTACCTCAAAACCGGAAGCAGCTATGTAGCCGAAGAAAACAGCGAGGTCATCGGCTACGTAGCAAGCCAAACCCTCTCCTTCATGCACGGGGTAGACAGGCTCCTCTGGATTGAATACATCGTTGTTCAGCCAAAGCATAGAAGAAGAGGGGTGGGCACAGCCCTACTCCTTAGACTCATAGACCATGCCAAAGCCGCCAAAATAGATCGAATATACACCACAATCAACCCCGACAACGAAGCCTCCATAAAACTACATCAAAAGGCTGGCTTCAGTGTTGAGGACAGGAAAGTCGCGTCTCTCCGAGTTTGACCCATATGAGTACGAGTGTTTGAGTATTATAACAAAACATAATTAGCTTAGAGGCTTGAATCTTGAATGCAAGGAACATGGAAATGACGGAGTTTGTAGAGAGGTATTCATGTTTTTCGGAGGAAAAGGATAGCATCTTGTGCGTTGGTTTGGACCCAGCTCTGCCTAGGCAAAGAAGCCAAAACACATTACCTAAAAAATACTTGGAAGAAGTAGACGAGACCGAGGCTAGACTTGAGTTTTGCCTAGACATAATAGACCAGACAAGAGCTTTCTGCTGCGCCTACAAACCAAATCAACAATACGTCTGGGGCTTCACCAAAAAACAGCACAAGAGGCTCACGACCGCCATCCGAAAGGCAGATGCCATCTCTATCCTAGACTACAAGCTGAACGACATCGGAGCCACAATCGAGTCCGCCCTCTTCCACGTACACGAATGCGGCTACGAAGCCACAACCTTCAACCCCTTCTTGGGAAACCTTCAAACCGCCGTCGACATAGCACGCAAATACAAGCCACAAATCGGCATAATAGCCCTGACCCTAACATCAAACCCAGAAGCCATCAAGTACCAAAAACAAGCGACACTGGAAGGCAAACCCATGTACGTCGCCATAGCCGAAGACGTAAAAAAATGCGGGGCAGACGGGTGCGTCATAGGCGCCACAGGCCATGTCAGAGAAGAAGACATAAGAACCATCCGAGCCAAAACGGGAGAAGACAAGCTGTTCTTAATCCCTGGCATCGGAGCACAGAGAGGCGATGCAGAGAAGGTAATCAAGACAGCCGGAAAAAACCTTCTGATAAACGTGGGAAGAGCCATAATATACTCTGAAGGCCCAGCAGAAAAGGCGGAGGAATACAACACACTTTTCAGCGAAATCAGGAAGTCGTTGAGAACGCGGTCGAGGAAGAGGCAAAGACAGTAAGAAGGATGAAATGGGCAGAGGTAACAAAACTAGGAAATAATTATTCGCCTTTTCGCACAGCTGTTTTCTTCAAGGGCTTTCTCTTGAGCTTGGTTCCGCAGACTTCGCAAGACTCAAGTTTGTAGTCTGAAGGGTACCTGCGATGGCAGGCGGGGCAATACAATATCCACTTTAAGCGGAACCTTATCCCAAAAGTCATGAGAGGTGCAAACTCTATCTTCAACTGGTCAGCCACGTTCTGGATAGAATAGTCGTCTGTCACGATCTGCGCATTATAACCCTCCTCCTTCAGTTCGAGGGCAAGTGCCAACACCTGGAGATCAGCGTCTGAAAGGAAGAGGATGTCTCCAACCTTCTTAGAAGCTTCTTTCACTCTTTTAAGCGATTGGCTAGTTGGCACCTCAACCTTCAGTCTCCTGCTGTCCACTGAGGTTTTAAATCTCACCCACGGAAGCGAATCCGAAACAAGCTCACGCCTAACCTCTGGAACCGAATACTGTTCCTCAGCAACGGATAAAGGGTTGAAACCCGCAATGAACGCTGAGGCATCCAGGACGAGAACTCTTTCAGCCGCCCTCAACACCATCTAGCTCCTAGAAAAGAGAAGCCTACTCTTCAGACGGCGGTAAAAACCATCCCCAAATCGGACAAAGGAAGATTCATACTCCGACTTCGAAACTCTTATGCTTGCATTCTTCGGCTCCATCTCGGTTCGATAATGACCATCTAAGACAACCACAGCTCTCTTCGGCTTGAGAAGTTCTATAGTGATGGTATTCTCGGCTGAGAGGACTATGGGGTGAAAGATGGTTAGAGGGCAGATGGGCGTGAAGACGAAGGCATCAAGATCAGGATCTAATACGGGTCCATTCGCAGAGAGGGAATATCCCGTGGACCCGACCTGGGATGCGACGATCATGCCATCCGCTCGACACTCGCCTATCGCTGTTTCGTCCTTCCATATCCTAGCGTACAGTAGCTTGGCTGGTGCATGGGAGGTTATGAGAACCTCGTTCAATGCGTGTGGTAGTCCTTTGTCTCCTATTGAAGGAGCCAATTTCATGCAGCGTTCAAGGGTGAACTGTCCGTCTAGGCACTTGTCCACGGCATCAAAGCCCTTCTCAGGTGGCACCTCTGCGAGAAATCCACGTACACCCATGTTGATCGCGAGGATTGGGGGCTCAGGCTTCGGGATCAGAAGGCATGTTCTCAGGATGGTGCCATCGCCACCCACAGTGATGATCAGATCAGCCTTCATCCTCTCAAGCGGCATGGCGGCGTTCATCTTCCTCGCATGCTTCGCCAGTCTCGGCTCAAGTGAGATGGTTAATCCCTTAGCTTCCAGATGACTTGTCAACTCTACTGCGAAATCTAGCGCCTTTTTCTGGTCGACTCTAGCAACTATGCCAACAGCCTTGAACAGTTTCAACCCCTCAATCTGATAATTACAATTACTATTTAAGCTGATACTGGAGAATGCCGATGAACGTGTTTGAGCAAGGTAACCATTTTAAGGTATGATTGTCCAGCGATACCTTAATCTATAAATCCGCGACTGTAAGAAGTGCTGTACGCAGGTGAAGACGATGAGCAAGCCCACGGAACTAGGAGACCTAAAAGTTGGCAGCTACGTGATAGTGGAAGACGAACCCTGCCGCGTAACAGACTACACAAAGTCGAAGCCTGGCAAACATGGCTCTGCAAAGGCTAGGGTCGTTGCCATAGGGGTCTTCGATGGAGCGAAGAGGACCTTCGTCAAACCGGTCAGTGCTCAGGTTGAGGTTCCCATCATTGAGAAGAGGGGTGCGCAGGTTATAGCAATGTTGCCTGCGTCGGTTCAGCTGATGGACCTCGAAACATACGATGTTTTTGAAGCGCCTATGCCAGAAGATAAGGGGTTGAGGTCAAGACTAGTCTCTGGCGTTGAGGTTGAGTATTGGCGCATATTGGGCAGAACAAAGATAGTGAGAACGAAGAGTTAACGCAGAGCTGATGCTGAAAGACATTGTTTAGAGGGTTAGAAAGACTCATTAGAGAGGGAGAAGCAGATTTTGTTGGAGCCGATGATGCGAGAAGAGCCGTCGGACTTGTGAAGACACTGATGAATGCTGAGGCTTCATTCTGACCAATCGTAACGGGGGACAAGAGAACGACAAAACGATTGTGCCGTTCCTTTGTCAGAGAACACTTTATCCTTCTTTGCTAGTCGATCTTTATTCTGTAGCCTTTCTTTCTGGGCAGATGGACTTCGAGAATTCCACGCTTAAAGAGGATTTTCATTCGCTCAGTCTCGATGGGCACAGGGATACGGGCTCGTGAGCGGAATGAGGAGAATTCCCCTCTTCGGTGTGTTATGCCGAAGTCGTCGAACCTTACTTTGCGCTTCATCTTTGCTGAGATCTCGATGAGGTTCTCGCCTACCGCCTCCACCTCAACCGTCTCAGGCTGTGCGTAGGGAAGGTCGGCAGTAACTACGACCTCATCAGCTGTAATGAAGATGTTGCAGAGTGGTTCGAGACAGCGGGATTGGGCATCCCAGCTGGGGCGTTCCGTTATAGCAGACTCAAGCATCTCATCAGCCAGAGCATCAAGGTTTTCCATGTACTCGCTCATTATCTCGAAGATGGAACGCTTCCTTCTTTCTCTATACATTCACATCTCTCTCCTTAAACATATAATGGAAGGTCGTACTCCTGCGACTTCTTCATGCGAGTCAATTCGCCTTGGGTCCTTCTCATAATATCTCTGGCCCTTAATCGAATCTCCTCTCCCTTTGCAAGGAGGTCTGAGACGTCTACTTTGTGGTCGGTAATCTCGGAAAACTTCTTGATCGTCACGGCCGAAGCCTCAGGGTCGGGATAGTTAAAGAAAGACTGAGCCAGAAGCGCTACGGCTGAAAGCCCTCTTTCGGTGCAGTATCGCATGATTAGTGCCTGAGGACCAACTATGAAGCCCTCATTCAGTATCTCCAACCCCTTTTCACGTAATAACTTGAGCGACTCTTCACTGGAGCCCGCGCCAAAAACCTTTGGCTCCTTGATATCCTGTCTGTTCTCCACTGGCAGTCCACCGATCGACATCATCATTTTCACGCTTTTCGATTCCGCCCAATCTACAAGTTTACGCATGATCGGGTGGAGAGCCTTTACGGGAACTGCCACTTCAGAGATCGCTGCGATCAGGTTCTTGTTTCCGTAGATTCGTAGTGGGGCATGTGGGAGTCCCTGATGTAGAACTACGATTGGTGGGAGGAGGTCTGAGTCGACATAGGCTACCTCGTCTAAATCGAGTTCGGAGATTATGTATGAGGTTGCTATAAGGCCGACGAGACCCACATCTGGGAGACCCTGGAGCATAATCGCGCCTTGGGGTATACGCTTCTTTTCAACAATTCTGACGGCTTCAGACAAGAGTTGTTCCTCGATTTAAATTGCTGAGGGAAGAAAAAAGAGTTTTGGTGAGTGGATACGCTCAGATTTCTTCATTAAGGGCCTAGGCAAATTTAGCAACGAGGGAAGAGACAATCACAACCTTTAAGGATGATTCTGTCTTGCAGTAAATGTATTTAAAAGTGTATATCTAGGTTTAGGGTTGGAGAAGAAACTATGGTTCTGGAGCGTCTTGGCTCTTCACTGTATGAGGCTCTAAGAAAGGTATTTCGAGCTCCCATTGTAGACGAGGAACTGGTCAAGGAGCTCGTTCGCGACATTCAGCGTTCTCTGCTACAGGCTGACATCAATGTGAAACTCGTTCTAGAAATCTCTAAGAGGATAGAAGATAGAGCCCTTAAGGAGAAGCTTCCAAAAGGAGTCTCAAGAAGAGAACACGTGATAAAGGTCGTTTATGAGGAGCTAACACGCTTTCTCGGCGAAAAACCAGCCCCACTGAAGATGAAGACTGGGAAAAGAAACGTCCTAATGCTCGTGGGAATCCAAGGCTCAGGAAAAACAACGACAGCAGCAAAACTAGCCAGATACTTCCAGAAGAGGGGACTCAAGACCGCACTGATCTGCACGGACACTTTCAGGCCAGGAGCCTTAGCTCAACTGGAACAACTTGCAAAGCAGGCAAACGTTCCTATATATGGCGACCCGGGAGCAAAAAACTCCATTGAGATAGCCTTGGACGGACTAAGGAAATTCGACAACTACGACATAGTTCTCATCGACACCGCGGGGCGACACAAGGACGAAAAGAGCCTAATCAAGGAGATGGGGACGATGGAGAAGAAGATAGCGCCCGATGAGGTTGTCCTGATCATCGATGGCACCATCGGCCAGCAGGCAGCAACACAAGCGAAAGCCTTTCACGAAGCCACACCCATAGGCTCCATCTTCGTCGCGAAGCTCGACGGTTCTGCAAGGGGTGGAGGCGCACTTTCCGCCGTAGCAGCTATAGGCGCTCCGATAAAATTCATAGGTACAGGTGAAAAGATCGCTGATGTAGAGCCCTTTGTCCCATCACGGTTCGTTGGAAGAATGCTAGGCATGGGCGACCTGCAAAGCCTCATCGAGAAGGTGCGTGAGGCAGAGGTGGAGGTGCCCGAGAAGAAGCTTCGAGCCTTTCTAAGTGGGCGGTTCACCCTTACAGACATGTATGAGCAGTTCAAATCCATGAAGAGCCTCGGACCGCTAAGGCATCTTCTGAAGATGGTTCCAGGACTGACATACAACATACCTGACGAGACGATGGAGATGGCTGAGGACCACTTGGAGAAATGGCGGGTGATCATCGAGTCGATGACGCCTGAAGAGAGGGAGGACCCGAGGGTCTTCAACTCCTCAAGGATACGACGCGTGGCCCGCGGCTCAGGCACGAGTGAAAAGGAGGTAAGGGAACTCCTCAAGCAATACAAAATGATGAGGAAGATGATGAAAACCTTCAGAAGGAAAGGGCTCCCATTTCTCGGAAAGAAGTTCCCGACGAGGTAGAGAAGAAAATCTTTAAGTGTGTTAGTGACGGGTGAGTCTGCTCTCATGGGGATACTTGAAAAGGCAGAGAAGATGCTTGAGAAATATCCACTTTGTGATCATTGTCTGGGAAGACAATTCGCCCTCCTAGGCTACGGACTAGATGATGAGAAACGGGGAGAAGCCGTAAAGACACTGCTAACCATGAAAGCCAACGAGCTGGCACTTCGGGGAGAGAAAGCCGGATTCTCACAGCTCAAGACCCTGGCAACGAACGGATCTTTCGACATGGCAACTAGGGTACTAAGGAAGTTAAAAAAGAAAGCTGGGAAAGCGAGAGAGTGCTACCTCTGTGAAGGGAAATTTGAACAGATACCAAGGCTGGTGGATAACGCAATAGAAAACTTGGCGGACTACGAGTACACCACGTTTCTTGTAGGCATAAGACTACCAACTAAAGTGGAGGAGAGAGAAGACGAGTTCAAAGCCGAATTTAACGTGAGGCATGGAGAGAGTATGCGGAATGGGTTCAGCCGTGGGATCGGGAAGAGAATCTTCGAGATTACACAGAAGACAGCAGACTACAAAACACCCGACATAGTGGTCATTGTGAACCCCTTCACTGAAAAAGTCACCGTGCAGGCGAATCCCCTCTACATAGCGGGAAGATATAAGAAACTCGCCCGCGGAATACCCCAATCAAGATGGCTCTGCCCGAACTGCAGAGGCGAAGGTTGCGCTGAATGTAACTGGACCGGAACGATGTATCCAGAATCGGTTGAAGAGCTCATTTCAGGCCCAACCCTAGAGAAAATACGTGGAGAGGAAGCAGCCTTTCACGCTGCAGGGCGAGAGGACGTAGACGCTCGTATGCTGGGGCGTGGGAGACCCTTCGTTGTAGAGGTTAAGAAGCCGAAGAGGCGGTTCGTAGACTTGCAAGACCTCGCGAAGACCATTAACGAGCGTGCGGAAAACAAAGTAAAAGTTCAGAATTTACGTTTCGCAGATAAGGACACGGTTAGAGGATTGAAAAAACAAGAAAGTGCCATAAAAGTTTACAAGGCGGTCGTCGCGTTTGACAGAGAGGTCTCAGAGAAAGAGTTAGAAAGCCTAGAAAAGACCCTCACAAGCACACCGATCCGCCAGCAAACCCCTCTACGCGTCCTCCATCGAAGAGCGGACCGAGTTCGAGAAAAATACATATATGAGGCGAAAATAAAGAGGTTGAAACCAAACCAGATGGAAATGAGAATACAGTGCCAAGGAGGACTCTACATCAAAGAACTAATAACAGGCGACGAGGGACGAACAGACCCTAACGTGGCTGGAATCATTGGTTCAAAGGCTGAGCCTTTGAGGCTGGATGTCCTGAACATAATCCCCAGAGGGAGATAAGATGGGAAGAAAATCAAAAGGATACCGTGCAAAAACTCGGTCATTGATGAGGAGAAAGCCCAGGGAAAAGGGGAAGTCAGGGCTAAGTAAAATACTCTATGAATACAAGCCTGGAGAGAAAGTAGTGATTAAGATAAATCCTGGTATTCACAAGGGCATGCCCCACCGAAGATACCACGGAAGGGTAGGCGTCATAACTGATAAGAAGGGCAGAGCCTACATCATAAACGTCACAGAAGGAGACGCAACCAAAGAGATAATTGCACGCCCAGAACATCTAAAACCCATGCCAAAGGGATGAGCATGCCCAGAAAAGCGACAAAAGAACGCATTGTCACAACCCCTGAAGTGAAGAAGATACTTGAATCAATAGGCGAGGAGCACCTAGATCAGTTTCAGAGGAGGTCCTTGGACTACGCAACGAAGTTCTCCAAGGTAGACTTTAGCGTTGGAGAGAGGTTGGTCAAGAGGCTAACGGATGAGTTTGAGTTGGAAGAGGAGGAGGCTGTTCAGATAGTCAACTGTATGCCCGAAAGCGTAGAGGAGATTCGGGTTTTTCTCGGCGGCGGGCGTAGAATCGTGGAAACGTCCAAGCTCGAAGGAATCCTAGCCCTCTTGATTGAGCACAGAAAAGAGAAGTAGAGTCTTCACCGCAGCTTAGAATAGGGCATACACAATGATCGTTGACTTGTATACGTGCCATTAGCCTTAAATTTTAACTCACCATATATAATATGTTGTACCTCTGACTTACAGTCTGTAGTGGTGTGAACTCGTGAGTCGACATACGCACATTAATCTAATTCTTCTGAACTGTGGATAGCGGACGTCAGTGATGATAGAGGTTTTTCTGTATGGCTAATGAGGAGAAAGTACCTAAGAGAGGACAGAAATATGAAGAGCACGCCTATGTCCTCGACTATCTTCCGTATGGAAGACCGGGAGCCAGCCAAAGGTATCGGGCGGGCGCTCTGGTACAGCTCGTCGGAGAGGAGTACTTCACGCTTCTCGAGGCAACTGTGAAAGAAACGGTCATGGTCAAGCCCTCCGACAGGCTTTATGTTGGAAAGGAGGCTCGGGAAAAGATCACGTATATTATTGGGCGGATAGGCTACGAGGAGTTAACATCCACCGCGAAGATGGAGCTTCTAGGTGTGGTGGAGAAGATAGTGTTGAACAAGGAGAAATGGTTTATTAGCTTCTTCAATACTGCTCAGGCGATAACGCCGAGGATGCACTCGCTGGAGCTTCTGCCAGGCATCGGGAAGAAGTACATGTGGCAGATCATTGATGAGCGTGAGAGAAAGCTTTTCGAAAGCTTTGAGGACCTACAAAACCGTGCTAACATACCTGCCCCAGCCAAACTCATCGCGAAGAGAATCGTAGAGGAGCTCTCTGGCGAAAGCAAGTATCGCCTATTCACGCGAGCTCCATAGTGATAAAGCGATGGATCTCCTGCAGAGGACAAAACATCTTCTCCGTCGTCATAGTGTGCGTCTTAGAAAGCGTTTGGGACAAAACTTCGTAGTAGATCCTACTCTATTACAAAAGATGGTTTCTTACGCGGCTCTGAGTAGGGAGGATGTTGTTTTAGAGGTTGGAGCTGGACTGGGCTTTCTCACGGAACTCCTCTCTCAGGCGTGTGGAAGGGTTCTCGCCGTAGAAGTAGACCCTAGATTGATCGATATTCTGAGAGAGGAACTGAAGGATTTCGAGAATGTGACCGTAATAGAAGGCGACATCCTAAACGTTTCCATACCATCTTTCAACAAGGTTGTCTCCACTCCACCCTACTCCATATCCTCTCCTCTCCTATTCTGGCTCTTGGAGAGGGATTTTGAGTGCGCAGTTTTAACTTTCCAGGAGGAGCTTGCGGAGAGGCTGGTGGCACGGGTGGGCAGCGGAGAGTATGGCAGACTCACTGTGGCCACCTATTATCGGGCTGAGGCAGAGCTTCTTGACCATGTTTCTAAGGAAATGTTTTATCCATCGCCAGACGTAGACTCTAGAATCATACGGTTGAATCCGAGGGAGCCGCCCTTTCCCGTGGAGGATGAAGCCCTCTTCTTCGACCTTGTGCGAATATTGTTCACTCAGAGAAACAAGAAGATGAGAAACGCTATCATTCCCTTCTTGCGGAAGAGGGGAATGCGGGGAGAGGAGGCGAGGAGGCTTGCGGACTCCCTACCTTTTCACGATAGAAGAGTGCGAGGGCTTGCGCCAGAAGACTTCGGTTTTCTGGCGAACGAGATTACGCGTAGGAACAGTGAGAAGATATTCTTTGGTGATTGCGCTTTTCTTGTTTCGAATAATGTCTACAAGCCGGCGGAGGATACGTTCTTGCTTGCGGAGAATCTTGCGGTGGAGGAGGGTGATGTTGTGCTTGACATGGGCACTGGTTGTGGGATTCTAGGGGTTCTAGCTGCTAAAAAGGGTGGGAAGGTTGTTGCTGTGGATGTGAACCCGTATGCGGTTGAGTGTGCAAGGGTGAATGCAGAGCTCAATGGTGTAGCAGAGAAGATGGATATACGGCGAGGCAGCCTTTTCAACAGTATACAGGATTGTGAAAAGTTTGATGTAGTCCTTTTCAATCCTCCATACCTGCCCTCAAAAGCGGGTAATCAAAGAGCATGGATAGAACAAGCCTGGTCTGGAGGACCAACTGGAAGAAACATTATTGATAAATTCATATCTGAGGCGCCAAATCACCTGAAGGAAGGCGGCAAAATCCTACTGGTTCAATCATCTCTATCTAACATAGGCGAGACTGTGGAAAAACTCGAAGAAGCGGGATTTCCGGTAAACGTTGTCGCTGAGAGGAAGGTTGCTTTTGAGAGGATATTTTTGATAAAAGCCGAACAGTGTTCGGCGGGTGCTTGAAAAAGAGGTATAAGCGTGAAGGCGCATACTCTGCGTCAAAGGTGGAAGACAGCATGTGTGTTCTAGGTAAGGACAAGCTGATGGAGCTGATTGAGAAGTATAAGTGCATCTACCCCTTCGACTACAATCTCTTAGATGGCGACAGCTACGTTCTAACCGTGAAGGAGGAGACCACGCTGCATTATCTTGAGCACAGGAACCTCATCTCCTACGAGATCGTCTTCACGCCGCCCCAGTATGTGGCTCACCTCACAGCGAAGAGCAAGTATGGGAGGATGGGATTGTCCTTCCTGAATGCAGCTAAGGTTCACAGCGGCTTCATTGGACGATTAGCACTGGAACTTGTCAATCTAAGCAATGACCGACAGCCTATAACAATCAAGAGGGGAGACCCCTTCATGCACATCGAGTTCGTAACTAGAGAGGGAGAGCCCTGTCCCTACACAGGTTCTTACCAGTTTCAGGACGTGAGTGAGGACGAGAGAAGAATGTATATTCCAATCTTGAAGAAGGTTTTTCCAAACTTTGGCGAACTAGCCAAAATATGGTTTAGGAATAAACCACCATAGAGTGAAGAAGCATCATGTTGCCGGGTAAATGTTAGAGATCACGAATTGCATGATTTTGTTGGTATGGCTGTAAGAAAAACTATCTTAATAAAATATTCTGCCCGTGAAAGCACCAAAGTAGTAGTTTTTTACTAAAACTAGGATGTGCA
>Ga0315306_10000304_pt1 | contig 23564 bp, 23 predicted proteins | sample TDP1_MG_FD_203803 | JGI IMG/M metagenome (GOLD analysis project Ga0315306, IMG submission 203803) | Freshwater sediment microbial communities from Lake Towuti, South Sulawesi, Indonesia - TDP1 | ecosystem: Environmental > Aquatic > Freshwater > Lake > Sediment | place: Indonesia: South Sulawesi... | reverse complement strand
GACTGGTTGAGAAGGCACCATCTTCGGCTTCCAAAAGTTATGGCCAACCCTTCATCGAAATCTTCAAGAAAGCAAACTACGACTTCTACAAGATCGATCCTGACCTATTTGCTCCAGCAGTCTTAGCCGTCAACAACGCAAAGACCGGTAGCACATTCAGAAGTGGCAAGATCAGCGTAGAGATCTTTCGGCGGTCAATAGGCCTTCAGTAGAGGTTTAGCAAGTGAACGAAGCAGAAGAACTTCTAGATGCATTGTTTGAGGCTGTAGTTTCCGGCAATGTTCAAAAAGCTCGAAAACTCGCGGAAAAAGCCGTCGGTCGAGGCCTATCGCCTGATGTAGCCTTAGAAAAGATGGCGGAGGCGATGAGGGTTGTGGATAGGAAGTATGAAAGGAAGGAGTACTTCATTGTAGATGTAGCATCATCTGCCTCAGCCATGAGGGAAGCCTTTAAGATCCTTCAATCAGATGTGCAGGTGAAACCCACCAATGTCACGGGAAAGATCGTGATCGGATCTCTGAAGGGAAACATTCAGAGCATGGGAAAAGATGTTGTGGCAGCAATGCTTCGCGCAGCGGGCTTTCAGGTGGTGGATCTGGGCGTGGACGTTTCTCCAGATGCTTTTGTCGGTACTGTTCTTCGAGAAAAGGCGCAGATAATTGGCATTTCCATCTCTGTGGATGAGACGGTACCCTTCTTGAAAGAGGTTGTTGATCGCTTGCGGCAGGAGAGTCTGAGGGATAGGGTGAAAATAGTGATAGGGGGTCGAGCGGTCTCAGAAAAGACGCGCGAGGAATATGGCGTTGACGCTTATGCAAAGGACGCGTGGGATTGTGTGAGAAAAGTTAGAAATCTGCTTGATCAACAGAAGGTGACATCGCAGGCAGACTAAGTTGGCTCCTTCAAGTAATTAATGGAAAGTGCAAGCTCGTTGACCTCTAAAATGACAGACTACGTGTCTCGCAAATTCATGTTTTCAATCATCATAGCCTTCTCGCTGATCGCAGCTACTTTGCTTTTTGGAGCTTGGTTAGGCAACCAGATTCCGGAAAATGAAGCTAAAGAATTTGCAGCGACCATGGAGGACGAGATCGAGCAGTTGACTTCACAACCGGTCTTCACACGTTCGCTTTCCATCTTCACAAATAATTTCGGGCTTTCTCTCCCGACTTTTGTGCCCTTTGTAGGTTGGGGCTGGATGCTTTTTGTAACGTATATCACTGGATTCTTTCTGGGGACCTTCGCCCAAACGCTTGGTGGAGACCCAGTAGTCCGCCTTCTTCTAACTTTACTTGCCGTTTTCGTCTTTCCAGGTCTGCCCGTCGCACTCTTGGAGTTCAGTGCATACATCCTTATTTTCAGCGAGTCACTGTATCTTTCATATCTTGCGCTCACTAGGACGGGAGCCCGGCAACGCTTAACAAGTCATTCTTGGAAAACGCTTCTGATCTATATTCTTCTGTTGCTTGTCGGAGCCCTCGTAGAATCGGCTATGATCGGCTTGTAATCCAGCTAGAAGATTTTGTAGAGAGGATGGTCGGAAACCAGAGGCTTAATTCCCAATCTCCTCTGACCATAATACGCAAGAATCGCATCATTCATCGCGCATGTTGGGATAACATTCCTGGCTTGTTTGATGGGTCCATAGATGAGGAAGTCTGCCCCACAGAACTGAGCAATTGTATGCGCGGATGCATTATAGGCGGCAAAGCCCTTCTCCAACACCTTGTCCTGTGACCTTCTCCAGTCGTAGGTGGCGTTGGCAGGCGAGCAACCCGACGGATATCCCAATTCCTCTTTAACGAGCCTAATAGCCTCAGCGGCGTAGGCTACGCTTGGAATGTCAAAAACCGTTGTATCCACCAGAACCTTCTCTATGCCAGCTCTACGCACAATATCAAGCAGACCAACTTGTTGACCGAAGCCCTTCAACACATAGATTCTTCCCTCAGGCGAGAAATCCATCTCGTTGTATGCTATAACGATAGCCGCAGTCACACGTGACTGGCGAATGGCTTCAATCTCTTCTTCAGAGATTTGAGGAAAGATTGCGTTGAAGACCGTTTTGTTCTGCAACCCTAGTTCTTTGGCGGTCTCCAGACCAGCAATACGGGTCTCTGGATTTGACCCGTCGATGAGAAATACGCCCTCGCTATGCTCTGAGATAAATGTGACATACCTCCTCATAGCCTCTGGAAAGGACGCCATAATGTCCAAGAAATGTGGAACACCTGTCTTCTCAGAGAGCACCTCAGCGCGACGGATCCACTTCAGCACAGACCTTTCGTCGAACACTCCTCGCCTATGGTCGGTAACTTCGGGCATTCCTCTGTAAAACAGATTTCCGATGAGAACAGTGGGCAACTCCCCGGGATGACCGCCTACCTTGATGCCTCCAATTTCAAAAATTTTCTGTTCAGTTTTGAACCTAAACAATTTGGACACTCCGCTGCTACTTGCTAACTCGTAGAAGAGTTAAGGTTAGGACAGTTTTATGAATTGCTACGTTTATGAAAGACCTTAAACCTGCTGAAAGGTTTTTAATGAGATGGTTGTTTTCTAAAAGCAGAGTGAACAGACCTCATGGCTGAGACGGTTGAAATTCCGCTCAAAGAGCTGAAAAATTGGTTAGAAGAGGAAGCGTCCTCTATCCTTGAACCTATCAAAGCGGAAGGAATGAGCTTACTCAAGAATACGGAAGACAAACTGGAAGACCTCGGTGATAGCTGTGGAAAACTGCTGGAAGACAGCGAAAACGAGATGCTAAAAAGCAGTCCGAAAACATATCGTCGAGCAAGAATAGCATACAAGTTCGCTCGAGATGTTCTAGAAACGATTGACGAAGTAGAGATCCCAGATTCGATGACTTATGGGAGCCTTCAAACACTATGCGGAGGTTTGGAGAGAACATTTGCGACGATTGAGCGGGAAAGAGTGAGAGGATTTCGTCAGATATCGCCTTATTTCATCTTTGCTCGCAGAAGATTTGACGGTGCTTTGAGGAAAGCCTTGGATTCATTTAAGGAACTGCGTGACTTTTCATTACATGGATACACACGAGCTAGGGCTGTAGAAGATTCTTCTATCATGATTGACAGATTGCTTGAGTCTCTAAATGAGCTGGATGAGATTGAGAAACGAAAAAGGCTAGTGGATTCCAGGAGAGAAATCGTCGAGAAGAAAATCGACGAAGCTGGACAGAAAATAGCTTCGATCAGAAGCAGAGATGAAGTGAGCGAGCTTGGCCAGGTAAGAGAAGAGATCGAGAAGTTGGAGAAGGCGGTGAAGTTTAGTCTCCGTTACCTCCAAAAGCCCTTCCTCAAATTCTATAAATTGGTTCAAGGTCCTGGGTATCGTCTCGCACTCGACGAAACAAAAAAGCTCTACCAGTACATGCGAAATCCATTTGAAGCCCTCGCAACCGAGGAGAAGGGGCATCCTCAGCTGAGAAGAATCCTGCTAGAGATGGAGAATGCCATGGCAAAAGGAAAGCTGAAATTGAAGAGAAACCGTCTAAGGAAAGCGCAAGAGCAAGTCAACGATATTCTTAACAAGAACTCCCTAACTGCCCTCCATGAAAACTCCAGCGAAGCATTCTCGAAGAGACAACAGCTTTTATCATCTGAAGCAGTAGCCGTTTCCAAAAGGACATGGGCGAAACTTGAAGAGTATTTGAATAGGTTACAGAAACGGAAGAAACTCGCTGACTCAAGAGTAGCTGTTTTGGAGAGAAGATACAAGGCAGAACTAGAAAACATTGAAAGCCAAAGGAAAGAACTGGAAAATGCTGTTCAGGAAATAACCGAGAAAAGAATGAAAATTACATTATAAGTAAAGCTGGACTGTGCTCTATGGCTAGCTTTGAGGAAAATACCTATCCCAAGGATTTTTCGAGTTTGTTCGATATGGCTATGAAGGTAGGGGTTGACGAATTTCTTGAGCTTGTTAAGGGCGTCACTCTATTGTTGGACAATGAAAGTGGACTAGTTGGAGGTCTACAAATCAGTGGCAAACTAGTCAGCGTACCTCCAGTAGGTCACGCAGTGGTTGTTGGCGACATACACGGCGACTTTGAAAGCCTTAGGTACATCTTGAAACATAGTGGCTTCACAGAGAAGGCTGAAAAAGGCGAGAGGGTTTTCATGGTCTTTCTTGGAGATTATGGAGACCGCGGTCCGTATTCCCCTGAAGTCTACTACGTTGTCTTGAAGCTTAAGCAGCTCTTTCCCGACCAAGTTATTCTAATGAGGGGAAATCATGAGGGTCCTAATGATCTTCTTGCTTACCCACATGATCTGCCGACTCATTTGCAAAGAAAGTTTGGTAGGGCATCTTGTGGTATTTATGGGGAGTTGTGCAAACTCTTCGATTGCCTATACAATGCCGTGCTTGTAGAAGGCAGATACATCATGCTCCACGGTGGAGTGCCAAGCCAAGCCTCCACGATAGAGGACCTGGCTTATGCCCATGAGAAGCATCCGCGTGAGCGTCATCTTGAGGAGATTCTCTGGAGTGACCCCTATGAGGGGATAAAAGGAACTTATGCGTCGCCCAGAGGAGCTGGCAGACTATTTGGTGAGGACATCACGGATAGACTTCTCAAGATGCTGCATGTTAAAGTGTTGATCCGAGGACACGAACCTTGCGATGAAGGTTTCAAGATAGATCATGGTGGAAAGGTTCTTACATTATTCTCTCGGAAGGGTCCGCCGTATCACAACACTTATGGAGCTTACCTAAGCCTAAAACTCTCCGAACACTTAGAAGACGCGAGACAGCTCAAAAGCTGCATTCACAAATTCTAAAACACGGTGGACAAAGGTTGCGACCTTTTGCACATACACGCATGAAAGTCTGCTTTGACCACTTCAAGGATAAAAGCAATTATTAAGATTAATCTTTGTTCCATAGCAAGAGTATGGGCTGATTTGAGAGGGGGAGATGGCACTTTGAAGGTTGGCATCGTCACAAGGAATAAGGACGGATGGTGCTCCACTCAGTTGCAAGAGGCGATGAAGAAAAGAAACGTAACGCCCTTATGTTTCAGCTTTCCACAACTTTTGGCTCGAGTTAAGTATACGCCAGAAGCATCTGTCGGCAAAGCTAATGTCCTCAAAGATTTAAGCGCCTTAATCACGCGTCCGATAGGGCGTGGTTCTCTGGAAGAGATAATCTTCAGAATGGATATTCTTCATAGGCTTGAGAGGTTGGGAATGTTGATCATAAATCCACCCCTAGCCATTGAGCGCTCTGCAGACAAATACTGCGCCCTGACCCTCTTGGAGGAGCATGGGCTGCCTGTTCCACGCACGGCGGTAACCGAGAGTCCTGAAGAAGCTCTAAAAGTCTTCCACGAGTTGGGGGGAGACATCGTTGTAAAGCCATTGTTTGGGTCTCGAGGAGCAGGCTCCACAAGGATTTCGGACCCAGAAATCGCCAGAAGGGTTTTCAGGACAGTCTCTTTCTATCACGGTGTCCTCTATCTCCAAGAGTTCATTCCACACGGTTCTTCAGACATACGCGCGTTCGTTATAGGCGATCGTGTCGTGGCTTCCATGCATCGAGTTGCAGAGACTTGGAAGACAAATGTGAGTCTGGGTGCAAAACCGATGCCCTGCAAACTTGGCAGGGAATTGGAGAATCTGGCGGTGAGGGCTACTGGCGTCATTGGTTGTCGGGTGGCTGGGGTGGATGTATTAGAAGGGCCAGCGGGACCTGTGATTGTTGAGTTGAACAGCCAGCCTGGATGGAGAGGGTTACAATCGGTTACAGAAGTGAATATTGCAGATGAGATTATTGAGTACGTTCTGTCAGAGTTGAGGGCATGGTAAAGTCTTAACGGTAATCGGCTTTATGAAAGATAGGCGAACAAGTTTTTATGCGCATGCCAGCGAATGAACGTCTATGGTTAATCTCGATTATCGCGGCAAGCTTTCATGAGGTGACTGCTGTTGAAGAGATCAGCTGTTATTTTGGCTGGTGGCTTCTCTAAGAGGTTTGGTCAAGAAAAGGGACTAATTGGGTTGGCAGGAAAACCGCTCATTCTTCACGTGTTGGAGAGAACCGTGGACACAGTGGATGAGGCTGTGGTGGTTGTCAGTTCGGATGCTCAGAAGAGGGCATTTGACAAATTACTACGTGAGAGAGCAGATGTAGTTGTTGATAAATGTGAAAAACAAAGTCCACTAGTTGGGGCGCTGACTGGCTTCGAAAATGCACGAGGAGAATACTCGTTGCTGCTCCCATGTGACACACCCTTCATTTCAAGCCAAGTAGCGTCGCTTCTTCTAGACTTGTGCATCAGAAGAAACGCAACTATTCCAAGGTGGCCTAACGAATACATTGAACCTTTTCAAGCCGCTTATCACACCAAGTCAGCTTTGAGGGCGACAGAAATTGCCTTGGAAGAGAAGAAACTAGATATGCAATCTATGATTCTCCATATGAAGAGAGTACGATACATATCAACCATGGTTCTTCAAAAGATGGATCCAAAGTTGTTCACATTTTTCAACATTAACACTCCAGAAGACCTGAGAAGAGCAGAATCTATACTTCAACATAAGCTTGGCAAATCTTCACTATGACAAAGGTACCTCGAGTTAGGGCTTCTTCAGACACCCTTAGCAAAGCTCTCTGCTTCTGCAAGAAGCTTATCTAAATCTTCATCCGTATGTCCTGTACTTAGTGCGCCTATTTTGGTTGGGAGGAAGAAGACTCCCCTCGTAATGAGGTGCATGTGATAGTCTAGTAATCTTTCCCAGTCTGCTCCAAAGACGCCGTGAATGTCTTTGACTCTCTCTCTGGTGAAGTGTGTGTGGAAAAGTGAGCTCACACCAGTAACCTGAACATCAATGCTACGCTTTTCGAAGACTTCAGAAAGTTGTTGTCGAACATCGTCTCCGCGCTTGTTTAACTCATTTAAGAGCCTACCATCCTCCAGTATTGTAAGTGTTTCTAAGCCTGCAGCCATGGTAACTGGATTCGCACAGAAGGTTCCGCCGTGGAAGGAGAATTTTGGTCTTTCATGCGTAAGTGCATCCACGTGTTCCATGATTTCTCGACTGCCAGCAAATGCGCCGACTGGAAATCCTCCTCCAAGGATTTTGCCTAGAACAGTGATGTCGGGTAAAACGCCATAATACTCTTGGGCTCCCCCTGGGGAGAGTCTGAATCCAGTTATGACTTCGTCAAAAATTAGTAATGCTCCCTTGTCAGAACACAATTCTCTCAATTCTTTGAGAAACCCTGTCTCAGCTGGAACACAACCTCCAGCTCCCAGCACCGGCTCAACGATAATTGCAGCCAATTCCTCATCCTTAAGTCGCCTTCTCACCTCCTCGATATTATTGAACGGTAGCACAACCGTGTCCTTCAAAACTCCGGATGTTAGCCCACCAGATTCTGGAACGTTTAGTGGTGGTTTCACTGCCACGTGAACTGCATCGTATCCTCCATGCCACCCACCCTCAAACTTAGCGATTTTTTCACGGCCTGTGTAGGTGCGAGCCAGTCGAATGGTATAAATCATAGCTTCGGTTCCAGAGTTGGTGAATCGAACCATATCAGCGCTCGGAACCATCTTGACTACTTGTTCAGCCATGACGGTTTCAAGTTCATGACTCGTTCCATATTGTGTTCCATCCTCAATCTGCTGTCTCACTTTTTTCATTACGCTAGAAGGGCTATGTCCTAGAATGAGACTGCCGTGACCCATCCAGAAATCGATATACTCGTTACCATCCACATCCAACAGTTTGCTCCCCTTCGCCCTTGCGGTGTAGAAGGGGTAAGGTTCGAAATGTCGTATAATATACGAGACTCCAGCGGGAAGCACCTTACACGCCCTCTCATACAATTGTCTAGACTTAGGCGTCTCAGATACATAGCGGTTCAGCACATCCAAAAGTCACACCTAAGCTAGCTTTTTATCATGTCTCAGCTATAAAGTATAACCGTCTTCATGAAACAAATCAGTAAAACGGTTTGAAAATGACCATTGAAAGAACAGTTCTCCTCTCTCTCTTGAAACTGACACAGGAAGGGCCTATTTCAAAGGATTTAATCTGCAAGGATGCCCGGGTTGTTGCTCAAGTCGTTGATGAGATACTTGAGAAAATCTCGGACGAAGGACTCGCTCAATTGAAGGATAAGGTTGTTGAGGTTTCCATGAATCAGCGTGTCAAGATTTCTATTCGCGTTATTAGGCTGGGTGCAGACTTTGAAAGGGTGTGCAGAGTTCTACGATGGGATGAGTTTGAAAGCATCACCGCTACAGCTTTCGCAGCGAATAACTTCAATGTCACAAGGCGTTTCCGCTTCAAACAGGGTGGGAGACGATGGGAGATCGATGTTATTGGCTGTAAAGAACCTATCATTGCTTGCGTAGATTGCAAGCATTGGCGTCACGGATGGGGAGAATCTGCATCTGTAAAAGCTGTTAAAGCACAGATAGAGAGAACAGAAGCGCTAGCAAGAGCACTCCCCACACATCAAGAACTGGGACTGACCGATTGGAGGAAGGCAAAACTGATTCCAATAGTCTTATCACTGGTTCCTGCCCCTTTCAAATTCTATAGTAACACGCCGATAGTTCCGATTCTTCAACTCCAGAATTTCTTGAATGAGCTACCTTGCCACACAAACTCATTGAAACATTTTCTTGTAGAGCTTGGGAAATGATGTGATGGTGGCTTATGGAAATACGAGTAAGAGTAGAGTCAACAATTTTTATCTCTGCGGTTGGAATGTTTTTAAATAGAAGGTTATTTCGTTGGCACAAATCTTGCAAAAACATCCCTTCCATATCTAAATTCCACAGCAATAAGGCAAATCGAAACTAACCCTATCATGGACAAACCTCCTCCTTAAGATCAGACGCCGCTTTTGGCTTGCTTTTTCACAGTTTCGTATAAAGAAAGTTTTGCGAGATGTGCATTTTTGTATCCAAAATATAGGGAGACATGAGACTCATAAAAGGAAAGACGTAAAAAAGTCCTACAAGAGCGGATGTCGCTTCAACAGGATATTCTAGTTGTAAACACATCGGAGAGAAAACTATTGTTGTAGATCACCCGATTACTTCAATACGCGTTCCAATAGCCTGTCCTGGAACTCCGCTTCTAAATCGCGCCTTGAGCAGACCACTTGTTCCATGCAACGCCACGATCTTCCCTCTAACTTTACGCTCTCCAACGGGCCAGGCAACCTTTCGACCTATGAGCTGTGCTGCTTCGCCTAGCGATCTTATGCTTGGGAACTTGAGAATGCATTCCTTAGAGCGCTGGGTTCTGGGACCTGTTCGGTAGCCTACAATCAAGCCGTAGAGGTCTTTAGACATGATTTTTCGCTCCGTAAATTGCTTTTAGTGTGGTTTAAACAAAGATATTAATTTCTCGTTGCAGGTTTCAGCTGTAGTGGGAAAACTGAAATGAAGGCCTTAGTCGTTTGCGGGAGAGCTCTAGATTCCAACGCCAAGCAACTATACAATGCTTGTAAAGAGATCGTTGGAGAAACTATTCTTGCACACATCATGGACATGTCTGCCTACGTTGGCTCCGATGGATCACGCTTCTGGCATGGAGACCGCGAAATAACAGGCGTCAAGATCTGCTTCCTCCGATCCTTTGGACCCGGCTCATACGAGCAGGTGATGAAACGTGTCAGCATGATTGAGCATCTTGAGTCTTCTGGAACCCTGGTGGTTAATCCAACTTGCGCATACCAACACACTAAGAACAAGTATTCAATGATCTCCAAACTAGCTGAGGCAGGGCTTCCGATTCCCAAAACTTATGTGACAGAGATGGCTCACTGGGCATATCGCGCAAGCAGAAGCTTCAGAGAGATCGTCTACAAACCCATAGTAGGATCACTGGGCTTTGGATCTATGAAATTCAGCAACATGGATATGGCCTTCAACGCGTATAAGAGACTTGAAAGCCTTGGGCAGCCCATATACTTGCAGGAATATTTAGAGAAGCCCGGTAGAGACATCAGAGCCTTTGTGGTCGGAGGGGAAGTATTGGCGTCTATATATAGGATTGCCAGAGCTGGCGAGTGGAAGACGAATGTGGCGCAAGGTGGAGAAGCCAAGAGTGTAAAGCTGTCTGGAGAACTCGATGAGCTTGCATTGAGGGCTGTTGAGACTCTTGAGCTAATTTATGCTGGAGTTGACATTCTAGAGACCGAGTTTGGCCCCATCCTTCTCGAGGTTAATGCTTCACCCAGTTGGCAGGGACTCCAGAAGGCTACAGACGTAGATATTCCTCGTCAAATAGTTCGCTATGCTATCAATCTTTTGAAGTCCTGATCATGTTGCGCCCAGTTGTTGTCTTGCGCCGCTCTAAGGCTGAGTCATTACGCTAGCAACTGGCTTTTTTATGATTTTCATGGCAGGGTACAGACTGGATAAGCTTAAGATTACGAAAGCCGAAAGTAGCCATGTGGCAACCATGATAATGTTGTTAAGAGTGATGACTGGTTCGGGAATCAGGAATGCGAATGTGATAGTAAGTCCAATAAGAACTCCTATTGTCCCGCTGACCAGCACGATAATGAGTGCTTGTGTAAGTATTATGTTGAGGATTCCCTTTGGGTTGGTGCCTAAGGCTCTCATGACGCCGAATTCACGTTGCTGACCTGCGATAGAGAGCATCATGTAGCTAAGGAGACAGAGAGTAGCAGTGACTAGAGAGAGAAGAGGCAAGAGCATGACAGAAGACCAGACAAGGTTGAGAAAACCCAGATGTTTCTCTAAGACCCCGTTAAGCTCTACCAGCTCTAACTGAGTCCCCGAAATATTATTCTCTATGTCAGCAATAACCTTCGAGTGTAGAGATGGTTCAATCTTGAGAAGAAGCAGATTGTATTGTGGCTCCTCTTTTGGCGATAGAGTTTTGAGGGGCACATAGACAACATTTCCATTGTTGAGCGGGTCCAGACATACGCCAGCTATCCTAAAATTCTGATCAAATACCTTAATCTCCTGTTTTTCGACATCGCTGAAGATCTCCAATGCTAATGAGTCACCGATAAGAGCGGAATACGTATCTGTCTTGTTTAGAGCTCTTCCGAAGATCAGCCATTCATTTACGATATTTTCTGGTTCTACGCCTAGAACAAGAGTCTCGCTGGATCGATGATCGCCTACTTCAATGTATGGCGGATCAGCTTCAGGATCGATGACGATCACCTGGACTTCGTAGGCTGTCGCTTCCGAAACGAAACGAGCATCTACCTCAAGGCCAACAATACTGCTCAATCTGGAGATCAGATGTTGAGAGATACTATATTTAGAGTCAGAATAGTTAAGATGTTGTGTCTCTTTCGTCTCAAAAAATCTTGAAAGGAAATTCACATATTGTGCGGAAATGTCGGGATGACAGACAAGGGCTACATCTTTACAGATTGCCCTTTCAACATAGCTTTGGGTGGTTTGTTTGGCGATCACTCCTCCTGCTACGCTCAACGTTGTTAAGGTCAAAACAGCCGCTAAGCAAACTATTGCCTGTATGGTCGCAGATTTCCTTCTCACTAATCCCCTATAAGCCATTTTCAACGTGAAACCCAGCTTTGAAAGGACGGGTTTCCCTAGCTGAGAAGCCATGCCAAGTTCATAGAGAGCAGACAACGCTTCAGCTGGCTTCGCCCTGATCGCTTTGATTACAGGCCAGACTCCAAAAATGTGAGAACACAGGATGGAAGCCAGAAAGACGAAAAAGATCGCATTAATGTTGAGTGGTTTTTGTGAGATAGAGAAGCCCAGAGTATTCAGTACGTGAACGCAGGCGAAGTTCGTTAATATCCCTAAGGCTGTGCCAGCTATACAGCTTATGAAAGCAACTATGGAAAGTTCAGTCAAAAAATAGGTGAAGGCGGTACCAGTCACGCAGCCTGTTGCCTTCATTACCCCAATGTCCTGCATCCGTTTGGACATCATTATGAACACAAGAAACGACGTTATCGACGCTCCGGCCAACAGATTGAGAAAGCCAACTACACTGACGAAACGCGAAAAGATGTTAGAAAATCCAATCGAGAGCTTTCCACCCGTGACGAAAGCGACTTCAAAACCAAGATTCTCTCCAAAAATTGTGAGGAAAACTGTTGCGGCGGTGCATATGGTTAAACCGATGATTGTTAAGCTTGTCTGGAACTTCCTCCGTGCCAAATCCTTTACTGGAAACGCGATTTTACTCATTTGCCGACTATCCTTCCATCTTTTAAATGCACTGTGAAGTCGGCCAGTTGCATTATTCTTCTATCATGGGTGGCGACGATAATCGTTTTTCCTCTCCCTTTCAGTTCCTCCAATATCTGAACAATCTCCAAACCTGTTTCCAAATCCAAATTTCCCGTTGGCTCATCAACAAGGATGAGGGGGGGATCATTGGCTAAGGCTCGTGCGAATGCTGTGCGCTGTTGTTCACCTCCACTAAGTTGGGCAGGGAAATGGTTTGAACGGTGAGAGAGACCGACAAGCTTCAGTAGCTCTTCCGCCCGACCTCCGATACATTTCTCCGCCCAACCCGCTAACTCCAAGGGAAAAGCTACATTTTCAAAGGCCGTAAGAGTTGAGATAAGGTTATAGGATTGGAAAACAAACCCCACATAAGCAGAGCGAAAAGTCGCCAAAAAGTTCTCATCATAAGCTGCAAGGTCGTGTCCAAAAACGACAATCTTTCCACTGGTCGGCTCATCCAAACCGCCGACAATATTAAGAAGAGTGGTCTTCCCAGCGCCTGAAGATCCATATATAGAAACGAACTCACCCTTCGCAACCTCGAGGTTCAAGTCTCTCAGAGCTTCAATTACGAAATCGCCAATCTGGTACTCCTTGCATAAAGAAGAGGCTAGAACCACCTTCTCGGTCTCTTCCATTTACAAAGCCAGCATCCTATACTACCTAGAAATATGAGAAATAAACTTAATCTACCTTATCTGACCTGTGTGTTTTCTCCTAAGTAGCACATCCTATGTAGTCACGCATAAACCAGAATACTTCGACTGTTGAAAACCCATTGTAAAAACACGCCTTTTACTAGAGACTGAGCGTTTAGTTTAGATTCAGGGGGCATCATGGATATGTGCACTCAAGAGAACAGCTCATTAGAAGACACAGTCTCTCAGCTTTCCTTAACTTCTCTCCTCAATCTGAAATTTTGCGAAAAAATAGATATCAAACATCATATGAGGCTATGACTGTGCAGAGAGATGGTCTGGAAAGAGAATTTTCTCGTAGATGGTAGTCCTACAACCTTTGAAGGATCCCTTGATGATTTTTTCCTTTTTTGTTATTTTGGAGACCCAAGAGGCATTGTGTCGAAAGACCACAGGTAAGCCCTACTATTACTGTAGAATTCAATCTGCCAAGAAAAACATCCCAGTTTGTAAAGCCTATTTGTGTAGCAAGCCCCTTCCAGTCGCCCATTTGAACTATGAAGATGTTGATGAATTGATAGAACTCATAGGCGTAGACCGTTATTACGAAGAATTCGATTATTCAGCATGCGAACTAAAAACTCATAAGAAGCTGACGGGCTCTTCAATGCAATGTAAGCAAGCGATTTCCTCCAGCGGTATGTTGAGCTCTCTTGAAAAGTAATGTTTGTTAGGCTAGAGCGTTAAAAATTGTCACTCGTTTACGAGTATCTGCGATCCATGAACTCTATGGCCTTCTGCTGTTCCTTCTTTGACGTTCCAAGATACTCGTCTAACACTCTCGCGCTTTTGATTCCGCTAAACGATTTGAGCCTGGTTAAACTTGCGGTAGGGTCAATGCCGATTTCGGTTAGTCGATTCAGCCGTAAAAAATGAGGATAGTAACCTTGACCTAGAACCTTGCGCACTATCTCCCAAGCTTTAGTGGATTGAATGCGTGGAAATACCCATTTACCTTTAACCTTTTTCCCGACACGTTTTTTAACCGGGACAGCAAGACCCCTCTTAGTTAATCGAGTTTCACCAATAGGCTCATAGATGAAAACTGTTTTGTATCTTGGCTTGGATGTCCTAGCCCTTTGCATACACTCCACGACCTTATCTATACCGTACCAGCGTAACGGAATCTCTAACGGGGGAACCTTAGCCCCGGCTTTCTTTCTCTGACCAAAGTCTATTATAATGTGAGTATTAGTTATTTTGAAATCCTTGGCTACTCTTTCGTATGCTTCGCTTTTGCGCACACCACAATAATAGAGCAACCAAAAAAAAGCTTCCTCGTCTTTTAACAAGTTTGCGTCAATAACTTTCTGCTTAACGTTTTCAAAAGCAATTATATCCTCCTTCTTACCATGCTTGTACATCGGCATCTATTAGCCACCAACTGGTCAAGTCGAATCACACGGATATTATCACCCTAATATCCGAAATTGCTCTTTTGTTTCGTTTCAACATCACGTGTTCGATAGTTTATAAATGTGTGTATCATAAAGACGGGTATGGGGATGATAGGGAGGGTAAGATTTCAAACCTCTGAGGATTTCAGTTTCCGAGTTCTTTTTTGACCTGCAGGAGAACCATAGCTTTGGAGGAAACTGTCGATGCTCTCGTATCCAAAAGAGGCGCGGTAAACCTGAACAAAAAGGCTGTGGTGAAGATAAGTGCTCATTCTGGGAATGGTAATACTAATAGCACTTACATCACCTAACGCTGCGGCGCGTCATGCCACAAATAGGAAAAGTGTCAAGTTTTGCCTACATAAACAAGGCCAAAAGCACGTACAATTAACAAAACGCAAGTTTTTCTTGAACTGAACGGATACAAAAGCATCACCAAGTTGCCAACAGTTTGGCAAGTCAGCGCCGCCTTTCTTCGTGAGCCGATGAATGATCCAGCTTTACATGAGACTTTCTCCCTAGCTCAGGGTCTACGGGCTCCCACGATTTTACGAGCTTTCTCAGCGAGCTGATCAACCTCTCCGGTCTCAAATTTGTTCCACTCGCTCCAGTGGCGATACTGTTCTGGAGATACCCACTCAAGAACGAAATCGCTCACGGTGTCGGGTGATAGGCATACTGCGACAAGGTTTCTGCTGCGGTGGAGGCTCAGTGGGCAGGTGAATACCCTCTGCAGGTCCATCTCGTTTTCAACCTTCAATTCTTGAGCCCTATACTTCTTTGCGATCTCCAGATACCGTGAGCGAAGCTTGCTATTCACGTATTCGACAATAGCATAAGCGGCGTCGAGTGGGTTGATCTTTCGAAGAAGCTCACGTGAGAAGGCTCTATGGTGTATGTGGATATGGGCTCCGTTTCCAGACCACTTGAGGAAAACCGATTTTGAAACGTTCTCACTCTCTAGGACATCTGTTATCTCCTCTGCAACCACTATCGTTGCTCTCCACTTGTCAATCGTGTTGTCGATGTCCCATGTGGAGAGGCAGAAGCTGATATTGTCCATTCTTCTGACGTCGTCCCGATCGGCTATTTTTCCATAGACGTTCGCGGAGGCGTAGAATGTCCTCGGTCTCAGTCTTCCGAAAAGTTCCAGAAATGCTGGAACGTCTTCAGGGTGGTTGATGGTGAGCGGTATCTTGTTTTTCGCCACTTGCCTGTATCGCAGGAGGTAAGGTCTACCCTTCTTATCTAGGAGCTCACAGTGCAGCGCAACCCAGCGGTCTCCGCTGAATCTGGCATCTCTTCCTGAACTTCTCTACAACTGTAGTGGGCCAAGACGGTGCTCTCGTAATCCGACGAATCCAACTCTATCCACGCCAAAAAACGTTTCAACGAATGACACATAATATTTTTTATTCCAAACGGAAGTCTTCTACAGAGAGGATAAAGATGAAGATTGTTAATGAGAGTTTCACCTTCTCCACGGAGGGTGAGATAGACTTCATTGATCTGACAGGAAAAGTCAAAAAGGTTGTACGCGAGTCAGGCGTCAAGAATGGCATGGTTCACGTGTTCGCCCCACACGCCACCGGGGTCATCGTTCTAACTGAGTATGAATCAGGCTTGCTAGATGATATCAGAAATGTTCTCGAAAGGCTGATTCCAAAACGCGCCTCGTATCGTCATCCTTCCAACGCTCATTCCCATCTCAGATCGATGCTTCTGCCCCCGGATAGAACATTGCCGATAGTCGATGGGGACATCGCCTTAGGGACATGGCAGTCCCTATTCTTCATTGAGACAGATGTGTATCCCCGAAGAAGAACAATCATCGTACAAGTCTTCGGAGAGTGAAACACCCTCCGACATGTCTCCTGGTAGATTATGTAACAGCAGAATGCCATCAATGGCCCATTAGTATACACTTAGATTTGGCCAAGTAATTTACAGAGACTTGCGTCAATTTCGGGAATGGGGAAGGCACGGTCATCCTTCGTTCTGACCATAATGTTTTCGAAAATGACAGTATACAGTTACTTATGTGAAAAAACGTCGATCATCCATTTTCAAATTGCTTTTTTTCTGCCAATTAGACAACATTCGACTAAATCCGACTTCAGAATCAGTCGGCGGAATAGAGGTCAGCTACATGTTAGGAGGAATCTATAGAAAAAAGTTTTCCGAATGTTCGTTTCTACCGGATGCGGCTAGTCGATGAAAGCCTTTTTTGAGAGGATTTATATGATCTTCGAGTTTTTTCGAACTCGCCGTACGAAGTCTGTTTTGTAAACACTTTGGGTTTGCATACTCGGGTGGGTGTCATTCTGTTCTGGATCAGGAGTGTCTGTTTTTAGCTGCTTCCTTTGATTTTTTGGCGTTTATTAAGGCGTTGTTGTAAGCCTCGCCACTGGCAATTTCCCACTCAACTACGTTTGGTTCCACGTCTTCGGTCCAACCGTTTGTTGCGTTGTACAGGTTTTCGATTTGAGTGTGGTTTCTGTAGTATCCTGCATACGTAAAGTTGTTCCAAGCTAGATTGAAGTAGTATGTGGCGTTCGAGTTTGCATCTTTGGTTTTGTTTGCTTCCCTTATCTCTCTGTAAGAATTTATTATTTGATCATGTCTTTGTGTAATCCATGTTTTATAGTAGTCTCCAATGATCCCTTGGAGGGTTTCGTTGTATTTGTAGATTTGTGGGAATCTGGGGTCGAATGGGCTGAATTCTGATGGGATGGTGGTGGCGTTTTCCCGGGCGGGTAAGAGATATTTCCCGATTGTGTTCTGGGCTTGTGGAGTTAGGATGTATTCTATGAACGCTTTGGCTTCGTTAATGTATGTGCCTCGACTGATTATGGCAATAGGGTTTGGTTGCAGGATTGTGCCATTAAGATATGTGAAGTTGATTTGGGAAATGTTCATTGCCCTTCTTTCGTATGCGTAGGAATCGGGGACAACAGCCAAAGGCAGGTAGTCGCTAGAGACTTTCAGAGCGCTATCATGTTCGTTAGTGTCGTATTGTTCGATGAGGGCGGAGAGCGTAACGAGGTATTCCCATCCGCCCTCCCAGTCCTTACTCTGCAGCATTAACATGATGAAGGGTGACATAAACTCTGACTGGGTCGGATCAAGCATCGTTATGTTTCCTTGATACTCGTCGAACGTTAGATCTGTCCATGTCTGGGGTGTAGGCAGATTAAGCTCGCTTAGGCGATGTTCGTTATACATTACTCCTAAACCGTAGAGATTGGCTGCGTACCAGTGGGGAGTGTTGTTACTCATGTCCATCAGAGGGCAGGGGTATGTCAGGTTTATTGCATCTTTAACTGTTGAATTATATGGGAGCAGTCTCTCATGGGCTTTTTCGAATAGAGAGAGCGGTCCACCCCACCATATCTCTGCTTCAGCTTCCCTAACGATGCTCGTTGCTTTCTCAAATGCGGTTTGGGGGTCGGTGTGGATAGCCGTTACCTGAATTGGTTGTCCGTATTCTTTTTCATACCATTTTTCAAAGTTGCCTACTATTTTGTCGACCATCTCTTCGGAGTGGGTGTGGAGGATGCGAAGGTTTGTTGGGTGGGGTATGCCGTAGTAAGAATAGGTCGTGGCTGCTATGGCTGTTATGAAGAGTGCTGTCAGAAAGATTGTGATGTATGCGGATGTTGAGAGTTTGGGCAACGTGTGTCCTCCTTAGTGGAAGCACTTAAGGGGGGTTCAAGTTAATAGTTTTCGGTCGCCAGGATGCTGTTTCTAAAATTCACACGCATGCACATTGTTTTACCTCGGGGTAGCATATGATCCAAATATATTATTCTAGGTTTTTACGTAGGCTAGTGCCGTTGTTAAGGTTGGTTTTTGGGGGTAGTTGAAGAATTGTAGGACGTTTTCTAGGTCGCGTTCTAATAGGTTTTCGGCGTTTGGATGGTTTATGCGGATGTATTGGGGCCAGTCGATGATGAGGATGTGCATGTTGGTTTGGAGGATTATGTTGTATGGGCTTAGGTCTGCGTGGATTATCTGGGCTTTTTGGTAGGCTAGGCGTATGTTGTCTAGTATCTCTTCTAGGATGTTTTTTGGGTTTGGGATTGTTGGGTAGTGGTAGAGTTCTGCGCCTTCTATCATGCTCATGACTAGGATGTGGCGGTTTCTGGCGATTGGCTTTGGTGCGGCTATGTCGTGTGGTTCGAGGAGTTTTAGGGCTTTGTGTTCTCTTTTTGCGGCTATGGTTGAGCGTTTGTGCCAGTCTGGTGTGTATGTGTATTTTGCTGTGTAGCCTCTTTTTCTTTTTACGTCGTGGAAGCTTGTTCTTCCTAGGCGGTGGATTTTGAGGGCGACTTGTGTTCCGTCTGGTGTGAGGGCGTCGTATACGTCTGATTCTTTTCCTACGCCTAGTGGTTTTCCGAATTTTTCGATTATGTTTTTGTCTACTAGGGCTTTGAGGGCGAGGGTGTCGTGGGCGGCTGTTGTTAGTTTGTAGCCTTCGTATGGTTGTGATTGGTATGTGAGGAGTTCTTGTTTGTTTAGTTTTTTGAGGTGGTGTCGGGTTTTTTGGATGTGTATGTTTGTTAGGTTTGAGATTATCTCTGTTGGTAGATACTCGTATTTGCGGGTTTGTTTCTCTATGGCTTCCAGTATCTGGAAGTCTTCTGGTTCGAGTTTTAATAGGGTTTTGACGGCGATGTCAGCAGCGGACATTCTATGTAGAAGATTGGGTTGGGTCTTTAAGGGTGTTTTTGTCTATCTTGGACGCTTAGGCTATTCGATTCCCCATCGCTTAGTGACCTTGACAAGTATGAAGATTACAAAGGCTACTATTATGAACGTTATTAGTGCGTCTATGAAGCTGCCTACTTTAAAGATGGCGGGTCCCACTTGTATGTCTAATGATAGGTCTGGGGGCAGGACAAGGGTTATTATCGGCATGATTAGGCTGGTGACGAGCGCTTGTACGAGGGTACCTAGATATATGCCGAGGATGAAAGCTACTGCGAGGCCTAGGACTTTGTATTTTGAGAGGAAGTCTATGAACTCTTTCCATAGTCCTTTTGGCGGAGGTGGAGCAGGCTTGGGCTCAAGCAACTCTCTAATTCGCTTCAACTCTTTCAACATTTCATCTTCCTTAGGCATTCGTCATCACATTTCAAGAGTCTCGTCGGATTTTCTTCTTAAGTTTAACTCTGCAAATTTCGCCTGCTTTTGCCAAAATTTGTTCGTCAAATCGTTACTTTCCAAATTCTAGCGAGGTTACTTTTTCTTGATATGACGATCCCAGATGTATCCATGGGCATCAAAGAGGACAAAGACAGCGATTGCGGTGATTATGAGGCAGAAAATGAGGAGATCGAAGTCGGTCGGAATATGACCGAAGAGTGCTTCTAAATTGATTACGAAATCTTTCATCCACGGCCATGTGCCAGGTAACGGTTGCCCATTCAAGAGGAAATAGAGGAAGTCTTCTAGGGTGCTGTATTGTATTAGGGTTCCAGCTATGAAGATGTTCCAGCTTTGCCTTCGAGTTCCGCCGCCGAACTTCCACCCTATTGCGATAAGTAGATAGAAGAATGTGCAGAACAATCCCCAGAAAGACAGATAGTACATGAATTTGTCGCCGATGACAGAGTTCACTAGAATTGCCAGTGGAATCAGAACGGCTGCAAAAAGGATGATCAAAATTGAATATCGTGTCTTTAGGCTTTTTGGCTGGAGGATAAAGGCGGGAACCAATCCGAATAGTCCTAGTTGAAGGAATAGGAGAAACCCTGGAGCTTGCTCGAGAACGATGTAGAAGATAGGAGGAATCCCGCTTGCAACTGCGTATAAGACAAGGGCAATAATAAACCAGGTTTTTTCGGATTCTCCTCTTTCACGTATTTTGTTCCCTGCGAGGTAAATGAATGCGATTGGTAGGATTATGCCTAATGTTAGTAATACGCCGTATAACCAAGCGATTCGAAAGCCAATTTCAACCTCTTGTGTTGCTGCCCAGTCTACTTCTGCGGTTACGGCTACAACACCAACAAAAACACAAAGAATGACCAAGTTCTTCCACAACTTGTCATCTGCTTTTTCCATCGCCATTAACCCTCTTTTAAACGATAGGTAAGAATTTCAAAGAGATTCTAACCCTTATTTCTCCCTTAATATAATTTGCTATATGAAAGTACGTACAAGTTGGAAAACGCTAAAAGAAATGCGCACGCATTACTCCTTACATTCCTCACATCTTACAACTTCAAAGATGTGTTACAGTTCGTATACTGGAATTAAGTCAGTGTGTCCACATTGACATTTGATTTTGACAAACTGTAACTTCTTCATTCCATAATCTAGCATAGTTAGAAAAGAAGGAATAGATAGGTAGAAACTCCATACATGTATCTTACTCACTTGCGTATAGACCTAATGAATACTCACTCGTGCCAGTATTACTTCTGACATATATTTCGATTTTCTCGCCAGATACATCAAGCGTTCTATACCAGGTCTTATGAGACTCCAAAGACAACTCGGTGTAGAGTACCTGAACGCCTCCGATTCTCCAGTAGATATTAACAAGAAGAGGGCTCGTTAATACCGTCCTAAAGCCTACAGTAACCCATTTATATCCTGCAGTGTCTTCCTCGTAGATGTCCCAACTTGTGTCAACTGTTTTCGAATCTGCTAGTGTCACATTGAACGTGTCGTAAACTATATTCATATTCGTCTCAGTTGGGAAATTTGTTATTGTTACGTTCTGTTCTCCATCCATCTGATTTACTCTAAGATTTCCTTCCTCATCTAATGGAAAGTTTGTAACTTCTACTGGTTCTGGTTGGGGAATAGGCTTTCCTGCTAATGCAAGATTGTTATACAATAGACTCCCGAGCAAAATAGAGACTATTACAACAGATAGAAACATCAAGTATCTTTTCTTAATCATCCTATCACCTCCTTTCTCTTTGTTATCTATATTACATACATACAACTTGTACTAAAAATTTAGGAAAGAAACTTCAATAGGCTATGAATGAGACAAGTCTTGTAAGCACTAGTCTTCAGGAGGTGCACCACAACGTGGACATTTATCATAGTGAGAATCATAGAGTTTCTTGCAGTATTTACACCGAACCCAGTACTTTGTAAGGTCTAATTTGCAGTAAGGACAAACCTCTAAGCCTACTGAAACTGTTTTTCCACAACTTGGACATTGATATTCCAATTTTGCTTTTCGTCTTGTCTCATATTCCAGATAGACGGCAGATGAGACTACTATTACTCCTATGATGCCTAGTGGAATTCCGACTGTAATACCATAGAAAGCATAAGGTCTGTATTGGTATGAAGCAGACCAACGAATTGATCTATCAGAACCCAACCAGCCTCCAACAGGATTATCAAAAACGAAATAGAAATCACCTTCTTTGTCTGTTCTGAAAGAGAAAGGACTGCCTGTTCCTGCTCTGTAAATAGACTGGTAATGAACACTAGCCTGTCCACCAACCCAATTGTTATAATTGTACTTGTCAAAAACATAGAAGTCAATGTCATTATTCCCTCCCGTAACCTCATTTATCGTTCCAGAAACATATGCGTCGTTAGGTATGTGAAAAGTTCTAGGAACACTGGAGCCACCTCTAATTGACAATGGCTCTTCAGAGACTAATGCTATGCTAGAGACAGGAATTGGAAGTACTACATAAGCAACAACACCAATAACAACTACTATAACACCTAGAGCGACTAGAACTTTGACTACTTTTCTCACGAATACTCCCTCCTAGATCTGCACGTTTGACTCTAGTCTATTATCTATGTTTCATAAAACTTCTACTAAAGATTTAAGAAAGAAAAGTCCCATACGAGTTGGAAGGATGCGCTGTTACCCTAGCCATGTTTCTTAATTCTCCCCAAAATCTCCATCCATAAAAACAACCAGCCAAACCTTCGCATATTTACAGCCTAATTGGATTATACAATAGACCCGGGTCTAGTCTAGGCGCACACACACGCAAAAGAAACACCACCCAACAACACCTCACAACTCCACAACCCCCAACGACCCCAAACACCTCTCCACCATCCCCTCACCACTCAACCCACCCTCCGCCTCCACAACCTCCTCCACCCTCGCCCTCGTCGCAGGCTTACGAGGCGCCGCCGAGCATCCCCTCACACTCCTAGCAGAAACCTCATACGTCCCTATCATACGTGCCAACCTCTCAGTCTCAGCCTTATCAAAACCCAACAAAGGCCTATGAACAGGATACCTCACAGCAGCCCCATCCAAAACCCTCAAGTTCCTAAGAGTCTGACTCGCCTGCTCCCCGATCGCCTCCCCAGTCACCAACCCCTCAGCCCCAACCCTATCAGCCACCCCCTCCGCAACCCTATACATCAAACGCTTACACAACAAACACGTCAAACGCCTCGGCGCCCCCTCAACAATCTCCCTCAGACTCTCCCCATACTCCACAATATATAATCTGCGTGGAAAGCCAACAGCCCAATCCGACAGCAGACGCGCAACCTCAACAGCCCTCTCAGTCGCAGACTCATCCGTGTACGGCTTGTTATCAAAATACAAGGGCACAACAGGACAGCCCCTCTTCATCACAAGCCAACAAGCAACAGCACTATCTAAGCCACCGCTCAACAGACCCACAACCCGCCCCTGAACACCCAGAGGAAAACCCCCAACCCCCCTAACAACCTCAGAAAAGACAAACCCCAAATCATCCCTAACCTCTATCCCCAACCTCACATCAGGATTATCCAAATCAACCCTCACCCCATGATCAGCAAACCCCTCCAGAACCCTACGCCCAACAACCCTACAAACCTCCCGGCTGGAATAAGGATGCTCACCGACACGCCTACACCTAACAGCAAAACTCTCACCCCCACCCAACACGCTCCAAGCCATAGACAGACAACCATCCACAATCACATCCAAATCAGCCCCAGTCTCCAAAGCCGGAGAAACAGAGGAAACACCAAAAACCCTTGATAATCTCTCAGCAGCCTCCCTGGCCACACAAGTCCTCAGGAAAATACGCCCATCCCTCTTGATCATCTCATCATAAGCAACATCACAACTCTTCAAAGCCACCTTCATATTACGTAACAAACGCCGCACATACCACCTCCTAGTCCAAACCTCCTTAATCCATATCTCCCCACCCAACCTAACAATAACAGAGTCAAACTCCACACACATAACCAATCAACAATAAATCTTAAGGCTCCCTG
>Ga0315306_10000303_pt1 | contig 23586 bp, 20 predicted proteins | sample TDP1_MG_FD_203803 | JGI IMG/M metagenome (GOLD analysis project Ga0315306, IMG submission 203803) | Freshwater sediment microbial communities from Lake Towuti, South Sulawesi, Indonesia - TDP1 | ecosystem: Environmental > Aquatic > Freshwater > Lake > Sediment | place: Indonesia: South Sulawesi... | reverse complement strand
ACTATGCTATGAGTGTTATCATTTCCCGTGCCTTACCTGATGTGCGGGATGGGTTGAAGCCAGTTCACCGACGTATCCTCTATGTTATGGATGGTCTGGGGCTAAGTCACACCAGCCCCTATAAGAAAAGCGCCCGTGTTGTTGGCGAGGTGTTGGGTAAATACCATCCCCACGGTGATGCCTCGGTTTATGACGCCATGGTACGTATGGCGCAGGATTTCTCGATGCGGTATGTCCTGGTTGATGGGCAGGGCAATTTCGGCAGCATGGATAATGACCCCCCAGCCGCCATGCGTTATACCGAGGTCCGCTTGGCTCCCGTTTCGGAGCAGATGTTGGTTGACATTGAAAAGGATACTGTTGACTTTATGCCCAACTTTGACGATAGCCTTAAGGAGCCAGTGGTCTTGCCCACTCGACTACCCAATCTACTGGTTAATGGCAGCGCCGGCATTGCCGTCGGCATGGCGACCAATATCCCCCCGCATAATCTGGGTGAGGTCTGTGATGCCATCGCTTATCTCATTGACCACCCTGAAGCCACGGTTAATGAACTGATGCAATTTATTAAAGGACCTGATTTCCCCACCGCTGGCATTATCCTGGGGCAGGAAGGGATTAAGAGTGCCTATGCCACCGGTCATGGCCGGGTGGTGGTTCAGGCTAAGGCTAGTATCGGCGATGCTGCGGAGGCTGGACGTAGCCAGATAATAGTTACCGAGCTTCCATATCAGACGAATAAGGCTGCCCTGATAGAGAGGATAGCCGACCTGGTCAAGGATAAGAAAATTAGGGGCATTAGTGAACTTCGCGATGAGTCAGACCGTCAGGGTATGCGTATCATTATTGAACTGAGGAAGGATGCCCAACCCAAGCACGTGCTTAATAGCCTCTATAAATATACCGCCATGCAGTCGGCTTTCTTCATTAACATGCTGGCGCTGGTTGATAGCCAGCCCAGGGTAATTAGCCTTAAAGAGGCACTCCAGCATTATATAGATTTCCGCGGTGAGGTTATCACTCGGCGCTCTCGGTTTGAACTAAAACAGGCTAAAGAGAGGGCTCATATCCTGGAAGGGTTTAGAATCGCTTTGGACAATATTGATATGGTGGTTACTACTATCCGAAAATCGGAAACCGCTGACATCGCTCGCCAGAAGCTTATGGCTGACTTTAGCTTATCTCAGGCTCAGGCGCAAGCTATTCTTGATATGCAGTTACGCCGGCTGGCTAATTTAGAACGGCAAAAGTTACTGGATGAGTATGCCGAGGTAGTAAGAAATATTGCTTATCTGGAAGACCTTCTGGCTAACCCGAGGCGAATCCTGCTCTTGATAAAGGAAGAGGTGAACCAATTAAAGTCTAGTTATGATGACCCCCGGCGGACTGAGATAACGGAGCAGGAGGTGGTAGAATTTCGTGATGAGGATCTCATTCCCCACCAAAGAGGGATAATAACGCTCAGCAATAGGGGGTTTATCAAATGGCTGCCGTCTCGTGCCTATGAGCCTCAGCAGCGGGGTGGCAAGGGTGTCATTGGCATGGTAACCAGGGAGGAAGACACGGTAAGGCTCTTGGCGGCTACTGATACCCACGCTCAGCTCTTTTTCTTTACTAACCTGGGCAAGGTGTTTCGAATTAAGTGCTATGAAATCCCACCCGATAGCTCTCGGACGGCTAAAGGGATGGCGATAGTTAATCTTTTCCCTATCGCTGAGGGTGAGAGGGTTACCACTATGGTTGCGGTGACGGATTCTAAGCCCGATGCCTACCTGGTGCTGGCTACTCGCCGTGGAGAGGTTAAAAAGACGGCTATGGAAAACTTCGCTTCAGTGCGGAGTAGCGGGCTTATCGCTATGGATTTGGCTGAAGGCGATGAGTTGGTGGCAGCTTGCGTAGCTACTGACCAGGATGACGTCATATTGGTAACTCAGAAAGGGCAGACGATAAGATTTGCTGTATCCGAGTTAAGAGCTAGCTCCAGAACTAGTGGTGGGGTATGTGGCATCCGTTTGCTGCCCGATGACCGGGTTATTGGTATGGATATTATTTATCCTGATTTCTTTCTTTTAGCCGTTACCACCGGCGGCTTCGGTAAGCTTACTCCAATTGGCGAGTACCCAAGACAACATCGGGCTGGCAGCGGAGTAAGGACTTTTAAGGTTACTGAAAAAACAGGTGAGGTTACCGCTGCCAGATTGGTTTCCCAGTCTCAACAACTAATGATTATCTCAGCTGAAGGCATTGTCATCCGTACCCCGGTGAAGGGAAAAGACTCCAGGTCAAGCATTCCTATCCAGAAAAGGGGCACCCAAGGGGCGAGGCTGATGAGGCTCGGCCAGGGTGATAAGGTGGTAGCTATTGCCTGCTTTGATTAGCCCTTGGGTCTGTCCCGGTTAGGAGAAAATTTGTCCATGAAGTTATTTTTTATCCCCGGTGCTGGCTGTGGCAAACAGGCATGGAGATGTCAAACTGATTACTTTAACGCCTCAGAAGCTATTGCCCTTCCCGGCCATCCTAACGGCAGACCCTGCTCTAGCATAGATGGTTATGTGGAATGGCTGCACGATTATATTCATCGACAGCAGTATCAGGATGTCGTTCTAGTTGGTCATTCTATGGGGGGTGCTGTGGCTCAGCTTTACGGGTTAAACTATGCCGACGAGGTAAAAGCCCTGGTCTTAATTGGCACCGGGGCTAGATTGAGAGTACACCCTGACTTCCTCAAAGCAGTTGAGGAGGTGGGCGCCGATGAGGCTGCCTGGGTAAAATACTTGGAGGAGCGTCATCGGGCAACCGTTCCTGAAATCAGGCAGATTGTAATTGAGGAGAGAGTGCAGATAGGCCCAGCGGTGATGTTGAACGATTTACTCTGCTGCGATAAATTTGACATTATGGATAGGGTTCACACCATCAAGCTACCAACGTTGGTTATCTGTGGCAGTGAGGATGAAGTGGTGCCGGTAAAATATGCTCATTACCTGGCAAGTGAGATTGAGGGTGCCAGCAAGGTTGTAGTTAATGGGGCGGGTCACTGGGTGCATGCGGAAAAACCAAAACTGGTTAACCAGGCAATAGACAGCTTCTTGGCTAGCCTTGACTGAGCTGTTGATATTTTTGCTGGCAGGTTGGTTGCCAGCCCTGGAGTCCGCAGGCATTACAGGCTTTATACCGGCAGTCAGGGGTTGCTTTGCCCTTCATCGCCAGCTGGTATTCATGCTTCAGGAAAGCTAAAGTTACTCCAACATCAATATGAGCCCAGGGTAAGGGTTCATCTAAAGGGCGCTCTCGTTGGGCATAGAAGCCGGGTTCAAGTCCAGCCTCCTCAAAAGCGCTAAGCCAATTTTGGTAATTCAGGTGTTCGCCCCAGCCATCAAATATTGAGCCCAGTTGCCAGGCACGATAGATAGCTTTGCCCAGTCGCCTATCTCCTCGTGACAATACTGCCTCAAGCAGACTGACTTTAGGGTCTTGCCATGATAGCTTGACTCCCCTCCGGCGTAAGCCCGCCTTAAGCAGTCCATGCTTATAGTCTAGCTGCGGTTCATTTTCCTGAGCCACCCATTGAAACGGTGTGTGTGCCTTGGGCACGAAAGTAGCCAGGCTGATTCTTACTTGAGCCCTTTGTCCTCTAGCCTTCCTACTCAGTGAACTCACCTTGTCCACTAGCTGGATGATGCCTTCTATATCATCACTAGTTTCCGTGGGCAGTCCGAGCATAAAATAAAGCTTAAGGCTTGTCCAGCCTCGGTCAAAGACAGCCGCCGCCGTTTTCAGGATTTCATCTTCAGGGATATTCTTATTGATTGTTCTTCGTAGTCTTTCACTTCCCGCCTCAGGGGCAAAGGTGAGCCCCGGCTTTTTGTGGGCAACCAGGGAGTCCATTAATCTTACTGAAAAGCTATCAATGGCGAGACTGGGTAGTGACAGGCTAAGATTATGGCTATCATAGCGGTGATAAAGGCTAGCTACCAGCTCATCAATGTTGGGGTAGTCACTGGTGCTTAGTGAGAGTAGGGAGACCTCGTTATAGCCGCAGTTGGTAATAAGCTCGCCTACTGCTTGGAGCACCTCCTCTTGGGGGCGCTCCCGCACCGGGCGATATATATTTCCTGCTTGGCAGAAGCGGCAGCCGCGGCTGCAACCCCGCTGAATCTCTATCGCCCCCCGGTCATGGATTACCTCAATGTAAGGGACTACCGGTTTGGTCACCGGGGGAGGGAGTTTGGTTACTATTCGCCGCTGAATTGTCGGTCTAGTCTCAGCCACAGTCGGGGTAATGCTTTTAAATAGACCATCAGCCTGGTATTCCACCCGATATAGGCTGGGCACATAGATGCCAGGAATGGTTGCCACCTGACGGAATAGCTGTTCTCTTGGCGCACCCTTGCCCTGTCGCTTCCAACCTCGGAAGCTATTAACCAGCTCAAGCAGTACCTCCTCCCCTTCCCCAATGACAAAGAAGTCAATAAAGTCAGCCATCGGCTCTGGGTTAACGGCACAGCTACCACCGGCGATTACTATCGGATGGGAGGCATTCCTCTCTGAGGTTAAGGCTGGTATTCGGGCTAGGTCAAGCATTTCCAATACATTGGTATAGGTAAGTTCATAGCCCAGTGAAAAACCGATAATATCAAAATCGGCTAGCGGGTGTTTAGATTCAAGGCTAAACAGGGGAATACCTCGGGCTCGCATTATCGCTGCCATATCTGGCCACAGGGCAAAGACCCTCTCCGCCAGGACATCTGGCTGACTATTTAATAGGTCATAGAGAATAGGCAACGCCAAGTTGGACATGCCGACTTCATATAAATCTGGGTAGGAAAGGGCAATCTTGATATCGGTCTTGTCCCAGTCCTTGACTGCGCTGTTCCATTCCCCGCCGGTATAGCGGGCTGGCTTGGTAACCTGGTGCAGTATGTTATCGGGGTAACTCAATTTGCCTCCTCCGGAGTATCCAGTTGTGATAGGTCAAACCTCATACCATCCCGGGCAGAAATTACTCTAACTCCCGTCTCCTCAGACAGCCGCTGGGCTATCTCCCACGGTTTGGCTCGCCACATGCTCATGCCGAAGTGGGTCAAAATGGCTACCTTCGGCTTTAATTCAGTAATAATGCGCTTGGCATCAGGCACTGACAGGTGGTCAAAGGGGCGGTTAGGCTCCAGCATGACCACATTGATAATCACTAACTCACCCCCATATTTCTGACACAACCCGTCAAAGTAGCGGCTATCAGCAATATAGGAGAAAGTATGCCCAGCGGTCTTAAAGACCATGCCATAGGTCTCTACCGAGTGTATGTGCCGAATTGGAGTGGTAAAGGAGACGTCGCCCACCGAGTAAGACTTGCCCTCCTGTAGCACTTCAACCCCCTCAAGGTAGCCTTTCAGGTAGGAAAAGATAACTGGTTCGGTCTCTAAGGCATCAGCCGGGGCGAAAAGCCAGCCCCGTCGCTTGAGTCCACCCTGGGTCATCGCCTCAACCATAATATTGACATCCGCCGAATGGTCAAGGTGGCGGTGCGACAGGATAATAGCCTTGAGCTTATCGGCTCTAAGCTTCCTTTTGCTGGACTGAACGATACAACCCGGACCCGGGTCAAGGAGTATTTCACTACCACCCAGATTCAGCCACAAGCCACCCGCAGCCAGAATCTGGGTAGCCACCATTATTCTGGCACCAGCCGTCCCCAAAAATGTTATAGTATCACCTGAGCCCTTGCCTTTCATGGCTAAGCTAACTATAAGATATGGCTGTATTTTTTACAATCAGTTTATGAAATTGTTTAGCAACCTATTTCAAGGAAGGGGCAAAGTCCCCACAATTATAGGGTGTCAAAGAGGGACGAAGTCCCTCTTAAAAACTACCTCCCCTTCCCCACTCTAGTAGTGGCAAAGGGGAGTTTTAGAGGGGCGGAGCCCCTCTTACATACCCAATTCCCCTTGTTAAGGGGAAGGGGATAAAGGGGATAGGGTTACTAAAGAATTAACGGGGGTGAGGTTGGTAATTTTATCTAAAAACTTTGACGCCTGAGAGGTAGCTGGTTAAAATAGCACTAAGAGTTGCAATAAGGAGAGTGAGATGGAACAAATCTGGGCACCATGGCGGATAGAATATATCCAGATGGAAAAACCGCGAGGATGCATCTTATGTGACAAACCTAGCCAGAATAATGATGCCCAAAACTACATCCTGTATCGGGGGGACAAAAACTTCGTCATTATGAATAGCTATCCCTATAATCCGGGGCATCTGATGATAGCCCCCTACCGACACATAGCCAGTCTGGAAGGACTAACTGGGGAGGAGCTTCACGAGCACATTGAAATAGTTAGTCGAGGTATTAAGCTGCTGAGGCAGGTATTTAACCCCGGTGGCTTCAATATTGGCATAAACATCGGCAAAGCCGCCGGCGCCGGCATATACCAGCATGTCCATACCCACATCGTTCCCCGGTGGCTGGGTGATACCAACTTTATGCCGGTATTGTCTGATGTTAGGGTAATTCCTGAAGCTCTGGCTGAAACCTACAACAAACTAAAGGGCAAATTCTGACTGCCTTAACCGCCGAGGTTCTGAATCTCTTGCTTAACGGTGTTGACTAGCTCGGGGTCTTTGGTAAGCAGGGCGACCTTTCTGAAGTCGGCGATAGCTAAATCGGACTTCTTTTTATCTTTGTGGACCAGAGCTCGCATGTAGTAGGCTGCGGCAGAATCAGGCTCCAGTTCAATGGCTTTTGTCAAATCAGCCATCGCCAGGTCGTATTCCTTCTTGTTACGGTAGGCAATACTCCGCTCGGTGTAGGCATTTACGTCCTTCGGCCTCATCTTCAGCGTCTCGGTGAAATCGGCTATCGCTAGGTCATTTTTACCTCTGGTGCGGTAGGCAATACCACGTCGGTAGTAGGCTAGAGCCATATTGGGGTTAAGCTCGATAGCCTTACTAAAATCAGCGATAGCCAGTTCATAGTTGCGCTTATTAAAGTGCGACATACCACGGGTATAGTAGGCTACAGCCATGTTGGGGTTAAGCTCGATAGCCTTACTAAGGTCGGCAATGGCTAGTTCATGCTCGTTTCTAAGATAGTAGATAATACCCCGGTCGTAATATGCCTCAGGCATTTCCGGCTTTAACTCGATGGCGCGGCTAAAATCGTCAATCGCTAAATCGTATTCACCCCGGTTATGGTAGGCAAAGCCACGGTTATAGTATGCCTCAGCACAATCGGGCTCTAATTCAACGGCTCTAGTCAGGTCGGTGATAGCTGCTTCATATTCTTCCCGCTTGCGGTAGGCGATACCTCGGTGGCAGTAGGCCTCGGCATAGTCCGGGTTTAATTCAACGGCTTTACTGAAGTCGTCAATCGCCAGTTCATATTGTTCCTTACTTTGGTAGGCAATGCCACGGTTACAGTACGCCTCGGCATAGTCCCGGTCTAATTCGATGGCTTTGGTAGAATCAGCTATTGCCTTCTCAGTTTCCCCTATTTTGCGGTAGGCAAGACCCCGATAGTAATGGGTCTGGGCATCGCTATAGGCTAGTCCTATGGCTTTATTAAAGTCGCGAATAGCTAGTTGATATTCTCCCCTATCACAATAGGCAATACCCCGGTTACGGTAACCCTCAGCGTAGTGAGGATTTAATTCCACGGCTTTATCAAAGTCAGCAATTGCCAGTTCGGCTTGTTCTTTTCTCTGATAGGCAAAGCTCCGGGTGTAGTACGCCTCGGCATAATTAGGGTTTATTTGAATTGCCTTGGTGGCGTCAGCTATAGCCAGGTCGTATTCCCCATTATCGTAGTAGGTAACACCTCGGTGGTAATAGGCTTCAAAGGAAGCATTGTTTAGACCGATGGTTCTACTAAAGTCAATAATCGCCATTTCGTATTCACTCTGGTTGCGGTAGGCAATGCCCCGGTTGTAGTACGCCTCGGCATAGTCTGGATTTATTTCGATGGCTTTACTAAAGTCGTCAATCGTCAGCTGGTATTGTTTCTTCTTTTGGTGGGCAATGCCCCGGTTGTAGTACGCCTCGGCATGGTTAGGATTGGCTTCAATCGCCTTGGTGGCGTCGGCGATAGCCAGGTCGTATTCTCCCTTATGCATGTAGGCGAGACTACGTTTATAATGGGCATCAGCAAAGCTGGGGAGTATGCCTAGAATCACCTTGGTGAACTCTGCGATGGCTTCGTCATACTCACCTTTTTCCAATCGGGCAGTGCCAAGCTTAATGTGGTCTTTGGTTGTCATTGTCCTCCAAGTGCCCCCAAGCGAATTCGAATCGCTGTTACCGGCTTGAAAGGCCGGTGTCCTAGGCCTCTAGACGATGGGGGCACACTGTTAAAGTATAGCAGAGCTAAAGCCAGCGGGCAACGCTATATAAATATTTATTACCCTTTCCTGTCAAATATGCTACTATAAAGACCAAATGCGCCACCTATTTAGCCATGATAGGCTGATTAGGATGAGGGACTGGCTAAAAGGGAAAGCCCCGAAGGGAAGGGTTATCCCTATATTAGCCCTTTGCTTTGTTATTGCTATTTCAGTTGCCATCGGCGTCCTTTTCTATCAAGGTAGGCTCAGTCGGATTGCCGAGCTTGAATACTTTGAATACTATGGCTATCCTGCTGTCTTCGTCGTCAGCATGATTTGGAACTCAACTGTCCTTGTCCCCATTCCCAGTTTCTGGATATATTATCCCCTGGCGTCTATCTTCTTCCCGCCTCTGGTCGGTTTGGCTGGTGGGGCAGGGGCAGCCATTGGCGAGCTGACCGCCTATATGGCAGGCTATAGCGGGCGGGGGTTTCTGCAAAAGCGCAGGATGTATGCCAGGGCTGAGCGCTGGGTAAAGAGGTGGGGGGCTATTATTGTCTTTGTTTTTAATTTAGTGCCCCTCTTCCCCTACGACTTAACTGGGATAGCTTCTGGTGCCCTCCGTTTTCCGCTGCGTAAGTTCTTCCTGATATGTTTGGCGGGCAGGACCCTAGCCTACACCTTCGTCGCCTGTGCCGGTGCCGGCTGGATACCAATTATGAAGGTAATACAATCGGTCTCAATCATAGTATTAGCAGGAGTGTCTACATGGCTTCTCTTGGCATTGGGGTTGGTTATTGAAAGCTGGACATGGCGGCGGACGTCTGTAAGACAGCTGTGGGTGAGGAAGCTATTACTTGACCCTTTTGATCCGCCACAATAATGCTGAACTAACAAGGAGAGATGCCAGAGAAGTTGTCAGCATAGCGGTGTAGCCTAAGCCAAAGCCACGGGCATTAAAGAAGTCAATCATCACCCCTTGGAGGCGGGCGAGGGCAGAGCCACCGGCTGAAGCCAGATTGGTCAGACCAATGTATTTACCGGCTTCAGCTTTGGGTACCACATCGGTTGCCAGTGCCCAGTTACTACTCATGAGACCGCCGAAGCCAATTCCCATAAGCACGGCGGCAATTAAGATGGACTCATAGCTGCGGAAAAAGAATAATAGCCCAATCCCTAGAGCAGCAATAAGCCCTGAAATAAGCCCAATAGGTCGGCGTCCCAACCTGTCCGACAGGAAGCCAGCAGGATAGACCATACCTACCATGCACAGCGAGGAAATTAGGGTAAACCTGCCCATGACGGCGGCGGGATTGGCAGCACCAAGATAGTCCCGGAAAAAATACAGCCCAAAGGCTTGAAACGCCGTCAGCGGGATAATGAAAAAGAGCCGTGACAGCAAAAACCGGATAAAATCAGGACTTGCCTTAACATCAATCCTGAAACTTTTTTGCAGGGTTGGTAATAACGCCAGTTTAGCCCCACCGACCCCGGGTCGCTCTTTGACGGTCACTATAGTAGCTACCATCGTGCTCAGAAAAATGGTTCCCAGTATCCCCAGGCTCAGCCACAGCCACCTGGCTCCCTCGCCGAGAGAGTAGTTACCCATTAGGTTACCAATTAACCATATGGCAACGCCCGCCCCCGCTATCTCCAGCAGACCCTTCACCCCCGAGGCTAGCCCCCTCCTTTCCTCGGGCACTAGGTCGGGGATAAAGGCTAGATATGGTCCCAGCGCCGTATTGGCGCTAATTTGAAGCAGATAATAGATGGCGAAGAGCACCGCCCAGCTACCAGACCAGCCTATTCCGGGTAGAAAAGCCAGCGTGGCTATAGCCCCGATAAGGATGAAAGGTCGCCGCCGTCCCAGCCTGAAGCCAGAGCGGTCACTAATTGCCCCGGCTATTGGCTGGACCACTATCGCCAGAATCAAGCCAGTAACAGTAAGCAGCCCCAGGTAGGTAGCCTGCTTTCCAGCAGCAATAAAGTCGGCTATCCGCAGCGGCAGAATTATACTGTGCAGGCTGCTCCAAAGCGCCGTCATCGCCAAGCCAAAGATGGTAATCTTGGCATAGTCAATCAGGCGGAACTCCTCAGGCATACCAGTGCTACTTGCTACCCGTCTCATACTATACTCAAAGCATAACAGAGCTACAGCCACTAGACAATAGTTCAGCCAGGAAGTAAGGAGGTTGTTTACTAAGGGGGATTAAAAGGGACGGGAGTCCCTTTAAGAATTCTCTTCCCTCTCCCCTTCAAGGAGAGTTAAAGAGAGGCGAAGCCTCTCTTATATAACTGAATCCCCTTCCCCTTATCAAGGGGAAGGGGATAAAGGGGATGGGGTTAATAAAAAATAAAGGGTGAGGGGTTAGTTAGACAACCTCGGAAGCAAATCAGCTTGATTTTGTCCTTACCATCAGCTATATTGTCTTTTAGCCGGCAGGGGCTTAAAAATTTAGGGAGTTTATCTTTTGGGTGAAACTAAATTTCCCTACTTTATAGATTGGGCAATAACCGCTAGATGTAATCTAAGCTGTGAGCACTGTCGTGGCTTCCCCGGGGGAGAAGTGTCAACCGATAGAGCCAAAAGGCTCATCACCGAGATAGCTGAGCTGAGACCGGGATGGGTCATCGTTGAAGGCGGCGAGCCCCTCCTCCGCCCCGACCTGTTTGAGCTCTTAGACTTGATGCGCCAACGAGGGCTTGAGGTTCACCTGATTACCAACGGCATGCTGATAACCCCCAAGATAATCGCTACCCTTAAGCAGCTAGGGGTCAAGGTCATGGTAAGTATTGACGGAGCAACTAAGGCGACCTACGAGGCGATAAGGAATGGGGCTGATTTTGACACTGTGGTTCAATCGTCTAGCACTTACGCCACCGAAGGTCTCCTCGAGGCGATAAATATCACCCTGCTCAAAGCAAATTACAAGGAAATACCAGAATTCTTTGACTTAGCCCTATCTATAGGGGTAAAGAGGGTGACCATTATCGGGCTCAAGCCGTGCCAGGGTTTCACTCAGAAGCTCCTCACTCCCGAGGAGTACGGGGAAGCTATCAAGCTTGCTTGCCAGGCAGCACAGGCAACCGGGGTGGAGTTCTTCTTTGATGAGCCATTTTTCTGGCCGGCGGTGAGGGAGTGGGGGCTTTTGGCTCACCAGCCGGCGGAGGACACCGGGATTGTCGTTTCCTCTACCTCAGCCTGCGTCTTCGGTGAATACCTTTTCATCGAGACCGATGGCGGGGTAAAGCCCTGCAGCTTCCCCCCGATGACCGTGGGCAATGTCAATGATAAGCCACTGAATGAAATCTGGGATGATATGCTTTCTTCCCCCTTTGTTCAGCAAATTAAAGACCAGAAAACCAGGGTCGGATATTGTCGCCGTTGCCAGTATCTGGAAGATTGTAGAGGATGTCGTTCCCGGACCTTCGTCCTCACCGGCGACTGGCTTGCTTCCGACCCGGTTTGCCCGTTAAGCCTTAAATCAGTTGTCAAGGAGGAGATTAAATGAGAGTCATCGGCATTGACCCCGGGACGGGGAGTTTTGATTTCTTTGGTATGGACGGAGAAAGAATCATCCTCGATACCTCGGTACCAGTGCCCGAGGTTGCCCAAAACCCTAATGTGCTCGTAGATACGGTTAGAAGTGCCTTTCCCCTGGATATGATAGTCGGTCCCTCTGGTTATGGTCTGCCGGTAACCCCAATCAAGGATATAACCGAAAGAGACCTAACCCTGATGGTGCCTGATGACAAGAGCATCCCGTTATATGATGGCATCAGGATGGTTATCCGGCTGATGAAGACGGAAGGCTTTCCTGTCTATTTCACCCCCGGCGTCATCCACCTCCCCACCGTGCCTGCCTATAGGAAAGCCAACAAGATGGATATGGGCACCGCCGATAAAGTCTGCTGTGTCGCCCTGGCGATTAAAGACCAGGCAGAGCTTTACCGCATAGACTACAGTCAGACCTCTTTCATCCTCGCCGAGATAGGTTACGCCTTCAACGCTGTAATCGGTGTCCAAAGTGGGGGGATAGTTGATGGGCTGGGTGGAACATCGGGCGGCCCCGGCTTTATCACCTTGGGCAGCATGGACTCTGAGCTGGCGGTGCGTCTGGGAAAGTTCCCCGGGATAGTCCTCTTTAGCGGCGGGGCTAAAGATGTCAGCGGCAAGGCTGACTTGACCCCCGAGGAGCTGGCCAAGGAGCATCGTAAATATGCAGACTCATGGAATATGCTCTTGGAAAGCGTAGTCAAAGGGGTGGCGGCAATGGCGGTCTCGGTATCGAGACCGAGAGAGATTTTGCTTTCAGGCAGGCTCTCTGGCATCCCCGAGATTTCTGAAACCTTGGCGTCTAAGCTGGCTAAATTCGGCAAGGTGCGGAAGGTGAGGCGACAGGCTAAAGTCGCCAAGGAAGCTGCCGAAGGGGCATATATCATTGGCGAGGGGCTACTAGGCGGCAGATATAAGGGTATCGTTGACTGCCTAGAGCTCAGGAAAGCCAAGGGCACAATGCATGACTACATCCAGATTAAGGGTGCCGAACCTGAAAAGCCCTAAAACTTCACGGGTAAACCGCCACCACCTCAAGCCCGGTTACTTCAGGTAAGCCCAGCATCAGGTTCATATTCTGGATGGCTTGCCCCGCCGCCCCTTTAACCAGATTATCAATAGCGCTGATAACCACCAGCCTCCCCGTCCTGATGTCAATGGTCGGGTGAACAAGACAAAGGTTGTTTCCCCAGGTGTGCTTGGTGTGGGGCGGAAATTCAACCACCTTGACAAATGGCTCGTCCCTGTAAAAGTTCTCATAGAGGTGAAATAGCTCCCTCCTGCCCTTTTTATTAACCGAGACCTTCCCCGAGGCTAACGAGGCATAGCCGGTGGTCAATATCCCCCTGGTCATCGGTATTAGATAGGGGACAAAGGTTATTGACAGCGACTTTTTGGGGCTGAGTAGCTTTAGCTCCTGAATAATCTCAGGCAGGTGGCGGTGCCCGTCTAAAGCGTAGGCGGTAGCATCTTCATTGGCTTCGGCAAAGTGAGTTTGCAGGCTGAGGGTTCTGCCGGCTCCGGATACCCCTGATTTGCTGTCAATAATAATCTCCGGCTCAATTACACTTGCCTTGACTGCCGGGGCGAGAGCCAGAATCGCCCCGGTGGGGTAGCAACCGGGGTTGGCTACCAGCCGGGCAGAGGCGACCTGTGACCGGTATAGCTCAGTCAACCCATATACTGCTTGCTTCAACAGTTGTGGGGCGGGGTGGGTAAAATCATACCACCGCTGGTATTCGGCGGCATCCTTCAGCCTGAAATCGGCACTAATGTCCACTACCTTAACCCCCCGGTCTAATAGTGGCATGACCTGTTGAGCGCTCTCCTTATGTGGCATCGCCGAGAAAGCTAGCTCAACCTCCCCCAGCTCAGTTTCAATACTTAGGTCTATACTAGCCAGATGAGGGAAAACCTCCCCCAACCTCTTCCCAGCAGCACTCCGCCCGGTAACCGAAGTAAGCTCCACCTCTGGGTGCTGACAGAGTAGTCTGGCTAACTCGACACCAGCATAACCGGTAACGTTAATAATACCTACCCTAGTCTTACCTTTAGTCATTTGGTTCGTCCTTCTTCTAGATTGGCTATTTTCATCTGCCGCCTCCCTAGTATAGCACCTAATTTCCACCTATTATAGCCTCTATGAGCTAACAAACCAAGTTAAACATTTGTCTATAATGGTGAGCATATGTTAATGTTTTGCGGTAGATGGGTAACCAATCCATAAGCCAAGCGCTGCAGAATATCTACCACCAACTCAAAGACTGCTATGGACCACAGCACTGGTGGCCAGCAGACGAGCCATTTGAGATGATATTTGGTGCCATCCTTACTCAGGCAACGGCTTGGAGTAACGTGGAAAAGGCTATAACCAATCTGAAAGCAGCCAGGGCACTCTCACCAAAAGCGCTACGAAGCCTCCCCCTCCCTGAACTCGCCACCCTTATCCACCCCTGTCTTTACTATAACGCCAAAGCGCTAAAGCTTAAGTCCCTGGCTTTCTGGCTCGGAGACCGTTATCAAGACCACCTCGATAAGCTGTTTGCCAACAATATTGATGACCTCCGCCAACAGCTGCTCTCCGTCCATGGTATTGGCCAGGAGACCGCCGATTCTATAATACTTTATGGTGCCAATAAGCCAATTTTTGTTATCGATGCCTATACCCGTCGCATCCTTAGCCGTATCGGTCTGGCTCCCGAGACCACTAGCTACACTGCTTATCAGTCACTTTTTATGGACAACCTGCCAGCCGATGCCGAGCTATTCCAGGAGTACCACGCCCTGCTGGTCTGCCTGGCTAAGAATGTCTGCCGCAGCCGTCCCCTTTGCCACCAATGCCGCCTCAATAATATTTGCCAATCTAGTAATTACCAAGCTTTGATTGACTAACTATAGCGTAGTATACTAATGGCGTAGTATACTATTTATATGGAGGTAGAGCAGCTAGCTAGAAAAATAGTCTTGTGGATACAGGAGCAGGTATCGGCTGCCGGGTGTAAAGGGGTGGTGGTAGGGATGAGTGGTGGGCTTGACTCTTCGGTATTGGCAGTATTATGTTACCGGGCTTTTCCCAAAAACATGTTGGGCGTGATTATGCCGTGCTATAGTTCTAGGGAGGACGAGGAGCATGCCCTGGCGGTAGCTAGTAAGTTTGCCATCCCGACTAAGGTGGTAGCCCTTGAGCCGGTTTTTGATACCTTGCTTAAAGCTTTACCTGGTGATACGTCAGAGTCTAGTGTCAGCCGGCTGGCTAAAGCCAACCTCAAGGCTAGATTAAGGATGCTCACCCTTTATTACTTTGCCAATCAGTTAAAATATTTGGTGGCTGGGGCAGGTAACCGGAGTGAGCTGGCTGTAGGCTACTTTACCAAGTATGGAGATGGAGGGGTGGATATTTTGCCCCTGGGTAACCTAGTTAAAAGGCAGGTTAGGGAGCTGGCTAATTTCCTGGGCATCCCCCAGCCAATTATTGATAAGCCCCCCTCGGCAGGTCTATGGCCGGGGCAGACCGATGAAGGTGAGCTGGGGCTTAGTTATGACGAGCTCGACCGGTATCTAGTTGCCGGCGAGGCACCAAGTGGGCTGAGACAGAAGATTGAGTCTATGATAGCCGCTAGTGCCCATAAGCGCTTGCCGCCTCCAGTGGCTAGCTTTCAGTGACAAGGATGAAAAGATGACGACTAAGGTTAAAATTGTTACCGATAGCACCGCTTACCTAACACCAGAAGAGATTGCCAGATACGACGTCCATGTTGTGCCACTCAAGGTCATCTTTGGGACAGACGTCTATAGTGAGGGAGTGGACATTACCACTGAGGAATTCTATCGCCGAATAGCCAGAGTCAGAACCCTGCCTACTACCTCGCTGCCCTCGAAAAGCGATTTTCTCAAGGTTTACAGGGAACTAGCCAAACGCGGTCATCCTATTCTTTCTATTCATATCTCCAGCAAGTTAAGCGGGACGGTTAATTCAGCTATGGCTGCCAGAGATGATTTGCCTCAAGCCCGGATTGAGATAGTGGATTCACTCTCGGTAGCCCTGAGGATGTTGATTCCTCCCGCAGCTAAGGCGGCTAGAAGGGGGCAGCCTCTTTCCCGGCTCAAAGATTCTATCGAAAAGCTCAATGCCAGCATCAGTGCTGTCGGGGCGCTTAGCACCCTGGAGTATCTCTGGAAGGGCGGGCGTATTGGAGTGGCGAAGGCTTTGCTCGGTACTATGCTCAGGATTACACCTGTCCTAGCCTTCGAGGGCGGGGAAATCAAAGTCCTAGCCAAGACCAGAACCATCCATAAAGCCCTGGACTATATTCTGGAGCTTATGAGGGAGCGGGTTAAAAAAAGCACCCCGATTCATGTCGGAGTGGTTCACACCCATGCCATTGAGCCGGCTTTGGCACTAAAGAAGGAGGTTCAAGCCAACTTCAACTGCCGTGAGCTAGACCTTATCGAGCTTGGGCCGGTATTAGGGACACACATAGGTCCGGGGTTCTTTGGCCTAGGTTTCTACAGTGAGCATGATTGGCAACCAATCTAATACCGACCAGAAGGGTAGTAGCCAGAACTTAGTTATAGAGATTGTTTAGCAACCTATCTATGTCCACTTGTTTTGGCGGGGTGCCTATGTTATCATTAAATTAAGCGAAGATGGTCACCGAGAAGGATAAGGCGCTAGAGCTAGCTATTAGCCATATTGAAAGGCGATATGGTAAAGGCTCAGTGATGAAACTGGGGGAGGCGGTGGCGACACCACCGATTGAAGCTATCTCCACCGGTTCATTGTCGTTAGACCTAGCCTTGGGTGTGGGAGGTATCCCCAGAGGCCGAATTACCGAAATATTTGGCCCTGAGGCGTCAGGGAAAACTACCTTAGGCCAGCATATAATTGCTGAAGCCCAAAAGCGGGGAGGCATGGCTGCCTATATCGATGTCGAGCACGCCCTGGACCCAACCTATGCCGGCAATTGTGGGGTTAACGTTGATGACCTGCTCATTTCCCAGCCTGACGCTGGCGAGGAAGCTCTGGATATTACTGAGGCGCTGGTCAGGAGTGGGGCTGTGGATGTGATAGTGATTGATAGTGTAGCTGCCTTAGTGCCCAGAGCTGAGATTGAGGGCGAGATGGGGGATGCCCATGTTGGCTTACAAGCTCGCCTGATGTCACAAGCCCTAAGAAAGCTGGCCGCCGCTATCGGTAAATCAGGTACAGCGGTGGTATTCATCAACCAGCTAAGAGAAAAAGTTGGCATTATCTTTGGCAACCCTGAGGTGACACCGGGCGGCAGGGCATTGAAGTTTTACAGCTCGGTAAGAATAGACCTAAGGCGGATGGAAACAATCAAGGGGGAGAATGAGGCAATAGGTAGTCATATCAAGGCCAAGGTAGTCAAAAATAAGGTTGCCCCTCCCTTCAGGAGTGCTGAGTTTGATATCATGTTTGACCACGGCATAAGCAAGGAGGGTAACCTTATTGACCTTGGTGTTGAGTGGGGGTTAGTGAAGAAGGCTGGCGCTTTTTTCTCCTACGGTGATATTCGCTTGGGACAAGGTAGGGAGAGTGCCAAGCAGTACCTAAGCCAGCACCCGGAGCTGGCTCGGGAGCTTGAGCAGCAGATTAGAGCCTCAGCCGCCACCACTCGTATTACGGTGCCCGATGATTAACACATCTTAAACAGATAACCAGTTAGATATAGGTAATAGGAGTAAGTAAGGCTGAGGCATAGCTTCAGCCTTACGTGTTTAAACGGGGGAGGCAAGTAAATGAATAAAATTACCGCCATCCGTTTCAGGAAGGATAGGGGGAAGCGAGTTAACATATTCCTAGATGGCAGGTTCGCCTTTAGTCTGGAAGCTGAGGTGGCGATAAAAGAAGGCTTGCAGGTGGGGCAAGAGCTGTCCAATAGTCACATTGAAGCCCTGGCTAGGTCTGACCACTTCCATCGTTGCCTCAATGCCGCTCTGCGCTACCTTAGCTATCGACCTCGAAGCGAGTTTGAGCTAAGACAGCGGCTTTGCCAGCGTGGTTTTGATGGCGATGGCGTCGAGGCGGTGCTTGCCAGGCTAAAGGAGCAGGGACTGGTAGATGATATCGCCTTTGCCCAATTCTGGAAGGATAACCGGGAATCATTTAGCCCGCGCAGTCGGTGGCTAACTAAATTAGAACTAAAGCAAAAGGGGGTAGCCGAGGAGGTTATAGACCAGGTGACTAATGTAATTGATGACCACGATAGTGCTTATCGCGCCGCCCGCAATAAAGCCCGTAGTTTACCCAAGTCTGACTATCAGGGCTTTCGTTATCGGTTAGGTGAATATCTTAAGCGGCGTGGCTTTAGTTATGAGGTAATAAATCATACTGTGGAACGGGTGTGGCAGGAAGGTTCTGGATAGCTTTTAACCTTGACTCAAAATTAACACAGTGGCTAGCAGTGGTTAATTATATTTAAAGCCACGGAAAGAGAGGCAAAATGCCATGAATATAACGACAATAAATGTAGTAACCATCATATTTGCTTTCATCATTGGTGCTGTGTCTGGGGCGGCATTTATCTTCTTTTTTAGACGATTTAGGCTTACCCAAGAAATGCGTGCTGCTGAGAAGAAGGCGGCTAGGCTGATGGCTGAAGCTGAACTCAAAGCCAAGGAAGTGGTTCATGAGGCCAGGGAGGAGGCAGATAGACTCAAGTCAGCCGCTGAGGTAGAGTATCGAGAGCGCCGTGCTGAACTACAGCGCCATGAGAGCCGTGTGGCTCAAAAGGAAGCCACCTTGGAGCACAAGATAGAAAGTGTTGACCATCGTGAGCGTAATTTGGCTACCAAGGAAAAGCAAATAGAATCCGTTCGCCTCCAGCTTGAAGAGGCGAGGAACAAGCAGTTAAAGCAGCTAGAGCTGATTTCGGGCATGTCTAGTGCTGAGGCAAAGCAAGCACTGCTTGAGGCTATGGAGACCGAGCTGCGGGAAGAAGTCTCGCGGCGGCTTCGGGAGTGGGAAGCCGGATTAAAAGAGGAGGCGGATAAGAAAGCCCAGGAAATCCTATCCGAGGCTATCCAGCGTTCTGCCTCTGAGGTTGTGTCTGAGGCTACAGTGACTAGTGTTCCCCTCCCCAGCGATGAGATGAAGGGCCGGCTTATTGGCAGAGAGGGTCGTAATATTAGAGCCTTGGAGCAGGCTACCGGCGTTGACCTGATTATCGACGATACCCCCGAGGCAGTGACCCTGTCTAGCTTTGACCCGGTACGGCGAGAAGTAGCTCGCATAGCTCTGAATAGGCTTATCCTTGATGGGCGTATCCACCCGGCTCGCATCGAAGAGGTGGTCGCCAAGGCCAAGGAGGAAGTGGAGGCTACTATCCATAACGCTGGCGAGCAGGCAGCCTACCAGGTGGGTGTCCATGGATTACAACCGGAGCTAATTAAGTTGCTTGGTCGTCTTAAGTTTCGTACTAGCTACGGACAGAATGTCTTAGCCCATAGTATTGAGGTTGCCTATCTCGCTGGTATGATTGCTTCCGAGTTGGGAGCCAATGTTGCCATGGCTAAGAAAGCCGGGTTGCTTCATGACATTGGTAAGGCGGTAGACCGTGAGGTGGAGGGCAGCCATGCCGCTATTGGGGCTGACTTGGTTAAGCAGTGGGATAAATCCCCCGAGGTAGTTCAGGGTGTCGCTGAACACCATGGCGAAACTGATACTACCAGCGTTTTGGGTTTTATTGTCTCAGCGGCTGATGCTATCAGTAGCGCCAGACCCGGAGCCAGGCGTGAGATGCTAGAAAGCTACCTGAAACGGCTAAAAGCCCTGGAGGACATAGCCAGTGGCTTCAAGGGTGTGGAAAAATGCTATGCTATTCAAGCCGGTCGCGAGGTCCGTATTTTGGTCAAGCCAGAAGAGATTGATGACCTGGGAGCGATGAGGCTGGCTCGAGACATTGTTAAGAAGATTGAGGAAAGCCTTGAGTATCCAGGGCAGATAAAGGTTACTGTGCTCAGGGAGACAAGAGCTATTGACTATGCTAAATAGGGAAAGCTAGTGTTAATCCTAGTCGTTGGCGATGTAATTGGTAAGCCTGGCAGGAGGGCAGTAGCTGCCCTTTTACCAGGCCTTCATCACCAATATGGGTTGGACTTGGTTATTGCTAACGCCGAGAATGCTGCCGGTGGCTTGGGTCTAACCCTGGTTACCGCCAAGGAACTACTTGGTGCCGGTGTTGATGCATTGACCTCGGGTAACCATATCTGGGCTCAGAAGGAGATTATTCCCTACCTGGATAGCGAAATGCCTATCCTCCGTCCTTTGAATTACCCCCTAGGCGTGCCCGGTAAGGGCTACCTAATCGCTGGTCAGGTTATGGTGGTCAATCTAATCGGCAGGACCTTTATCGGCAATTTCGATTGCCCATTTAGAGCTATGGATAAACTGTTAGCTGAGCTTGAACCCAAGCCGCCAGTTATTATTGTTGACTTCCACGCTGAGGCAACGTCGGAGAAAATAGCCATGGGGCGATACCTGGACGGTCGAGTCAGTGCTGTGCTCGGCACTCATACCCATGTCGGCACCATTGATGCCCAGTTGCTCCCTGGTGGCACCGCCTATGTTACCGATATCGGCATGACCGGTCCTATCGATTCAATTATTGGTGATGATGCTGAAGCGGTACTTCGCCGTTTTCTGACCATGATGCCCCATCGCTTGTCTGTCGGCAGGGGCAAAACAGTATTTAATGCCGTCCTGGTTGGGGTGGACGAAAACAGTGGTAAGGCAATAAGCATTGACCGCATCCATCAGGAGGTGGAGTAGCAGTGTCTGAGATAGACCTCCACATCCACTCCACCGCCTCTGATGGTCGACTCAGCCCGGGAGAGGTTGTCGCTAAATCGGCGGAGGGAGGGTTGACCATTATTGCCCTTGCTGACCATGACACGGTGGATGGTATTGCCCCCGCCTTAGAAGCCGCCAGGGCTTTCCCCGAGCTGAGAGTGATACCTGCCATTGAGATGAGTACCGATGTCCCCCGGGGTGAAGTCCATGTCCTGGGCTACTTCATAGATTATACCAGTCAGCAGTTGAGGGCTAGACTGGAGAGAATGCGCCATTCTCGGCAGGAGCGGGCTCAAGGCATAATTGCTAAACTGAGGAATTTAGGTATCCACATTGAGTGGCAGCAAGTCCAGGAAATAGCTGGCAGTGGTTCTATCGGTCGCCCTCATATTGCTCAAGCCATGTTAGATAGGGGTTATGTCGTCTCGGTTAAGGAGGCATTTACTAAATATCTAGGTCGGGATGGGCCTGCCTACGTTGCCTGGCAAAAGATGACCCCGGCTAGGGCAGTGGAGCTAATTCTAGAAACTAACGGCTTACCAGTGCTGTCGCATCCGCTAACCGTTAACGACCTGGAGACGGCGGTTATTGAGCTGAAGGCGGTTGGTCTGGTCGGCATTGAAGCCTATTACAACGGTTATACTGTTGATGAGGTAAGTAGGCTGGTTAGCTTAGCCCATAGGCACAATCTTATCGCTACCGGTGGTAGTGATTACCATGGTCTAGACCCTGGCACTGAGACTGCAATTGGTGGTAATGATGTGCCAGTAGAGGCGGCGGAGCGCCTTATCGCTCTGGCAGAGCAGCGGGCACTGAGATTAGTCAACCCTAGCTGTCTCGATTAATTAAAATAGTTACTGCTCAGTAAAATGAGATGTGCTACTCACCCCGATGTTGAAACTAACCTGAGGTGCGGTAAGTGTGGTAAACCCATTTGCCCCAAGTGCCTGGTGCAGACACCGGTTGGTGCCCGATGCCCCGATTGCGCTCAATTGCAGAAGTTGCCTACCTTTCGGGTTACTCCCAGGTATTATCTCCAAGCTATAAGCGCCGCAGTGGGTATGATTTTTGCCTGTGGTGCCGCCTGGGGGGCAATTAGGGCGGTAATGCCCTTCGTTTACTTTAATTTCCTGTTGGCATCGGCTTTTGGCTTTGCCATCGGGGAGGTGGTCAGCCTTTCGGTTAACCGTAAGCGTAGCCGCGGGTTAGTCATTATTGCCGGTATTGCCGTGGCATTAACCTATCTGGTTTATATGTTCCCGCCGTGGGGGGTTTGGTTAGGCAGGTTTAACTTTCTTGATCCTTTAGCCGTGGCTCTGGGCGTTTATGTCGCTATCGTCCGTGTGCGCTAAGGTCCGCCGACCTTTTCCCTTACTCGCTGTATTACCTTTGGCATTACCTCGCCAGCCTTAGCCCTGATCAGGACGGCGGCTTGGTTGTCCATGGGGGTGGGGCTGAGATTGATGATAACTAATTTGGCTCCCGAATCAACGGCATAGATAGGCATATCGGCGGCAGGGTAAACAATTAGTGTCGAGCCAATTACGATAAACAGGTCAGTCTTCCGTGAGCGGCGGGCTGCTTCTTCAAACACCTTCTCCGGTAGCATCTCACCAAAGAGGACTATATTTGGCTTCAGCATACCCTGGCAGGACTCACAGGCTGGGATTTCCTCACCCTCGTCCAGCCTGGCTCTAATTTGTTCCATAGGGTAGCGCTTACCACAGCTCAAACAAACTACCCACCGCACATTGCCGTGGAGTTCAAATACCTTGTCGTCTGGTAACCCTGCCTTCTGGTGGAGATTATCAATATTTTGGGTAATGACACAGTCAAGCTTACCCAGCTTATCCAGCTCAGCGATAGCCAGGTGGGCCTGGTTTGGCTCAGCATCAGTGGTTAACCCCCTTTCCCGGAATATCCGCCACCATTTTCCCCTGGATTCAGGGCTACTCATAAGCTTCTGATAGGTGAAGTCAGCCGGGTCAAACCTCTCCCAGATTCCACCGGGACTGCGAAAATCAGGAACGCCCGATTCAGTACTAACCCCAGCCCCGGTGAAAACGACCACCCTTTGGGCATTCACAATTAACTCAGCTACTCTATCAGCCAGGGTATCTAGGCTCTGTTTTCCCAGTTGAATTCGCCCCCCACCTTTTATTGATACTAAATGATAACCTCTGCTCGGTGGTTTATCAAGGCGGAAAAGCTACTATTCAGCTAGAAGCTCCTTCACCTTCTTGGTGAAGGCGGGCAGCACCACTTTCCAGTCGCCCACCACACCAAAGTGGGCTTCCCTGAAGATGTTTGCCTCAGGGTCTTTATTTATCGCTATGATGTTTTTAGCCCCGGAACAACCAGCTATGTGCTGGCTAGAACCAGAGAGGGCTACCGCAATGTAAAGGTCGGGGGCGATAATCTTACCTGTAAGACCTATCTGGTAAGAGGCGGGCACCCAGCCATTATCACACGGTGGACGGCTAGCCCCAACTGCCCCGTTCAATATCTTGGCCAGTTCTTCCAGTTGCTTAAAACCGTCAGCACTGCCAATGCCTCTACCGCCACCGACCACTACCTCAGCCTCCTCTAGCTTAATCCCCGCCACCTCCTCTACCACCTTCTCCAGGACTTTGGTCCTTATGGTTTGTGGGTCTAAGCTAGCCTCGATAGTTATAACCTCTCCGCGCCGTGATTCGTCCCGCTCCAGGGGCGACATTGCTTTGGCTCTAACCGTGGCTATCTGCGGATAGGACGCACAGGTAAAGATAGCCCGGGCGTTACCACCATAGACTGGCTTGGTTTGCCGCAGCAACTTTGACTCCGGGTCTATAGCCAATTCTATGCAGTCGGTAGTAACTGCCGTGCCCAGCCTGAAGGCGAGCCTCGGGGCTAGGTCACGACCA
>Ga0315306_10000301_pt1 | contig 23697 bp, 23 predicted proteins | sample TDP1_MG_FD_203803 | JGI IMG/M metagenome (GOLD analysis project Ga0315306, IMG submission 203803) | Freshwater sediment microbial communities from Lake Towuti, South Sulawesi, Indonesia - TDP1 | ecosystem: Environmental > Aquatic > Freshwater > Lake > Sediment | place: Indonesia: South Sulawesi... | reverse complement strand
CAAGCTGGGAGAGCTAAGAGTGGAGCCGCAGCCAAAAAATTTCCCCACCTATGAAAAACTTCAGGGAAGATTTAATTCCTTGTGGCAAACGCTAAGCAAAGAGTTCAAAGCCCACAGAAAATATTTGAGCAGCTAATGCCTGTGCAAATCCTTATGCATAACTCTCCGCATTTGGTGCAGCCGTTCTTTCCCTGATAAGCTGGACAATTTCTTAGCCAGGTATTCATCGTCTTCAGCCCGCAGAAGCTTTGCCATGTATTCGATAATAGCTGGCGAGAATATTCCCTCCCTTTCATAAAGACTTCGCTTCTTTAAAAGGATTCGGCCGGATTCAACACAGCTTGCCGGCAAAAGCGGAAAGGCCTTGAGAAATTTTTTATCTGCGAAGGCATCAGCCTTGGCATAGAATTTCTTTGCCAGTCCTAAAGACTTGCTCTCCTTGAGCCCCCATTCTGCGGCCATGACAACGCCAGCCAAGAGAAGGTGGATGAGGGCGCTTCCATCAGGAGTGCGGAGCTCAACTGTCTGACGGCTTTCTGTATCTCCAGCCTCTGATCTCTCTTTGGGGTTGACTATTCTGGAAAGGTTGCGCAGGCTCGACCAAGCCAGAGGCACGCGGATCAGAGCATTCCGGTTTAAATCGCTCCAGCAGATGCGCGTCGGCGCTTCCTGGCCAGGGACGAGGCGCAGGTATGATGAGGAAATGGTGTTTCCAAACGCAGTCAAAGAATCCGCATATTCTATCAAGCCGCCGATAAGACGCAATGAAGGCTCTGAAAGCTTTCCGTCTGCGCCAACCATGATATTTTTGCCAGCTTTCTTCAGCTCCAGGTGAAAATGAAACCCATTTCCCGCGATTCCCTCTTCAAGCTTTGGTGTAAAAGTGGCAAGACACCCATGCTGAAAAGCGACGTTGCGAATCAGCCACCGGGCAAGAACCAGAGCGTCGGCCATCTCTCCGATGGGTTTGGGGAGAAATTCCATCTCAAGTTGCTCGGCTCTCTTGCCGTCAATCTCTTCATTAGAGCTTTGAATGGTGTCAATCGAGCCATTCTCACTATGGGCATATTTCACCGCCCCAGTGATTTGAGTGATGAGGCGGACGATCTCGTTGAGAATCTCGCCGCTTTTCATGAAAGGAGCGGATTGATGATAACCCTGCTGCTTAAGAAGAGGAAATGTGTTTTTATCCTTTTCGCTGATGACAAAAAACTCAAGCTCGCCCAGGGCATACAATGTTAGGCTGCTGCTCTCCGCAAACAGCTCGACAGCTCTCTTGAGAACATTGTCCAGAGCAAAAGGAGCTGGCTCTCCATCCTTTGTCAAATAGCGGCAGATGAAATCAAGGCTGCCCTGGTCAAAGGGATTCAAGAAGGAAGTTTTAAACTCGGGCACAACATACAAGTCAGAAAGCGAAGGATCGACCATCCCCTTGAATAGCGAAGAGCCGTCCACCCTCTCCCCTTCGGCAAGAATCGACTCTGCCTGCTTGCGGCTCGAAACAGGCAATCTCAACTCCTTGAGCTTTCCGTCCAGGGCCGTGTAATGGAAGGTGATGCGTTCAATCTTTTTCTGTTCGATGATCTTTATTAAATCCGCACGCCCGAAATCTTGAGGGGCTTTGTTGAGCAGTGCTGAAAGAGGATTGCAAAGGCTGTAGGAAAAATTATTATCAGGCATGAAAATTTTCTCCCTTTAAGAATTCATATTATTAAGGGAAGCTAAAATTTTACGAAAAAAGGATAGCTTTATGCAACAAAAGAAAAGGGGACTGTCCCCTTTTTTCTATTTTTTCTAAAGAATCTTATGGTTGACGATGACGCCTCGCTTTTTCAGCTCCTCCATGAAGGGCTCATACAATTTGTCATGAAAGACATCTTCAGGAAAGAGGCTACCTCTCTTGCTGATCCTTCCTGAAGCAATCATCTGAGCGGCAATCGAAGCGGGAAAGCTTGTTGTCTTGGCCATCGAGGCATAGTTCCTCTTTGAATCAAAGAAGTCTATCATCTCGAAAACATGGGCTACAGGCTTCCCCGATTTTTTCCCGGAGACAATGACCCTCAGCAAAGTCATATCCTTCTCTTTTCCCAGCCTCATCCTCGAGCTGAAAAGCGCTTCCAGGACCTCTCTGGGAATAACCTTGTCTTCGCCGATGCGGACAGGCCTGCGGGAAAGAAGGCCGCACTCCTTCAGCGTCTTGAATCCTCGAGCATGGCCTTTATGGCGAACTGTTTTTTCCGAAAGCTCGTCCTTTATTTTTCCCTTCATCGTGTAGAGAAGCGAATTCAAGCCATCGGTGTAGAAGCATTCCATCTCAGGAAAAGAAGGGGCAAAACTGATGGGCTCAATGCCCGATAGGGGCTGGACCGTTTTTATTCTCCCCTTTTTAAGGATTAGAACTTTCCTCTGATAAAAATTAAGAACGCTCTCCACCGCATAGACAAACCTGTAGTTGAGAGGAGGCTTGGGATGAACGGGATTTCCACCGACATAAATCACGGCTTTCTCGGCTTCATCCAGAAGATGAACTGCCCTGCCGACACAGACATTGGTGATTCCCGGAGAAAGGCCCAAGCCGGAGATGAGAGTAATTCTCTTTTTCTTGGCTTCATCATCAAATCCAAGACGCTCCAAAGGCTTCTCTCCGACCACGTCGATAAAGTGGACGCATTGTCCGACCGCAGCCTCGAACGCCGGCAAACTGTGCTTGTGAAGCAGAGCTGAGAGAGCCAAGTCATGGCCGCCAAAAATTTCCTCTCTCTGTCTTTTGTCCTCAATGTCCACTGGAAGCGTCTTCAGCCGCTTATTCTTAATGAATCTTTCTGCCTTCTTGAGCTGCGTCGGGCTGATATCGGCCAGGGTGACAATGTTCCTCGAATCAGATTCAATAAGGTCTTTGGCCAAGACCAATCCCATCTTCCCTGCGCCTAAAACAAGAAATCGACCCATCGTTCTCTCCTCTCCGAAAATTTTCATCCATTTATACTAACATAATCATGCTAATTATAAAGTGATTATTAAATGTCGTGGCGATGAGCGCAGCGAAGAAGCAATACCGCAATTTTTATTAAGCATAGCTACAACCCTTTCAGGATTTTGCAGCGCCAAATATATTTTATAGCCGCGCTGGAAAACTTATTATATAATACATCTTCCAAGTTTTTTTAAATCGAGCTTATAAAAATTCCCGATGAAAGAAAAATTGTTCTTCACCAACAGCCGCGGCAACAAGCTCTGCGGAATCCTTTCCAATCCAACTTCTGACAAATCCAAGCCAGTTATTATCTTGTGCCATGGATTCGGCACAAGCAAAGACGGCTTCACCCATCCACGATTGGAGGAAATTCTGGGCAGCCGAGGAATCTCAACCTTCAGATTTGACTTTTTTGGCCACGGAGAAAGCGAGGGAAAGCTTGAAGAGATTACAACCTCTGAGGCAGTGGATGATATCCTGAAGGCGATAGAGTATCTAAAAAATAAAGGCTATGGGAAAATCGGGCTTGTCGGCTCAAGCTTCGGCGGATTCGCCGGCCTCGCTGCTGCCTCAAAAACTAACGACCTTTATCTTCTGGCCCTGAAGTCGCCGGTTTCTGATTATATGGATTTTATTTCATCCCACCAGGACAGGCAAGAGATAGAAAAATGGAAAGAAAAAGGATTCACGGACTACATCAACGCTGACGGGCAAAAACTCAAAATAAACTATAGCTTCTTTGAGGATGCGAAAAAAATTAGCGGCTACGATTCAGCCCGAAAAATCAAGATTCCTGTCTTAATCGTCCATGGAGATGGAGATGAAGCCGTGCCGGTTGGACAGAGCAAAAAGACAGCCAGCTTAATCCGAAACTGCAGCCTGAAGATTATAAAAGGCGCTGACCACAGATATTCAAAGCCTGAAGACTTCGAGCGGATGCTCAGTCTGATATCTGATTTTATTATCAAGAATTCTTAAAATCTAACGAAGAGATAATTAATACGAACGCATTAAGTAAAATGTCATTGCGAGGCGCAAAGCGCCGTGGCAATCTCATAAACAGAGATTAATACCTCCCTTTTGTCACTGGACGATAACGCAAAGACAAGGATATCTTCTTTAAAACAAATAACCCAGGCAAATTCCTGCCTCAGGTCCTCCGATATTCACACTCCCAGAAGTGAGCCTTAAGAAGCAATAGGAATAATTGAGATGAAAGTCGAAGATAAATCCCCACTTTATTTTCACAAAGTATCCCAGCTTGGCTATGTAGCCCACTTCGTCTTTGCTCTCATTCAGCCCAGGGCCTGACTCCTTATACCTATAATAATTTACACCTGCGCCGCTATAAAAGTTGAAAATTCCCGAGGATATTATGTATTTCAATCCTGCGCCCGCTGGAAAGATTTCAATCCGGCTGCCGCTTTGGCTCATGTAAAGATAGCTGCTTCCAAGCCAGAATTGAAAGCCTTTCCAGAGAGAGACAGAGATCTCGGTTTCATAGTCAATCACATTGCCGTAGGTCACGCGGCGCGACCCCTCGGTGAATTTAAATAAATTTGCTCCTGCCTTGAGGTAATCATACCGGGCTCTGGGAGGCATTAATTCCGGCCAAGGAGAAATGACCTGCTCTTTGGCTTTAGCTTCAGCCCTTTCTTTATGCAGGGGTTCGACAAAACTCTGATGAACAAAGCCGGTGACGATATTCCCTTGCTCGTCAGGAGGCAATGTGACTTTATACCACTCGCCTTCCTTGGCAATCGAGAGTAGAGTCCTCCCGACCTGAACCTGCTGCAAAACTTGAGACTCAAAATTCGGCTCGGCTCTGACATTTGCCTGCTCCAATGTCACTTCGACTTCTTTGGGATAATCATACGAGACTTCTCTTCTTTCTACGATTTCAGCAGCCTCAGAAATTGTTTGCACGGATGAGTCCAGAACAAAACCAGAAACGATTATGCCTCTCCGCCCTGAATAGAAAGAGACGTAGTACCAGGTGCCTTTTTGTTTATTCGGTGAGAGGAGAGTCAGGACATCTCCTTTGGCAGCCATCTCGATCACAGGGCTGTTTATGTCCGGGTCGATATGAATGTTGACCCTATCCACCACAACTCTCAGCTTGTTTTGCTGCGCTAAAAGTGACGATTGAAGAAAAAATAGAAGAGACAATGAAAGTGTAAAAAGAGTCAAAAATACTTGTTTCTTCATTTTTCTCCCCTTTTATTCTTGGCTTCTTCTCTCAAGTTTTGAGTCTAAGTATAACATAAAAAAAACAATAGTCAAATTCGTCAACTCCTCATTCATAACACATATTTAGTCGAGAGATGCCTTATTTAGTTCCAAAAGAGCCTTCAAAGACCAGATAAATTTCCTCGTCAAACGGAATAAAACTATGGAATTTCCAGCCTCTTCTGAGATTCCAGTTGACCATATACGTCCATTTCTCACTCGAAGTCAACTTGTCCCACCAATCTGTTCCCAATTTTGCTCTGTCTGCGTCCTTCAAATAATTAGCAAATTCCTGCTCAACGCTGGAGACCTTATACTCAACTCCGCTAGCGGCATATGTTTTTGGAATAGAGATCAAGAACTTCAACAAAAGGGCTGCCAGCAAGATAAGAACCAAATTCAATAAAATTTTCGTCGATTGATCAAGCTTCATCCAAGCCTCCCATTTAAATATGATGTGTAAAATTATTATATTAATTTAAATGATTCTATCATACATATTTCTTTTTCCACGAATTTCTCATTGTTCGAGGATTGTCGTTTATTTTAGCAATGTTTTTATTATAACAGTAAAATTATTCTTGCAGGGATGAATATTAAATTTTAAGCCTAAAAGATCATAGTTAATTTGCCATTTGGAAGGAAAAGAGTGCCGAAGGAGGGAATCGAACCCACACGGGATTATGCATCCCACTGGATTTTGAGTCCAGCGCGTCTGCCAGTTCCGCCACTCCGGCACATTGAGATTGAGGATGAAATCATGGCAGCTAAGCGCCGAGGCCGAATTTAATCGGCCAGGATTTTTAGCAACGAGATTATATCATAGCCTTGATAGGCCGACAAGCTGAGCAGGAGATCCCTATCTTGGCAAAGCCAAAAAATATGAAAACTCAAACTCGCCTATTTTAAGTCCTATTTTAAGTCCTTGACATTAAAGCTGAAAACGAATAAGAAATTAGATTCAAGATTATTTATACAATATATTTCCTGGTCAATTTGATATTTTTATGGGCTGGAGGATAAAAATTAGACAAAATGATAAGGTAACTAACATCTAACCTGGAAGTCAAATGCCCAGCGTATTCATCACAGGCGCCAATGGATTCATAGGCTCAAACCTGGTTCGATATTTTCTCGGAAAAAATTTCAAAGTCTATGGCCTGGTCAGGAGAACATCGGACCTCCATTTTCTCGACGGCTTTAATATCAAGCTCGTCTACGACGATTTAAACGAGGTTGGGAAGATAGAATATCCGCCCAATATAGATTATATCATTCACTGCGCCTCGATTGTCTCTGACGTTGCTGATGAGAAAAGCTGCCAGAAAAATATCTATCAGGGGACAATCGATCTTGTCAATCATCTCCTCGCCAGAAAAATCAAATTTCAGAGGTTCATCTACCTTTCCACTGCTCTTGTCCTGGGATACAGGAAGTTAAACATATCCGAGGAGAATCCGGGCAGGTCTGCCCTTTTTATCCCTTACGTCAAGTATAAATTAGAAGCAGAGCGGCACCTCCTTGACTTGCACAATAAAAACGGCTTCCCCTTGGTCATCTTGAGGCCGGCTGATGTCTATGGCCCGAATGACAGAGTCTCCTGTGTTCCTATCCTGAAAGGAATTGATGACGGCGTTCCCCCAATCGTGGGCAGCGGCAAGTGGACTTTCCCGCTCTGTTATGTGGAAAACTTATGCCAAGCAACTTACCTTGCCTGCGTCACCAAAAATATCGAAGGCCGGGCTTACACCATCAGCAACGGCAACGATGTGACCTGGAAGCAATTCTTCTCCGCTTTCCTGAAAAGGCTCAACAGGAAACAGAGGATTTATATACCTGTCTTTTTCCCTTTTGTCATCGCTTTTGTAATGAAAATCATCCATTTCTTCGTCCCTTCCTATGCGCCTCCTCTGACATTTTATAGAATTAAGAGGGTCACAACTCGCACAAACTATGACATATCGAAAACAATCAAAGAACTGAATTACAATCCTGACAAAGACGTAGAAAAGCAACTCAAGGCCATCATGGACTGGTATCTGGCTGAGAAAGCCTCGGGGCACTTAAAATAAGGCTTTGGTGCCAGAATGCTTTCATTCTTGAAAGAAATCGCTCGAAGCTATCTATCCTTGTATTCTTTGCTGTTTCTAATTTATGCGCTCAGCTTCACGCTGCTCTCTTCGCTCTTTAATTTCAGGAAATTGCTCAAAAAGTATGAAGATGATTTGAAAGCTTTCCTTCTTTATTTTGCCTATTTTTCGCTCTTTCTGCTGATAATCCCTGTCATCGTAATTTTCATCTTCTCCTCTCAGCCGCTTGACGTGCTGGGAAAACTTGGATTTCAACTCGGCGATTATCGATTGGGGCTTAAAGTAATCCTGGTCTCCATCCCGGTCTGCGCTCTTTCTGCTTTCATCGGCTCGAATGACCCGAAGCTCAAAGATTATTACCCTTTTTCCAAAAAAGCTTGCAAGAGTCCAAAAACTTTTGTTATCTACGAGGCATTTTATTTATTGCTTTATTATGTGGCTTGGGAATTTGCCTTCAGGGGATTCTTTCTTTTTTCAATAGCCGGAATGGCCGCAGACGGCAAGGCAGGAGTATTGATTGCCATTCTTGTCCAGACGATCGTTTCGACAGTCTATCACCTCGGCCATCCTGAGGCTGAGATATTCTCCTCTTTTTTTGGAGGAATAATCTTCGGAATCATCGCCTATGCAACAAAATCTTTCCTCTACACCATCTTCATCCATGCCCTCATCGGCATCTTGAACGATACCTTCATCTATCTCAGACATCATCGAAAGGTCTAAGAAGAAAGATAGAACTCGGATGAAAATTCTAGTCACAGGTGCAACAGGATTTGTGGGCAATGTTCTGCTGGGGGAATTGCCGAAACACTTTCCTCGAGCTGAAATCTCAGCTTTTGTCCTTGCCGATGACCCTCTCAAGATAATACTGAAGAACGATAAAAGGCTGCGAATCATCGAGGGCGATATCACAGAGAGGGAGAAGGTGGAGAAGGCTGTAAGGGGCCAGGCCCATGTCGTCCACCTGGCCGGCTTTATTTCCTACTGGAAGAAAGACTCCAAGAAACTTATGGAAGTGAACAAGACAGGAGTCGAGAACACCGTTGCAGCCTGCCTCAAGCATAAGATTCAAAAGCTCGTTCACATCTCGAGCGTCGGCGCATCCGGATTTAAAAAAGACGGAAGCCTTGCCAACGAAGACACTCCCTTTAACTGGCCCAAAAGCTTCTCTTACATGGTCTCCAAATATGAAGGCCAGAAAATTGTTGAGCAGGCTGTCAAAGAAAAAGGACTGAAAGCAGTCATTCTCAACCCAGCCTCAATCATGGGCCCAGGAGACTCAAACCTCTCCACTCCCCATAACCAGCTCTATGACCGGATTTATAAAGGGACAGTTTTTGGATGCTTTCGCGGCGGCCTGGCCATTGTCGATGTCAGGGATTTGGTCAGCATCATCATCAAAGCCTTGAACTCAGAAAAGTACGGGGAGAGATATCTCGTTGTCGGAGCAAACCTTGAATATTCGCGAGTTTTAAAGACCGTTGCCAAGCATGCGAAGAGGAAGGTCTACCCCTTCCCTGTTCCGGCTTCTTTTTTGAGCACAGCCGGCTTTTTCCTCGAGCTCTTAAGCTCTGTCACCAACAAAAAACCTCTTCTGACTTATGCTTACGGGAAGCTTAGCGGCTGGAAGACTTACTATTCCAGCCAGAAAAGCATAAAGGAATTCAAGCACAGTTATATCCCTTTTGAAAAAACTATAAAGGATAGTTGCGCCTATTTTGAAAAGACTTTTCTCTGATTTTTATCGGGCGGACTTTTGAAGAAATGTTTTAGGGTCCTCTCCCCTCTCTTTAATAAGCTTCAAAGCAATGAAGAAACAGATTGCACCCCAGATATAGCCGCTGATGGGGTCCACGGCATGATGAAGGTTCATGTAGACTGTCGAAACCCCTATAGTCAAGGAAATCGGGGCTGAAATAAACCCAACCTTCTTGGAATACCTCCAGCCGGCGAGCATCCAGACCAGAGCGCCGGCGACATGAGAGGAAGGAAAATGAGCTCCAGCCACACCTCCGCTCGCCTGGAGGATGCGGTTAAGGGCTGTGAACAAATAGCCAGTATGCTCTTTGATCTGGAGCTGCTGAAGAAGCGGGACGGCTTTGGGGCCTAAGACCGGGATCAAGAAAAAGAGGACATAATTGGTGAAATAGGTGAAGGTGGCAAGGGAATAGATGGCATATGCCTCCTGCTTTCTTTTTCGGACATAAAAATATAAGGGGATGAGAAGGAAAAAAGTGTAATAGGAGGCATAGATAAAATTCATAATTTCATCCAGCCAGGGCCGATACAGCCGCTGCATCCAGACCGTGGGATACACTCCAAAAATAAGCTTATCCCACCGAACGATGATGTCTGTTCCCCAGAAAGAATCGAAAAACATCAGCAAGAGTGGATTCAGCTCCAACCAGCCATAGAGCAGGACAGCGATGGGATAAAATGTCCGCAGAGCTGACAAAGTCTTTCTTTGCGGATATTTCTCACTCAATCGTATGATTTCTGAGACGATAACAATCCAGGCTGCATGAACAAGGATCCAGAGCGGCCAGTTTTTTACAGCCTTGTGAAAAAAAATCAAAAGAAATCCGATGAGCGCCATGTAAGAAAGACAGTTGATGTCCATCAGCTTGAATCGGACATGGCCGTAGCGGGACTTCCAAAAAAGGCTGAGCCTGTTGCCTCTCATTCTTTTTTCTCCTTGCCATCCTTTTGGGTCCAAACCATGATATTTTCAAACGTGCCTATTTTTGCCTGTAAAAAGTCCCAGGATAAAATTTTGGGTCTCCATATTTTCGGCTATTTCCTGCAGTCTTCGATAATGTCCAAGGCTTTAATCGCCAGGTCAAAAAGATATCTATGAGCTCTGTTGCCGTTGGTCAAGATGGCGAAGCCTGTTTTCTTGTTGAGGTCTCCAACGAGAAATGCCGTGTATCCGGGCACGCTCCCGCTGTGGGCAAAAAGAGTATCGCCCTTGCGCTGGGAAATCCACCAGGTCAGGCCATAGCCTGTGGTCTCGTTCAGCCAGCCCTCGCTGATTCGGCCCACAAACTGGTCGTACTGGCGGGTCATGACCTGCTTGAACGTCTCTTCGCTGATCAAGCGCTGATTCTTGAAAAGACCGCCGTTGAGGTTGGCGATCAGCCAGTTCGCCTGGTTGGTGACAGTTCCATAGACGATTCCTGCTGGCCAGACGTTGGCCTTCAGCCGGAAAGTCGGCACCTGGCTTCCAGTTTTGTTGTCGACGATGTATGGCATGGCCAGCCTCTCCTCCATATCAGGCCTGGGAGCGAAGGCGGTGTCATTCATCTCCACGGGGTCGAAGATATGCTCCTGGATGTATTTCTTGTAAGGAACGCCTGAAAACTTCTCGACAAGATAAGCTATGAGCGTATAAGCTGTGTTGGAATACTCGATTTTAGTCAGAGGAGGATTCTTAAGCTTGCAAAACTTGCTCAGGTAGTCTTTCAAAGAAAGAGGGACGGTTTCACCCCAAACCTGGTGGGGACCGAAGTCAGCAGGAAGCCCGGAGGAGTGAGTCAAGAGATGGCGGAAGGTCACGGGATGAGTTGGGTCCTCGCCCTGAATCTTGAAATCTTCGAGGTAGTCGTTGACCCGGTCATCGAGCTTGAATTTGCCTGCTTCCATCTGTTGCAGCAGGGCAAAAGTGGACATGGTCTTGAAAGTCGAGCCGATGAGATAGACCGTGCTCGGAACGGCAAAGGTGCGGGCCCAGAGGTTGGAATAGCCGTAAGCACCTGTCCAGATGATCTCCTCTCCGGCGACAAGGGCAACTGTGGCCGATGGAATTTTTCCCTCGAGCATCATCTGATGAATCATGGGCTCAAGCTTGATGACCAGCAAGTCGATGTTGATCGATTGCGGTTGGGATTTTGTTTGGGATTGGACAGAAATGCTTTTTCCTGTAAGAAGAATCAAAGCCAGAGCCCAAAGTATGAAACTCTCAGAAAGCCTTTTGATTCGCTTCATCTTCAACTCCTTGCATAAAATCGAGCCGTCAACAGAAAGAAAACCATCTTTTTCCTTGAAAAAACTCATTTCATATTATCATCGATAATTTGCTCTTTAGCTTAAAACATAGTGAAAGGCCGATGTCAAGAGGAAGAGGAAGAGTCAATTGAAACGTGGCCTAACAACTCTTTTTTAAGAAACCATCTGCAAATAAAAAAGGGACATTCCGCTTTTTCTATACAAGATAGGGACAGTCCCCTTTTTTTATGTTAGACTTTTGTTTAAAAATTTTCGGAATTGAATATGCATGAAGAGAATGAGCTTTTTCCCTTGAATAAACTCCATGACTTGAGACTAAACGGTTTTTCTCTTCGGCTCGGCCAAGTCAAGCAGCTTCGTATGAGCGGCTGGAAAGGCTTTAAGCTTTATGTTCAAAATGCTGCTGGCAAGCTCAGCACCCTCCCTGTGGTCAAAGGCATTTACAGCGTCGGCGGAAAAGAGGGTGTGAAGCCATGGATAGACATCGAATACAGGGAGGAGCTTGAGTTTTCAGACTCAGAAGAGAAGCTTCTCGCCATCTCCCTCAGTCAAGACGGGCAGGATAGAGCGCTCTTCAAACATCTTGGGGCATTCATTCCTCCTGGCGGACACCTCATGGTCTCCTATGAAGGAGAGCAGAAAATTCATCTTGAGACAATAAAATCACTGAGCATCAGGATCCCGCCTGCAGCCACCTCGCTCGGCTATCTCATCTTCCTGGCCGGATTTCAATACATCAAAGATTGGTATCTAGCCGAAGGAGGCTTCGAGGGGCCAAGAAAGCTGTGGGGAGAAAAGGCGCCTGATGAAGCCTGGGCCAAAATTTTTTTTGAGAAGACATCGCAGCAAATAAGCGACTTCCTGAAAAGAAAGCCGACTTCCTTTGCAGAATTAGAAGAGCAGGCAAAGAAGCGGGCAAAAGAAATATTGAAGATTGTACAAGACTTAAAAAATCCGCATCATGAAAAAGATCAGGCTGGGTGTCGAGAAGACCGTATGGAAGGCTGAGCGGGCACGGTTCCTCGACCGAAGGTCGAGGAGAGCGAAGCCTGGAATCGAGCCGCTTTTGACTCGCTGGGGCAAAAGCGGCGTGTCTTCGAGACACCCAGCCTGATCCATAACGAAGCTTTTCTCCATTTGACCTTTTACTCTGTTTCTGATAAAGATTTTTGCTTACAAGCCAGTGGACAAACAGAAAAAATATCTGCTTAAGCTCGTTGAAAGTTTTCCCCGCAAGAAAATTGCCGTCTGGGGAGACTTCATCCTCGACGAGTATATCTTAGGCACAACCCGCCGCATATCGAGAGAGGCTCCGGTTTTAATCCTGAGCTATAGAAACAGGGAATTCTCCCTCGGAGGAGCAGGAAACGCTGTCCTCAACCTCAAGGCTCTGGGCGCAGAGCCTTTTCCTGTGGGGGTCTTGGGCTCAGACGATTCCAGAAAGAAAATCATCCGCATCTTCAAGGACAAGGGCATCTCTACAGACTTCTTAATCCAGGCGCAGGATTATCAAACGCCGATCAAAACCAGAATCCTGGCTGGAGAAGAATCGACGAGAAAACAGCAGATTTTGAGGATCGACAAAGAGAGCCGTGTCCCTGAGCGCAGCGACCTGAAAAGAAAAATTCAAAAGTCCCTGGAAAGTGTCTGCAAGCGGATAAAGGCCCTTCTCATCTCAGACTATAACTATCTTACGGTCAAGGAAGACATTTTTAAGCAGATACTCCCTCTCTACAAGAAATCGAACATCCCGGTGACTCTTGATTCTCGCTTCAGGCTGCTGAAGTTCAAAGGAGTGACTGTCTCAACTCCCAACGAGCCTGAGGTCGAGGGAGCCACGGGAATCGAGCTGAAAGACTCAAGTCTGATTATAAAAAAGGCGGGAAGGTTTCTATTGAACAAGACAAAGGCGGCTGCCGTGCTCATCACCAGGGGCTCAAAAGGAATGGCTCTTTTTGAGAGGAATAAGCCTCCTTTTCTCATCCCGATCATCGGCACCACGGATATCGTCGATGTCACCGGAGCCGGAGACACGGTCATCAGCGTCCTGACTCTGGCTCTGACCTGCGGCGCAACTTTCAGAGAGGCTGCTCTTCTTTCCAACTATGCCGGCTCAGTAGTGGTCATGAAAAAAGGAACAGCCACGCTGAGCACTCAAGAACTCAGGCAGGCTGTTGTTTCTTAAAATTGAAAAAGCTATACACTCTTCACCAGCTAAAGAAAATCATAAGCGCCCATGAAAAAAGAGGCCGGAGAATCGTTCTGGCCAACGGCTGCTTCGACTTGATTCATCTCGGGCATATCCGCTACTTGAAGGAAGCCAAGAAAAGAGGAGACATCCTGGTTGTAGCTCTGAACAGCGATTCCTCTGTCCGCAAGCTCAAAGGAAAAGGCAGGCCAATCCTCAACCAGAAAGAAAGGGCGGAAATTATCTCTTCCTTTTACTTCGTCGATTACATCACCTTCTTCAACGAAACGAATGTAGCCAGGGTTCTTCTCGCTCTCAAACCCGATTTCCATGCCAAAGGCTCGGATTACACAGTCAAGACAGTTCCTGAAAAGGAGACGGTCAAAGAATACGGAGGAAAGATTGCCATAACAGGAGGGCCTAAGATAAAATCAACTTCCCAGCTCATCGCTGAAATCGGCTCGCGATTAGGAAAAAAAGAATAGAGTCTGTCTGCCATGGATAACTTGCTCATCATCCGCCTCAGCTCTCTGGGTGACATCATCCACACTCTTCCCGCCTTCTCGGCATTGAGAAAAAATTTTCCTGAAGCAAAAATCTCGTGGGTCGTGGAGAAGAAGGGAAATGAAATTCTCGAATTCGTTCCTGGCATCGATAAAGTCATCGTGGTCCAGACAGGGTGGCGGCCGAATACAAGAAAATTCTGGAAAGAACTCTCGCGGCTGAGAAAGGAGATGAGAAATAAAGACCAGATTGCCCTTGATTTTCAAGGGCTGGCGAAATCCGGGTTTCTGGCTCTTCTCTCCGGCGCCCGAAGAAGAATCGGCTTCCACCGCCGAAACCTCAGAGAGCCTCTGGCTTCCTTGTTTTACACGGAAAGGCTTGAGCCGATGCCAGAAACGATCCACGTCATCAGCAAAAATCTTAAGCTCTTAAAAAAGATAGGAATAGAGGAAAAAAAATACGAGTTTCCCCTTGCTCTTCCTGAGGAACTCCGAGAAGAAGTTAGACGCAAGCTGCGAAAAATCGGCCACGATGGCCGCAAGAAGCTTCTTGTCTACAATGTCGGTGCGGCCTGGCAAACAAAGAGATGGTTTGCCGAAAACTGGGTGAGATTGACGGAGATGATGAAAAACAAGGATTTTTTCTCTCTCATCCTCTGGGGGAATGAGGCAGAGAAGGAATTAGCCAAGAAAATTCAGGAGAAGACCGATATCCCTCTCTCGCCCTATCTATCCTTGAAAGAGGTCATGGCTCTGGTCAGAGAATCTGCCCTTTTAATCAGCGGCGACACTTTTGCCCTTCAAGCGGCCTGCGCCTTTTCCAGACCGGTTGTCGGCATCTTCGGACCGACAAACCCGCGGAGAAATGGGCCTTACAGAAACAAGGACAGAGTGGCCTTTCATGAGATCGAATGCAGCTATTGTTACAAGAGGAAATGTCAGAGCCTTGAATGTCTCAAGAAAATAACACCAGAGGAAGTCGCCAATCTTGCCCTTCAAATAATAGAAGCGCAATGAATTTTGTTAAATTGTCGTGGCGAACGACCGAAGGGAGCGTGCCCATCGGAAGATGTCATTGCGAGGCGCGAAGCGCCGTGGCAATCTCCTTAAATAAATTCTCTTATTGCTTCGTTGCACAGCCATTCGCATGACAGATAAAATGTTGCGTTTACATTAGTGAAAAGGAATGCTTAGCCCCAATTTGAAGGAAGCGATTTACCGCTGGAGAGTCAGGAGTGGCCTGGTCTGCCTCATCCTGGTCATTCTCCTTGCCAGGCCGGTGCTCTCTTCGCTCCTTGCGAGTATGATCGTCTGTTTCGTTGGGCTTGCGATCAGGGCTTGGGCCGCCGGCCATCTCAGAAAAGAAAAAGAGCTGACCATGTCCGGTCCTTACAGCCTGACGAGAAACCCGCTCTATCTTGGTAACTTTGTCATCGGAGTCAGCGTCGCCGTAGCCTCCTGCTCATGGTGGGTTCTCGGTCTGTTCATTGTCTATTTCCTCCTCTTTTATCCTCTGGTTATCAAAAAAGAAGAGGAAAAGATGAAGGCTCTTTTCCCTGATGAATTTGAGGAATACAGGAAAAGGGTTCCTCTCTTTTTCCCTTCTTTTAAAAAAGCATCCCTTCCCCAAAAAAACAAATTCAGCTCCAAGCTCTATCGAAAAAACAGGGAATGGAGAGCTCTCGTCGGAGCTCTTCTTTTCTGGCTGATTCTTGCGGCGAAGATGGTTGTAAGTTAAACAACGCTTATTTCATCACGATCAAATGGAGCATAGTCCCAAAGAATAACAATCACCGTCCTCTCAGTGCAGAGTCGTTGACTTTTTGGGGGGAAACGGATTATTTTTATAACGCTATTATTTTTGAGGAGGGAAGACTCATGAAACTCAGAAATGGTTTCGTTTTTTGGAGTACTTTCGCCGTCATAGTAATCATTGGAGAGAGCTTCTTCGCAAGTTCATGGGCTCGAGAAACGAGAAAGAGCGGCCCGGAGGATGACGGTTTTTCCGCCGGAGTACAAGTCAAAGTCCAGGTCCAAAAACCCATGCTCCGCGAAGAGATCCTGCGATTTCTAAGACAACAGCCTAACGCTTATCCCCAAAAATGGATTTCAACGAGTGGTATCGCTGCAGCGGACGCCGATTTGTCGAGCAAAAAGGTTTGGCTAACGGCCATCGATGGTCCCCAACATGATGCCGCGGTCGCTGGCTTTTTTTCCGTCAAGATAAAGAACTCAAGTTCTCAGCCTTGGTCCGGCGTGACCATAGCCGCGGATATCAATGTCTCTTATGCCGAAGGAATCGAGAGGACCTCCGACTTCGTTATCGTGACAGTTTACGAGGACGGGCGTCAACTCAATCTGGTGACAAACTCTTACCAAATTTCCGGAACAGGCTCGTATCACCTTGTAAGCCAGCCTTTTACAATGAACCCCGGCCGAGAATATCAAGCTAGAGTCGAGATGGCTATTTTCCCAAAATATGGACAAGTCAAAGGCGCTGTTGGTGTCATTTCCGATATTAATTGGACGATATAACTCAGGCAAATATCCAATAGCACATCTCGGCCACACGTCTTAAAAAGACACATTTCCTTCACTGCTTAACGAGATTCATTCTTAATCACAGAAAACCAATGTTTTTTTCCTGCGAGGAAGACATCTGCGCCTTTCCTTCTTATGCGTTTCAAGTTTTTCAGATGAGCATCTCCATGGCCATGCTTCAAAAAGCCCAGCTTCTCGCATTTTTCGAATTCGTCGCATTCCCAGCATCCGCTGATTTCTCTCTTCTGACAACACTTTCTTACCTTACAGGAAAGCGGGCCTCCCCCTTCCTGACACGGTCTCTTACAGCGGCCTTTCATCAAGGCTCCCAACACTTCATAACACTGCGGGTAGCTTTTATAAACTGAGAATTGAGGAAAATCAGCGATGAATTCTGCGAGCTTGTCAAACCGTGTTTTTCTCAACTCTTTCCGCAGGTCCCGGGCAAAATCTGCAATCTTTCCTGTATACCAGGGACAATCTCCGCAATATAGACCACAATAGGCGATATATTTTTTCTTGCCTTCTCTTTCACTCATTTTTCCTGGGCCTCCTCAAAGAATAATATAACATCTCCATAGCTTTTTGATTTTTACTATACCATTAAGAAAGCTGTGAGGAAAATAGATTTATCCCCCAGCCAGCGCAGCGGAAAAGGAAATTATTGTCCCTCAAATTCCGTGATAGACAATGATCTTTTTTTAACAAAAGGCGTGGCATAGCTTTATGATAATCATGGAATCTGGGACACTCGCTCATCCCGGCCAGAGCTTGATGAAAATATAAAGGTAATTGTGAAAGAATAATCTGGCCAGCGTAATAAAAATAAGGATAAGAGAATAATAGACCGGTAAAAGATTCCTTTTTCTTTCAAGCCAATGTCTTAATTTCACTTTGTGTTGAAACAGAACAAAGACTCCGGCCAGAGCCAGGAAAATATAGGCAGGAAAGATATAGCGGTCTGCCTTGCGGTTAAAAAGAGAGAACCAGAGGATAATCGAAAATGCACTGCTCAAGGACAACAAGAAAAATTTAGCTTTAAATAAAGACCTGTCTCCCTTTATTCCTTTGAAGAGTCCATAAAAAATAAAAAAAACCCAGGGCGCTGGAAACCAGAGCGCTCTTCCCAGATACCAGATAAAGTTACAAATTTTAGCTAAAGGATTAAACCCACCGGCCACTGCGCTTCCCAGTTGAATGGCGAAATAATTTCGCCAGAAGGATATTCCTCCAGTCACCTGCTCATACCAGAGCTCGAAGAGGGCCATCGCCGCCAGGGCGACCAGATGGGCCAGGACAATGAAGAATAAAGTCTTTTTGTTTCGAAAAAGGATGACCCAGGCGATGAAAGCTGCCAGGGAGACTGTAAGCCCGCTCATCCCCTTTATCAAGAAAGCAAAGACCAAGGAGAAGACAAAGACGGCCTTATATCCCCATGATTCCTGGCATCGAACAAGGCCATAAATTCCAGCCACCACAGCCAGATTCAAGGGGTGCTCCTGATTGGCGCGAACCAGATACTGCAGGAAAATCGGAGTAAAGGTATAGGCAAAAACCGCACTCCAGCCTAATAAAGGGCCGCCGAAGTAGCCAGCTAATAGATAGATGAAATAGAGAGAGATGGACAGGTATAAAAAGTTGGCGCACAAAGCAGCCGAAGGCCCGGGAACTCCAAGCCGAACAAAAATTGCAGTCAGCCATAAAATTCCGGGCGGATGGTCCTGAAAATAGCCGACATGGCCGCCATGGCCTCCCCACTCTGGCGCGCACCATCTGCTCAATGGAAGAAAGGCAAGCTTCTGTCCGATAGAACTATAAGCGCTTGAATCCGAATCATAATAGACGTAAGGAAAGACAATGACAAATCCGCAGAGGATGACATAAGTCATAAAAAAGATGAAAAAAATTCTTATATTCTTTAACTTGGAAGAATTTTTAGCCGCTCCACTCTTTTGCGATTTCAGCAAATATCCCTCACAACCTCCAAGGCTATTTTATTGATTTACTTTTTACAAATATAATATTTTTAAGGCATATATTCTTATTTGTAAAGTCACAAAAAAGGGAGAGGCAATATTTTTAAAAAAAAAGCAGCCTGTCCCCTTTTCTTCTTAACCAGATTTCCTTTATATTAAATTCATGCCAACAAAACAAAGGATTGAGAAGGTCAGGCGAATTCTCTCGCTCAGGCAGCCTGATCTGAGAGTCGTCCTGGAAGAAGTCAAAAATACGCATAACGCCAGCGCTGTGGTCAGAACCTGCGATGCGGCCGGAATCCTCAATGTGGACATCATCTCCTCGGGCGGGGAGCCTTTTCCCTTGAACGAAGCAATTTCCACCAGAGCCGAAAAATGGATTCAATTCCGATTCTATACTTCAGCCACAGAATGCCTCAACAAACTAAAGAAACAGGGTTATAAGATTGCTGGAACTTCGCTCGCCGAAGATTCCATCCCTTATAATTCCCTGGACTATACTCAGCCTCTGGCTGTTGTCTTCGGCAACGAATCTGAAGGAATCTCAGAAGAAGCTCTCTCCCTCTCTGATTACAGAATCAAAATTCCGATGCTGGGAATGGTGCAGAGCCTCAACCTTTCTGTCTCAGTTGGAATCATCCTCTACGAGGCGATGAGGCAAAGGCTTGAAAAGGGTTTCTATAAAAAAAGAAGACTGGCTTCCAAAGAATTTGAAAAATATATGCAAAAGTGGTTAAGCCCTTCCTCAAAGATCCGTGAGAAAGGCTGACAATAAAAAAGGGGAGGATTTATCTTCTCCCCTCTATTTATAATTGGAAAGCGGAGCAGCTTAGACTCTTATCGCTTTATATCCTTTTATGCTTATTTGAGCCTGTTTCTTTAAAGCCTCTTGCATCTTATTCATCTGGTTTTTGAGCTCTTCCATCCGCTTTTTATAGGCTATGGAAAAATCATCCGTCCAGTCTTTATACTGCCTCTTCATAATTTGTGCATAATCATTCCAGTAATCCATGAAATCTTTCCACTCAAAGGGGAAGCCAAACATATCGGGTGTCCGCCTCGTCTCTTCTTCCTCCACCTCGACTTCAACGCTCATCTTTTTTTTGTCTCTGAGCAATTCTATTTTAACCTTATCTCCCTTCTTTTTATCCTGTACCAACTTACTCAAGTCTTCTCCTGCCTCAACTCGGACTCCATCCGCTTTGATGATCACATCTCCAACTCTCAATCCTGCTTTTTCAGCAGGACTCCCTTCTCTAATTTTAGTAATGAGCACTCCAGTTCCCTCTTCCACGCCGAAGTGCTGTGAAAGCTCCCGGTTGATATCTTGGTGATAAACACCGATATATCTTCTCTTTTCCATTCCCCAGCGATATAGCCTTGGTTCTACAGGCGTTCGTGGCATGGGGGGCATTAAGGGCTGTGGAGCTTTTTGAGGTCTGGGCATGAAGAGCTGGGGGAATTTGCTCTCCATCTCCCGCCAAACTTCTTCTTCGGGGTATTCGCCCAGCTTGGCCTTAATCTCCATCGTCTTTCCATCTCTTTCCACCTTTAGAGTTACGTTATCCCCGGGCTTTCTCTTCCTGATCTCATCTCCGAGCATCTCTTTACTGGCCACAGCTTTTCCTTCGAACTCGAGGACGATGTCTCCGGTCTTCAGCTTTGCCAGCTCTGCCGGGCTTTCTTTCTCGACTAACATGATCTCCACTTTCCCTTCCTCGTTCTCGTCTATTCTGACACCGAGCCATCCTCTCTGGACTTTTCCCTTCTCCTTTAAATCAGAAACAACGCTCTTCACCACCTCGACCGGAATGGCCTGAGCCATGCTCCCTGCAGGCGCTTCTGCTTTGCTAAGGACAACGCCCGAGCCGACAACCTCTTTCTCTCTGAATTCAAACACGACCGGCTTTTCTTCAGAATAGACGCCCCTGAGCAGCCCGACCATTCGGCCGTCCTTGTCCACCACAGGGCTTCCGCTCGAGCCCTGGCCAACCCAGACGTTCAAGCGAAGCTTGTCCATAGAAATCGAGCTGACGAGCCCCTGGGTGATGAATGGCGTATTCTCTGGAGAGATGCTGACCACGCCAATCCAGGAGCCTGGAGAGAGAGATTTTGTATTTCCCACATCTATCGGAAGCAAGCTTTTATCATTGGCCTGGATCAAAGCCAGATGTGTCTCCGGGTCCATGCCCAGAAACTTGGCATCTATCCTCTTTCCTTCACTGGATAATACCGAAATTTTTTCATCACGGGGTGAAATCAAAGCTGTAGTGACGACATATCCATCTTTATCGATAACGACTCCGGTGGCGAACTTTCTGATAAAGTTCCGGGTTTCAACCTTGACCACTGATGGATAGACTTTCTTGACCATATCCTCGATCTTGAGTTCATCGCCAACAGCCAAGCCAGTCTCTGCTTTCAGGCTTATAAAAAAGGTAAAGAAAAAGATGACCATGGGAATGATGGCTTTAAATTTATTCATCTTATAAACCTCCTTAATATCTAATTCTCGCTCGGCTCCCATCAGCAACCTGCTCCAGTATGTAGATCGTCCGTGGCTCAGGAGAAAGAGTTTTTATTTCCTCTTTATAGTTAACGGTTTCAATAACGGGAATAGTATCTTTTGCTGACTTCTCTTCCACTTGAAAAGCCGGTGAGATTCCTTTCTCAAGATCGGAAATTTGCATCGGGCTTTTCTTGTGGAAAATGAAGACATTGAAGACAACAAAAATGATAAGGGCGGCGCTAAAGGCTCCGGCCAGTGAAAAACGCAGATACTTCAGGTTTAAATTTCTTTTTTTTCGATGATAAAGTTGAGCCAACACTTTTTCTTCAAAATCAGAAGGGGCTTTAGTCCTCTCTAATTTTTTCAAAAGATTGAGCTCATCCATTTTGATACTCCTCATTCTTTGAATAAGAATTTCTTCTGCGCGGGGTTTTCTCCAATTCTCTTTTCAAATATTCCCTCCCCCGACTGATCCTTGCCTTAATGGTCCCAAGAGGCTTCTTCAGGATCTGAGCAATCTCCTCCTGGGAGAAGCCTTCGATATCCTTGAGGATGACCGGGATTCGGTAGCGAGGATGGAGAGAGTCGAGGGCTGCTCTCAATTTCCTGATCAAGCTGCTCTCAGAGGGATTGCTGCCTTCGCCCTCGATGGGCAGGCTGTTCTGAATTTCCTCGATGGAGATAAGAGGCACTCTCCGCATCTTTTTCATCTCCGTCTTGGCCAGGTTGGAGGCGATGGAATAAATCCAAGATGACAACGGAGCTATTGGCCTGTATCTATGCGCCTTAAAATAAACCCTCATGAAGGTCTCCTGGGATAATTCCACTGCCTTCTGGTAGTCGCCGGTGAGCTGACAGAGGAAATTGACAATCCTGTCCTTGTAAATTCTGACAATCTCTTTGAAAGCCATCTCACTGCCTTCCTGAACCTGGACCATCAGCTCATGCTCATCCATGCTCATTTCCTTAAACTTGCATTCATTTGAAAAAGTTGCATCCTTAGTTTATTGAATAATTAACATTAATAATAAGTCTAGCCCATTCATTGAGATTAGACAAATATAATTGCCTAGGGATGAAGCAAAAATACGGTTAGATGCCGGCAAATTGGTAAAAAAGCGGACTGTCCCCTTTTCGCTATTTCTTGAAGCTGAGTTCGACGAGAACTCTCTCAGAATCTAATTTCTAAAGGCTATCTCTTATAGTGCGAGGTCAATGGAGACCTTATTTGTTTGTGATTTCGTATTTGACTAGAGTCGTAAGGTCGTTTTCATCGGGTTCGAGGGTGTAAAGGAATTTACCATCGATTGCCATGGGTGCATAATATTGAGGGTTATCCCTCATGATTTTGAAGAGCGGAAGATAAAAATTTTCTAAGTACTTTCCCTCAGGGCTAAAGACATCCACCAGGATTCCCTTGTTCTTTTCGAATGTTGAAGTTACAGCCCAAAGTTTGTCTTTGTGCCAAAGAAGTCGACAGAGGTCATTATGGTATTTTGGCATGGGTGGTGATTCAGTTAGAATTTTTATTTGTGGCTTATAATCATATTTCACCCGTTTGTAATTCCTCCGAAAACTATGGGTTATCTCCCCTTTTTCAAGGTCAAGGACCTTGATGAGATATTCGGGCGTATGAAACAGGAAGACATACCGGTCGCTCACTCTCAAGGGCATGAAACGAGAGATTAGTATGGTCCCTCTCATTCTGGGGCCAACAGCTTCAGAAACGGTAAGTGGCAGTAGATATGGTGTCGGTTGAATATCTTCTTTTTCTGAAACGATCAGTATTCTATAATTCTCTTCCTGGATGCCACTCTTCAGAGTATAATCTTGTCTTTCACCCTTCATTACGTAATATTTTCCATTATAATACCCCAGCAGAGCTCCAAATGGAATTTTTTTAAATTTCTTTTCCTCGATCAACTCGCCATCTAGATTTATCCTGACGAGCTTAATTACGTTCGAAGAGTAGAGGATGATGTCATTTTCTCTGACAATAACGTCTGTTAAGTCACCGTTGAGCTCTCCAGGACCTTCACCCCACTTCATTAAATTTTTCACAAATTTTCCATCAGCGTCAAACTTCAAAAATTTCTTGGTTTCTTGAACATATATGGAGCCATCTTTTCCTATAAAAACTGCGAGGGGTTGCTCAAAGAAGAACTTGTCTTTTTGATCGGAGATTCGCAGCATCTCTTTCAGATTAGCGCTAGCGCTTTGTGGTACTTCTAAGTTTTCTACGATTTGCTGAGTAGCATCACTCGAGGCAAGAAATAAAAAAAAGAAGACAATGCCAGCGCCTTTCGAAAATATGCTGGCGAGGAATTTCATCATTGTATCTCCTCCCCTAAATGATGTTACTTAAATTTAGGGATGGGAGTTTGGTTTTAAAGGATGGCAGTGTGCCTTGGGATTTTGCCATCATTTTCCCCTCATCCTATCATGAAAAATAATAAATTGAGCGATAGATCCTGTCAAGACAAGTCGAAGACGGAATGCAAGCATCAGATGCCTTTGAATGAGGTGATAAGGCCCGAATTTTCACATACTTTTCCTTCAGGCGACAAACAATCATGAAAAATATTATGGGGCAAAAAGCGTAAAATGGGGACTGTCCCACTAGTGTCCCATTATAAATCGAATAAATTCAGTTGCTTAAAAGAATCATCCAGTTGTTCTGTG